>SL_3KL_010_SEDDRAFT_10004606_pt1 | contig 12454 bp, 11 predicted proteins | sample SodLakKL_010_SED_2_FD_10381 | JGI IMG/M metagenome (IMG submission 10381)
AGGCAGCCCAGTCTATAGAAGTATCTTTCCACAGGCAGGTAGAAATAATAAAGGAATTAGAGGATCTTCCCGAGGTAGATGAAGTTAGAAAGCAGGGAGATAAAATCCGATTATTTACCCGGGAACCTGGGAAAGTGATCAGGCCTCTGGTAGAATATGCCCATAAAAACCGTTTGGAATTTTTAACTCTAAATACCCTGGGCCCCAGCTTGGAAGAAGTATTTGTTAAGCTCACGGAAGATAAGGAGAGTGTAGCCGGTGTTTAAGGATGGAGAAAGCCGAATAAAAACCATGATACAAGGTGCCCTGGTGATTGCAAAAAAGGATATGAAAATATATTATCTTAAACCTCCGGTGTTAATTTTCGGAGTCCTTTTCCCGCTATTTCTTTTCCTTTCCTTTGCGGTGGGACGGAATGTACCTCTGGATACACTGGTTCCCGGGATGGTGGGGATTACATTGTTCTTTACGGCTTCTTCCGTGGTGCCCCTGATTCTTCCCTGGGAAACCCGGTTAAAAACCCTGGAGCTGCTGATTTCTGCTCCCATTGGGGTAAATACCATCCTTTTGGGAGATATCCTGGCCAGCTTTATCTTTGGAATAATTATTTCTCTGCTTCCCCTTACCCTGGGGCTGTTTGTATTCGGGGCTAACCTGGTATACTTTCCCATACTGGTTTTAAACATTATCCTTTCTTCTTTCTGTTTTTCCTGTTTGGGGAACATTATTTCCTTTCCTCCTACCAGTGAACCCTCTCAGATTATGATGTTTTCCAACCTGATCAGGCTTCCCCTTATTTTTATCAGCGGTATATTTATTCCGGTAAGCGAAATGCCTGCATGGGGGAGGATTATTGCTCCTTTATCTCCATTAACTTATACCACGGAACTTACCCGTTTCGCCCTGGGGGGCCAAACCAGTTATTCCCCTTATATTAGTTTTGTTATGATTGCTCTCTTTTCTGTAGTTTTCCTGGTGGTGGGTTTTGCCCTTCATAAAAAAAGCATGCCGAAAAGGGTGCAGAATCTATAAAAACTGAGCGAGGTTTACCAAGGTTAAATCAGCTTAAGCCAGAGGCTTTACAATACATTACGGGAAAATAAATAGCAGAATAGGGCAGAAACCAGGTCAGAACACTTGTTCTAATGAGGTTATTTTGTTATAATACTAGTTAATTGTAAAGTTAAAATCACCATGCCTGTATAGAGGGGGGAGTCGTTTTGAGATTAAGCAATAACGCCAAAATAACGCTGGAAAAACGTTACCTGATGAAAGATGCCCTGGGTAAAACTTTAGAAACCCCGGAGCAGATGTTAACCCGGGTGGCCGCCAATATAGCCCGGGTGGACAGCCAGTATTATGGGAAGTCAGAAGAGGAAACGAAACAGATAGAAAAAAGGTTTTTTGAGGTGATGGACCGTTTAGAATTTATACCGAATTCCCCCACCTTGATGAATGCCGGAAGGGAACTCCAACAGCTGTCCGCTTGTTTTGTCCTGCCCATCGAGGACAGTATGGAATCCATCTTTGAAACCTTAAAACATATGGCGCTGGTACAGAAAACCGGAGGAGGAACCGGATTTGCCTTTGACAGGCTGCGTCCAGCCGGGGATTTTGTTCAGTCCACCAACGGAGTGGCCAGCGGCCCTATTTCTTTTCTGAAAATCTATGACAGCGGCACAGAAGCGGTGAAGCAGGGAGGAGCCCGTCGAGGGGCCAATATGGGAACCCTGCGCTGTGACCATCCCGATATCATAGAATTTGTCACATGCAAGGAGACAGACCAGGATATCACCAATTTTAATATTTCCGTTACGGCTTCCGACAGCTTTATGAGAAAAGCCACCGGAAACAATCCTGACCCGGAATATGATTTAGTAAACCCTCGGACCGCAAAAACTCATGTGGATCCTGAGACAGGGGATTTAAAAAGAATGAATGCCCGGGAACTTTTTCAGCTTATTTTAGAAAAGGCCTGGAAAAACGGGGACCCCGGATTGATTTTTATTGACCGGATGAATGAATTTAACCCTACTCCCCATATTGGGGAATATGAAACTACTAACCCCTGCGGAGAACAGGTCCTTCTGCCTTATGAAGCCTGCTGTTTGGGTTCCATTAACCTGGGATTGATGGTATGTCCCCAGGGCCAGGTGGATTGGCAGAAGCTGCGGAAAGTGATACATACAGCAGTACATTTTGAAGATAACGTGATTGATGCCAGTCAGTATGCCATCCCCCAAATTGAAAAAATGCACTTAGGAAATCGAAAAATTGGAGTTGGAGTTATGGGCTGGCATGACGTGCTGGTTAAACTGGGGATTCCCTACGATAGTGAAGAAGCCCTGGAACTGGCGGAAAAACTAATGAAATTTATCAGTAAAGAAGCCACAAATAAATCGGTGGAACTGGCACTGGAACGGGGGGTGTTCCCTAACTTTGAAGGCAGTATATATGATACTGGGAAAGAAGAGGATAGGGTCAGAAATGCCACCAGGACCACCATTGCTCCCACCGGTACTATTTCCATTATAGCGGGGGCCAGCAGTGGTATAGAACCGTATTTCAGCATTGCTTTTTTAAGAAAAAATGTGCTGGGGGGGATTGACCTGCCGGAGGTAAATCCATTATTTATAGAAATCGCAGAAAGGAAAGGTTTTTATTCAAAGGAACTGGTGGAGCGGATCGCTGAAAGGGGAAGTGTCCAAAATGATTCCCAGGTTCCTGAGGAAGTCCAAAGGCTTTTTAAAACCGCCCTGGAAATTGATTATACCTGGCATGTAAGGCACCAGGCGGCCTTTCAAAAATATACTGATAATGCCGTAAGTAAAACCATCAACATGCCCTTAGGTGCTTCCCTTAAAGAGGTGGAAGAGGCCTTTATATTGTCCTGGAAGTCGGGATGTAAGGGTATTACCGTTTACCGGGACGGGTCCAGATCCTCCCAGGTTTTAAATATTGGCAAAATCGGGAAAAACGGACTTTTGAAACCCTCCAGCCGACCCCCAAAGCTTTCTGGAGAAACCACACGAAAGGATACTCCTATGGGGAACCTGTTTGTAACCTTGAACAAGCATGATGGAAAACCCTTTGAGCTTTTTGCCCAGATCGGAAAGGCCGGCAGTGATATTGTTGCTTTTACCGAGGCCATTGCCAGGCTGGTATCGTTGGCTCTGCGGTGTGGAATTAGCATAGAAGAAATTATTAACCAGCTGGAGGGGATCGGTGGGGGAAGGCCAGTGGGGTTTGGCCCTAATCGTATTCTCAGTGTCCCCGATGCCATAGGAAAAGCTTTACGGGAATTAACTCAACTACACTATAATGGTACAGTGAAAAGGGAACTATGTCCGGAATGCGGTTCCGGCACACTGGTCCAGGTGGAAAGCTGTGCCAAGTGTGAATCTTGTGGATACAGCGAGTGTTAGCCCTGGGTTAGACTTGATACTTATTTTGAATTGTGATATCTTTATACTCATAATTGCAAGTACCATAATGTGGTATAATTGTATTAAATGTTAGAAGAAAGGGGAAATCCTGTTCTGGGAAAAAGCATGTTTACTTTAAGTGTTAAAATAAGATTTTCTTCCGCTCATTCTCTAAGGGAATATCCCGGTAAATGTGCGAATATACATGGACATACCTTTACTGCTGAATGTATGATAAGGGGAAATCAGCTGGATTCTCAAGGGATGCTGATAGATTTTCATGCCTTGGAGGATATGGTTGAAAAGATTACCGATGAATTTGACCACCGCTTAATTAATGATCACCCTTCTTTCACGGAAGAGGGGTTAAATCCTACGGCCGAAAATCTTGCTTTTTATATTTATAAAAAGTTGAGTGAAATCTTGAAAGAGAAAGGCCCTACTATTTCTGTCCATGAAGTAAGAGTCTGGGAGTCAGATGATGCCTATGCTTCATACAGGGAGGAATAAAAATGAAATCAATTGTTCTGCTGTCCGGAGGTTTGAATTCAGCCGTTTCTCTGGCCTGGGCACAGAGAAACCAGTTTCCCATCCTGTGTCTTTTTTTTGATTACGGCCAAGAATCTGCAGCCAATGAGAGGGTTTCCTCAAAAAAAATGGCAGAATATTTTAATGTAGATTTGAATATTGTGGAAGTTCCTTTTTTAAAAGATCTTACCGGGGATTTAACGGTGTGCGATGATGCTGAAGAATCTGCACCCAGTACTGAAGAGGCTGATATACAGCCGGGTCCAGGTCATTCCCATAATGGGCTGCACCCTAACCGCAATGGATTTTTTTTAAATATTGCCGCTGCTTATGCAGAAAACCTGGATGCTTCAATAATTGTCGCAGGTTTCAGCAGGGAAGAGGCAGGAGTATTTCCGGACAAATGTTTTAAATATGTTGAAGCAAAAGATCACACACTAAAAATGTCAACACTTTCAAAGGTAAAAGTAGTCTGTCCAACACAGAACCTGAGCAAAGAAGAAATAGTAAACCTGGGCAGTAAACTGGAAATCCCCTTTGAGTTTATATGGATCTGTAATTCTGCAGGGGGAAAAATGTGTGGCGAATGTGAGGGCTGTCAGGGATACATAAGAGCCCTGCAGCATAATGGATTGGCATATATATGGGATAAAAAAACAGATCAGCATTTAAACGGAGAACCGTTGGGCGAACGGGGATAGCTTGGTAAACATATCGGCGATAGCTGATACATCCCAAGAAGCCCCCATCTCTTAGGTGGTGGGAGTACGTCACTAAGTCGGCTGTAATCCTCGGTGTCTTTAAACCCGAGAGGATGTCATTAAGAGGTGCTGTAAATGCATGCACGGATGACAGAGATTTTTTCTTCTATCCAGGGAGAGGGCATTTATTTGGGACACCGTCAGTTATTTCTTCGTTTTTATGGATGCAACCTGCAGTGTTCTTACTGTGATACCTTCCAAAAACAGTGCCCTCCCCAATGTCGAGTTGAGCTAAGTGAAATTGCCGGAAATTATATATTAAAAGATAATCCCCTGGATTTTGAGGCTCTATTAAAAATTGTTACCTCTTATCCATTGGAACAGCATCATTCTGTAAGTCTAACCGGAGGAGAGCCGCTGCTGCATTGGGAATTTTTAAAAGTATTCTTACCTGTTTTAAAGAGAACAGGACTAAAAGTATATTTAGAGACCAATGGAACATTAACAAAAGAACTAAAAGAACTGCTTCCCTGGATTGATTATATAGCCATGGATTTTAAGCTGCCTGGTTCCGTAGGGGGGAAAGAATATTTGAGAAGCCATCTTGATTTTCTGAAACTTTCACTCAATCATGATGTCTTTGTTAAAATAATTATTACCGGGGAAAGCATTCAGCAGGAGTTGTTGGAGTACATAAAAGCCATAAAAGGCATATCTACTTCTGTCCCGGTGGTACTGCAGCCGGTAACCGCAACCACTGAAAGAGAGATTGTTTCTAATGCTTTTTTAATGGATTTACACCGGGCATCTCTTGAAATATTACCCGGAGTGAGGGTAATCCCACAAGTTCACAAGCTCCTGGGATATCTCTAGAAAATTGGAGGCCAGAAAGTGACCTTTAGAATAGCGGTAGATTCCGGCGGTACTTTTACTGACATTGCCCTGCTGGATGAGAATGAACAAAAAATCTATATTTCCAAGGTTCCTTCTACTCCTGAAAATCCTGCTACAGCGGTTATGACAGGAGTTTTACAAGTTTTAATGGAAAATAACGCTGTGCCGGAGAAAGTATCCTATTTTCTCCATGGAACCACCGTGGCCACTAACGCACTTTTGGAATTAAAAGGGGCCGTAACAGCCTTAATAACTACCAGGGGATTTCGGGATGTCTTAGAAATCGGCCGGCAGACTCGTCCAGCACTGTATAATTTTTTTCAGAGGAAAGCCCCGGCCATCGTGCCCAGGGAACTTCGCTTTGAAGTGAATGAAAGAATTCTTTTTAACGGTGAAATTGAGATACCGCTGAAAGAGGAAGCTATCCTATCTTTAGCAGCAAAACTCCGGGAAAGAAGAATTGAATCGGCAGCCATTTGTTTTCTGCACTCATATTTGGACCCACGACATGAAAAAATGGTAAAGCGAATCATCCAACAGGAAATGCCTGATATTTTTGTCAGCTGTTCTTCTGAAATACTACCGGAATTTAGAGAATATGAAAGAACCAGCACGGTATGTATAAATGCTTATGTAATGCCCGCCATAAAAAAATACCTGGAAGACCTTGAGGTCAAGTTAAAAGAAAATAAAATCCGTTCACCTTTGTATATCATGCAGTCCAATGGTGGGATAATTTCCTCTCAAATGGCCCGGGAACACAGTGCCAGGACGGTATTGTCAGGACCCGCGGGAGGAGTAAATGCAGGGAAATTCTTATCGAAATTAACCGGGGAATTAAACCTGATTACCATGGATATGGGTGGGACCAGTTTAGATGTTTCCCTCATCAGTGGAGGGCAGCCCCGTTACTCTACGGAAAGCTCCATAGGCAGTTATCCTATAAAACTTCCCATGATTGAAATTCATACCATAGGTGCCGGCGGAGGCAGTATTGCAGCTATTGACCCGGGGGGTGCATTAAAAGTGGGGCCGGAAAGCTCGGGAGCGGTTCCCGGCCCAGCCTGTTACGGCCGGGGAGGCCATAGGCCAACGGTAACTGATGCCAACCTGGTTTTAGGCAGAATAAACTCTCAATATCTGCTTGCAGGTCAGATGGAGATGTGCCCGGAAAATTCGGTAAAAGTAATTCGGGAACATATTGCAGACCCTCTGGGAGTTTCGGTGGAAGAAGCAGCGGAGGGTATCATCAAAGTGGTTAACGCCAACATGGTCCGGGGAATCCGGGTAGTGTCCGTGGAGAAAGGATATGATCCCAGGGAATTTGTCCTGACAGCCTTTGGGGGAGCTGGCCCACTGCATGCTTTAGAACTGGCCCAGGAGTTGGCCATAAGCAAAGTAATTATCCCCCCACAACCAGGGATTAATTCTGCGCTGGGAATGCTGACGGCGGATTTAAGAAGGGATTATGTGTTAACCCGAATCATCAACGAAGAAAGTCTTGGACCTCAATGCCTGGAAGACCTTTTTGGAGAAATTCAGTCAAAGGCCCTGGAAGAATTGGAGAAGGAAGGGTTAAGGTATGAAAACCTTTCTTTCTGTCGCAGCGCAGACCTTAGATACCCCAGGCAGTCATATGAAATGAACATAACACTGGGGACAGGGAAACTGGAGAACAGAGATTTGAAAAGAATGATTCAGGAGTTTCATGATAATCATCTTCAGGCATACGGATATAATCGGCAGGAAGAAAGGATAGAAGTTGTAAATATCAGGTTAACAGCAGTAGGGAAACTGTATTCTTTAGAGGTAAAGCCGGAAAAGACGGTTAGCAGGGAATATATTGAAGCTCCTAAGGACTTTCGAAAGGTATATTTTAACGGGGAATTTATTAAAACCCCCGTTTATAATCGGAAGGAGCTGCATCCAGGGAGCAGAATATCAGGGCCGTCCATTTTGGAACAGTTGGATTCAACCACCGTGATTACACCGGGGAATACCGCATGGGTAGACCCGTTCCATAATTTGATTGTTACCAATGACAGTTGAGTTGATTGATGAAATAATCAATTTGTTATTATACTGGAATTTATACGAGGGGGATCATCGTGGTAGACGCGGTAACGCTGGAAGTGATGAGAAACGCACTGCAGTCCATAGCGGAGGAAATGGGAGTAACTCTAATCAGGACCGCCCTTTCTCCCAACATTAAGGACCGAAAAGATTGCTCCACGGCTATTTATACCCAAGACGGACGTCTGGCAGCCCAGGCAGAACATATCCCTCTGCATCTAGGCCTGATGCAGTCCGTGGTAAAGGAAGTGTTAAAGGCTTATCCCGTAGAAGAATTAAGCCAGGGAGATGCCTTAATCATTAACGACCCCTTTATCAGTGGTTCTCATCTGCCGGATATCTGCATTTTTATGCCGGTATTTTACAAAGGGGAAATAACTGCGATTATGGCAAATCTGGCTCATCATGTAGATGTAGGTGGTAAAACTCCCGGAAGCACTCCTACCAATGCTGCATCAATTTTTGAAGAAGGGTTACGGATTCCACCAGTAAAGATTATGAAGCAGGGAGTCCTTGACCTTGAAATCATGAAGCTTTTGTCTCATAACGTAAGGACGGAATTTGAGTTTAACGGAGATATAAGGGCACAAATCGCTGCAAACTCTGTGGGAGCAAAGCGGCTGGTAGAATTGATGGGCAAATACGGTCGGAAAAAAGTGTTGGACTACATGGAGGAGATTATAAAGTACTCCGAACGTTCTTTAAGAGAGTCAATAAAAACTTTAGAAAAAGGCACCTGGGAATTTACCGATTATCTGGAGGGGGACGGAATTTCACAGGACATCATATCCATAAAGGCTGCAGTCACTGTAGGGAATGATAGTATCAAAGTGGACTTTACCGGTACGGATCAGCAGGCCCGGGGGCCAGTTAACTCTACCCGAGCTGTCACACTGGCCTGTGTTTATTTTGCTGTAAAGGCAGTTTTAAACCCGGAAATACCTTCAAACGAGGGAGTTTCACTTCCCCTGGAGGTAATTACGCCCCCGGGGACCCTGGTAAATCCTGTTTTCCCTTCGCCGGTCTCCAATGCAAATATCAATACCGCCCAGCGAATTGCTGATGTAATATTGGGATGTTTCGCGCAATTTCTACCTGATAAGGTGCCTGCCGCCAGTGCAGGGACTATGGGCCTATTTACCATAGGGGGAATTGATCCCCGTACCAATGAGTTCTATTCATACGTGGAGACCTACGGAGGAGGACAGGGGGCAAATATACGGGGAGACGGAATGGATGGAGTTCATACCAATATGACCAATACGCTCAATACCCCCTCAGAGGTGATTGAGATATCCTATCCTCTTCAAGTGATGAGCTACAGCTTAAGGCCAGATACTGAGGGTCCGGGAAAATTCAGGGGGGGAATGGGTTTATGCAGGGCGGTAAAAGTAATTGGACATTCAGCCCGGGTGACTCTGAGCTCAGAGAGAGGGAATATTCAACCCTGGGGGATGCAGGGGGGGATGCCGGGACAAAATTCCCGCAACATATTTGTAGACGAAAAGGGAAATGAAAAAGTTAAGCCCACCAAGATAACCACAGAGGTGGAGCAGGGTACCATTATTTATTATCATACTCCCGGAGGGGGAGGATATGGCTCTCCCCTGGAAAGGGAACCACAAAAAACAGCCGGGGATGTCCGGGCGGAGCTGGTTTCTTTAGAAAGGGCCCTTGAGATTTACGGAGTGGTGATTAATCCCCTTACCTTTGAGGTGGAAAAAGAACAAACCCGGTCTTTAAGGGAAATAATGAGTGAAAATAAAAGTTAAAGAATCGTAATGAAAAACCAGATTATCATGACAATTTCCATCAACAGTTTAACAAAAGTGCCCCCAAGAAAACCAATTATAGTGCCTATTCCTACTTTTACAGCCTTTTGGGCTGTGCGGCCCATCAGTAATTCCACCAGTACCGCTCCAGCGAAGGGCCCTACGATAACGCCCAACGGGCCAAGGGTGATCAGCCCAACCAGGGTTCCGGCTGCTGCTCCCCAGCCCGCATACCTGGAACCACCGTATTTTTTTGCACCTAAAACTACTGATAAGTAGTCGACCACATAGATCAGTCCTACAGCCAGAGCCTGGGATAGATAAAACGATACCGATAAATTTTCAAAATTAACAAAATATCCATACCCCAGCATTCCTGCCCATATCAAAATAGGGCCGGGAAGGGCCGGCAGAATTGTCCCCAGGAAACCCAGGACAAAAAGTATTACGGCAATAATCAAGCCAGGTATTGACAAGGAAGACACTCCCTATTCGTTTAATTTAAATTAAATTACCACAGAGTTATTAAATATCCTTCTTTTACTTATATTATTTTGTAAATTTAAAAATAATACAGAGGGGTAGGCAGAAGGATTTTAATTACAGGAAAAAGAAATAAATAAGAATTATGAGTAATCAGAGTAAATTCATGGAAAAAGAAAGCGGAAAGGAGGGAAACGTTTTATGTTGTGGAATTTGGTATTTATTTTTGTATTTATTTTTGTTCTATTATTTATTGTTTTTTTGATTAAGACCTATAACACACTGGTAGTCTTAAGGCAGAGAGTAAATAATTCCTGGGCACAGATTGATGTTCAGTTAAAAAGGCGGTATGATTTAATTCCCAATCTGGTAGAGACCGTTAAGGGATATGCAGCCCATGAAAAGGAGGTCTTTGAAAGGGTCACCGAGGCCAGGTCGAAAGCTATAAACGCACAGGGTGTTGAGGCTCAAGGACAGGCTGAAAACATGCTCTCCGGAGCACTAAAGTCTTTGTTTGCCGTGGCTGAAAATTACCCGGAATTGAAAGCTAATCAAAACTTTCTTAAACTTCAAGATGAACTCTCCGCTACGGAGGGAAAGATTGCATATTCCCGTCAGTTTTATAATGATACTGTCATGAAATTTAACACGGCAATCGAGGTGTTTCCACAAAATATTATTGCGGGATTTATGGGCTTTAATTCTATACCTTACTTTGAAGCAGGAGAAGGGGAAAGAGAAGCAGTTAATATTAAATTTTAAAGGGGGGCCATAATGAAAAGAAATGTTTTTTTATGTATGTTCCTGGTTATTTTATTATGCTTTACCACAGTGTTGTCCTGTTCAAGGGATAGTGATGAAAACGGAACGGAACAGAATGCGGAGGAGCCCCAGGATATAGAGCAAACGGATGATTTAACAGATCCCCAGGAAGAGGAGATTGTAGATCAGGAGAGTCCCTCTGGAGATAAAGATGAAGATGAAAAAGATGAAGATGAAAAAGATGAAGATTCTAATGATACCCGGGATGAAGGTCCAGTTATTTCAGATGTAGAATTAATTCAACGGGTTATAGAAATAGAAAAACTTGAAACAAAGTTATTTGATGAAAAAGATACAGTAACGGATTCAGATTACCAGATAAGACACAAGACCATTCAAAACAGGGTGCAGTTAAAGAAATATTTCGAGAAGGGTTACAGCAGTGAAGTGGCTGAGATGATGGCTCATCATTATATGGATGCCGAAGGATATCTGCTCCCCGGTGAAAGTATGAAAGTAGTTGAATATGCGGAGGTAGTTGAGGTTGTGGAAAAAAATCCTTCAACGGCTCGCATTAGAGCAGTAATGGAAATGTTTGGCATAACAAATACCTACTATATTAATCTAAAAAAAATCGAGGGCACATGGAAAATTGTCGAATAATTGATGGGGGCTATAGGACATATGAACAAACCATATCGGACGGCGACAGGAATTGGCAGCCTTCCTTACACTGATGAAGAACGGGCCCTGGCCATAATTTTTAAAAACCTACCCACGGTGCCTCACTGGCCCCAGTTACCCAACCTGGGAAAATCTGAAGGTTTTATAGAACAGTTTCTTTTTCCGCTGGTGAAAACCGGTGTGATTAAGTATAACCAAAAGGGAAATCCGTTCTTTGACACCGGAAATCCTTCCTTTACGGAAAACAATGTTGAGTTTTATAATCTTTATTTTGCCGCTCAAGGGAAGGACCCTGAAGCTGAAAAACAGTTCACCTTTCATCCTCAGTATGCTTCCGGCTATTATGCCTTTATCAAAAAGATAAAGCAGCAGGGGCCTGGAAAAGCAAAATTTCTTAAGGGGCAGATTAGCGGACCGGTAACTGTTGGGATAAAATTAACCGATGAAAGACAACAGCCGTCTTTTTACAAAGAGGAACTCAGGGAAATGATGGTCAGGACATTAGAGATGCAGATGATTCAGCAGGTAAAAGAACTGCAGNANTTTNAACTNCCGGTAATAATNTTTATCGATGACCCCGGACTCTGCTTTTTTGGACAGGCGCCTTACATTGGANTAAATAAAAATCATATTATAGAAAGTCTGTCATTNATGGTGGAGTCGCTTCACAGTATGGGAGNGCTGGCCGGGGTACATGTATGCTCGGGTATAGATTGGTCTATACTTACCGAAGCTGGNGTGGATATTATTAACTTTGATGCGGTAAGTTATTTTGATTCACTTCTGGTATATACAGACCCTCTTCAAGAATTTTTAAAAAAGGGCGGGATTATCGCCTGGGGAATTGTCCCCACGTTGGAATTGACTTTTTCTGAGAATGTGGAGACAATTCAANAAAGGCTGGAGAAATGTTTGAATGTCCTGGTTAGAAAAGGATTTTCGGAGGCGCTCCTCAAAGAGCAGNTGATGATTACCCCCAGCTGCGGAACCGGGATTCTTTCTCCGGAACTGGCGGAAAAGATCTATACCTTGACCGGTGAGGTTCAAGATTTTCTGTAAATCTATTAAAAAAACCCCTGAATATCAGGGGTTTTTTTATATATTAATTATTTCTAAATTTATCCAGAAGGTT
>SL_3KL_010_SEDDRAFT_10004607_pt1 | contig 12453 bp, 11 predicted proteins | sample SodLakKL_010_SED_2_FD_10381 | JGI IMG/M metagenome (IMG submission 10381)
TATTTACAACTGCCCGGAGATGAGTTGGGGGTTGAGTCAACCCGCATGCGTTTCCTGGAGATGATGTACCTGGGGGATGCCTTTCCAGAGGCTGGCTTTGTGGATGCTAATGACTGCCTGGCTGACCTGCGTATGATCAAAGATCAGGATGAAATCGAAAAGATGACCCAGGCCGCACGGATCGCTGAGGAAGCGCTCCTGGTAACATTACAGGGGCTTCAGGAGGGTGTAACCGAAAGGGCAGCTGCCAACGAACTTATCATTCAACTCCTGCGCGCCGGATCTGACCCTGGGTTACCTTTCTCACCGATTGTGGCTTTTGGTGCGCACTCAGCTAACCCGCATGCTGTGCCAGGCGATCGCACCCTAACAGCCGGTGACCTGGTGTTGGTGGATTGGGGAGCAGCGCATCAGGGTTACCTGTCCGACATTACACGCACCTTCACATTTGGTGAGGTTGACCCTGAACTGCTCAGGGTTGGGGAGATTGTCCTGCGGGCTAATCAGGCAGGGCGAGAGGCGGTGCAGCCTGGGGTGGAAGCAGGTGCCGTTGACCGGGCAGCCCGGGCAGTGATTGATGCAGCAGGCTATGGACAGGCCTTTATCCATCGTACGGGGCACGGGTTAGGGTTAGAAGCCCATGAAGCCCCATACATCTACGATGGAAACACGCTGTCCCTGGAGGTTGGGATGACCTTCACCGTTGAGCCAGGGATCTACCTTCCTGGTAAGGGCGGTGTGCGCATTGAGGATGATGTGGTCGTGACCGAAACCGGTGTGCAATCTTTAAGTCAAATGCCAAGGGAAGTTCAACCCCTGGAAAAATTTATCCGCGCATGAAAGCTGGCCAATGACACGAGACTTGAAAATCGTTTCAGTATCAATGCTGACTTGGGGCATTGGCGAGGGGATGTTTTTCATCTTTCAGCCCCTGTATATCCAGCAATTAGGTGCCGACCCAATCTTGATCGGTGTGATACTGGGCATAAATGGCCTGGTGATGAGTGTTTCGCAGATCCCTGCAGGTTACCTGGCAGATAAAATTGGCCGCAGGCCGATGATGTGGTTTTCCTGGATTTGTGGTTTGATCGCAGCCTGGGTGATGGGATTGGCACCTTCCCTGGGCTTTTTTGTGGTGGGTTTGCTGTTGTATGGCGTTACCTCATCGGTGATGGCGCCCCTCAATACTTATATTCAGGGTGCTCGTGGTAAATGGTCGGTGGGTAGGGCTGTTAGTTTTGTCTCTGCCAAATATAATATTGGCGGGATTTTGGGCCCAATCCTTGGCGGTGTGGTTGCTGAGAGCTTTAACCTGCGAGCTGTTTATTATGCTGCCGGTGTTTTATTTGCTGTTTCAACCCTGATCATCCTGTTTGTTAAAAAACAACCCTTAGCAGACTTGACAGTCATCGAAGGCGATGGACACCTGCTGCGGAACCGTCGCTTTTTAACGATGTTGGCTGTCATTGCCCTGGTAATGCTGGCGGTGACCCTGCCCCAGCCCCTGGCTCCGAATTTTTTGCAAAACCAGCGGGATTTATCCCTTGGACAGATTGGTCAGCTCGGCTCGATTGGCGCCTTGGGCAGTGTTGTGATGATGCTGATCTTTGGCAACCTTTCGTCCGGTAAGGCGATGATTATTGGTCAGGGGGGATTGGTGTTGTTCAGCATCTTTATCTGGCAGGGGACTGGTTTTCCATGGTTTGCGCTGGGCTACTTGTTCCTGGGTGGGTATCGGCTGTGTCGGGCGATGACCGTTGCCCTGGTGAGACCGTTGGTCCGTGAGCGTGAGGTGGGTTTGGCTTTTGGTATGGTGGAAACACTGAACGCCCTGGCGTTTATGGTCGCGCCCATCCTGGCAGGATTTTTATATGATTGGCGCCCAGTTTCTATTTTTCCCGTCAGCTTATTGCTGCTTGTTCCTGCGATATTCTTAAGTTGGCGTTTCTTTGATGATCAACACCCCGGTGATAACATTGTTAAAAGATTAATTAATAAAGGAAGTTCATTATGATGCTTGAAGTTGTTTCTTTGACCCTGGGACCCTTGCCCAACAATGTTTACCTGCTGGGTGATAATGCCACCGGGGATGCAGTGGTGATTGACCCCAGTTTTGAAAGCCAGGCTGTGCTTGATCGTGCTGAGGAGAAAGGTTGGACTTTGCGCGGTATCTGGTTGACCCATGCACATTTTGATCATATTGCTGGTGCAGGGGAAATTGCAAAAACCTATGATCCGGCGTTACCTGTGGGTTTACACCCAGACGACCTCGCCTGGTACGAACAAGATGGGGGCGCTGCAAAGTTCGGACTGTCAATCCCACCCTTACCGTCAGTTTCCCTTTCGTTTGATCATGGCATGCGCATAGGTTTGCACAATGGACAGACACCGGTCGTCGAAGTACGTCACGCACCAGGGCATAGTCCCGGACATGTTGTTTTCTATGTTGAGAGCCTGGGCGTTTTGTTTTGTGGCGATGTGATCTTCCACCAGGGCATTGGACGCACTGATTTGCCTGGGGGTGATGCAGATACCCTGGTAAGCAGTATCCAAACCCAGGTGTTTACCCTGCCTGATGAGACCCGGTTGCTGCCTGGTCACGGACCGGAGACCACGGTGGGCTTTGAGCGGGATAATAACCCATATTTGTGAGGATCTCCAGCATAAGTTTTCACAAAGATTATCAAAGGCTGTTCCACACGCAGTAATTAAATATCCATCTACATTCAATTGTGCTTTCATGTGGTCATTTCAGGGGTATATTTGGAGTTCGTTTATCAGAATAGGTATATTTAAATGGCATTGGTTGATTGCTTCAATCAGGTTATGAAAAGAGGTAGGCGTGGACTTTGGGTTGGCGTTCAGGTATGTGTTTATGGACAAAGCTTGGCTTAAGAAACTGGCTATTCCTGCTTTGTGGGGCCTGGTCCCTGTGGTTGGGGTGCTGGTCCTTGGCGGCTGGGGGCTTAAGGTGGGAAAATTGGTGATTGATGGTCATCAGGAAAATGAGCTTCCGAAGGTTGAATTTGGCGCTGATTTACGGCGCGCCTTTTTTGCTTCCCTCATCGATTTGATCTATGCCCTGCCCGCAGCCATCTTCTTTGCAGTTACAGTTGTGGTATCAAGGGTTGCTTTCAACGCTGAGGGACTCACCCGGGGGTTGCTGATGATCTTAGGTGGATTGTCTGGCCTGGTTGGTCTGCTGCTGTTTGCTTTATGGTTTTTGGTTGGCTCAGCAGCCTTTGCCAATTTCCTTGCAAAGGATCATTTTGGTGCAGCCTTTAAATTTCGTGAACTTATAGAATTACTCAAAAATTCCTTTGGATCGTGGGTATTGGTAATCCTCGGCCAATTTGTGGCGATGATGATTCTTGCCCCTATGGGGGTCTTGTTTTTTGGTATTGGTCTGTTATTCACGACAGCCTATGCGGCTGTTTTTTGGTCGCACTTGCTCGGTCAGGCCTATCTCAAATCTACGACGCCAGTGGAATAAGGGAAGAAAGCCGATCCTTATTTAAACAAGCCCCTATCATTGTGAATAAATAAAAAGGAGGTTGCCTTTAGCCTGGCAACCTCCTGTGTTGATTCGATATTTAATTATTTTGCGTATTCAGTCGCCCGGCTTTCTCTGATGACCGTGATACGGATTTGCCCGGGATACTGCATTGTTTCTTCGATTTGTTGGGCAATGTTTTTTGCCATGCGGTTGGCTTCGACATCATCAATCTCATTGGGTTTGACGATGATCCGCACCTCGCGTCCTGCCTGGATGGCGAAACTGTGTTCAACACCCTTATAGCTGTTGGCGATGTTCTCCAGAGCCCGCAGTCGCTTAATGTATTGCTCCAGGTCCTCTCGGCGGGCACCCGGACGGGCGCCGGATATAGCATCGGCTGCTTCTGCAATCACGGCTTCAACGGATTCTTGTTCTGCCTCGTGGTGATGGGAGGCAATGATGTTGACAACCTTTGGGTTGACGCCGTGACGGGCAGCGAACTCGGCCCCGATTTGTGCATGGGTGCCTTCTGTATTGTGGTCCATGGCTTTACCGAGGTCGTGCAGCAATGCACCAGCTTTAGCTACTTCGACATTGGCGTCCAATTCCGCTGCGATCACACTGGCGATCTTGGCGGTTTCAACGGCGTGCGCCAGTTGGTTTTGTCCATAAGAAGTCCGGAACTTGAGTCGGCCTAATTTCTTGAGGACCTCAATGTGCAGCCCAGCCACACCGGCTTCGTAGGCAGCTTCTTCACCAGCATCGGCAATATCGTGAATCATCTGTTCATTTTCTTCTTTGATGATTTTTTCGATGTTTGCCGGATGGATGCGACCATCGATTACCAGGCGCTGCAGAGCTCGTCGAGCGATTTCTCGCCGGACTGAGTCGAAGCACGAGACGGTGACCGCTTCCGGTGTATCATCGACAATCACATCAACACCCGATATCTGTTCAAACGCGCGGATGTTGCGTCCATTTCGTCCAACGATTCTGCCTTTCATTTCCTCGTTGGGCAGGGTCACCAGGGAGGTGGTCACTTCAGCTACCTTTTCGGATGCAACCCGTTGAATGGCATCAGCAATCAGTTCGCGGGCACGGGCATTGCCCTTTTCCCGCGCTTCACTCTCAATCTGGCGGATGATGCGAGCCATATCTGCACGGGCTTCTTTCTCTGTCTCAGCCAGCACAACCTCACGCGCTTCATCTTTGGTCATTTCAGCAACGCGTTGCAATTCTTCAAGTATTTTTGAATGCATTTCGTTGACTTCGTTAGCACGTTTATCAATGCTCGATTGGCGTTTGTTAAGGCGCAGCTCACGATCCTCGTATTTCTCAAGGCGTGTGTCAAGTTCCTCACGGCGCTTTTGCAGGCGATCATCTTCCTTGTTGAGTTCGATCCGACGGCGGTTGAGCTCATCTTCTGCTTTTTGGGTGATATTGAGGGCTAAGTCCTTGGCTTCAAGCTCGATCTCGCGAGCTTTTTCTTTGGCACTTGTGAGGATGTGATCAGCTTTGAGGTTTTGCGCTTTGCGCCTGGACTCTACCTGGTTTTGCTTGACAATAAAGCCGATTACACCTCCAATGGCGATCATGCCGAGGATAACGATGATGAATATGAAAGGGTTAAGTGTCATTTTATTTGCTCCATTTTTTCAGAATCATGTGAGCGCTCTGATTCTGGTGCGGAAAATTCCTCCCAAAGGTTTTCCACGGTTGGCTTTACGATGCCATATCGGAAACCTCGCCGGCTTAAGTAGCCGCCGACCTTTTTTGTGAAATCTGGTTTAGCTTCATGCTGGCATTGTTTTGCTTTTTTAATGCCGGCCTGGTAAGCCAATTCCTGTTCGTCGCCACCATAAATTTCGAGCGCTTGTGTTATTTCGTCATCTGCAACGCCCTTTAAGCGTAATTCGTATGTAAGCAGTCGGTGGCTGCGGGGACGGAAGGCATTCCTGTTCTCAATCCACTGGCGGGCAAAATGTTGGTCGTTTAGCCAGTTTTTCTCGATGAGTTTTTCCAGGGTAACCTCTACCACCTCGTCGCTGAATCCTTTTTCCAGCAAGCGGCGGCGGGTCTCTTCCATTGATCTTGGTCGGTGATTGATAAATTGCAGGGCTTTTTGAAAAGCGATCTCGTATGTATCTTCCTGCTGTAACCGCTCAATATCCGCTTCAGTAAGAACCCGTCCGGGTTTCAACCAGGCAGCGACATAGCGGGACAGGCCAAATGCAAATTCACCATCCAGGTAGATGCTTACACGTTGGTGATTTCGCTTTTGTGCTTTGATAGCCGTAATTTCCCGTTCCATCGCACCTTTCTTAAAACAAACACAGCCGTATGATGCCCAAAAGGCTACGGCCGTCGTATCAGCGAGGGACCCTGATTGGCTATGATTGTATGAAGGATAGAATATTAATTACGGGTTCCTTACACCAATAATTGAACCCAAATGGTCGTCTTAGGTGACGAATGTGTGATGATAAACCATATCTATCCTTGCGTTAAGCTTGACTCTAATCTTGACGATGGCAAAAGGTTAACGGAGACCGTTTCACCGATGCTCTCTTTTCAAAACCGACGTCATCATCAATAATATGCCAGGCAGGCTGCCGGCGAAAAATTATTCGTACGGTTCTCTTTGATATCTCGATCGCAGCCCTTTACGTTTGGGCGGCAGATGAACAAATTTTTAATCAATTATTAAGTCCGAAGACTTTACTAATGCCCTAATTATACAATAAAAAATTAATTAATGAAGAGTTTGTTTAAAAAATCGGTGGGCAATCCGCAGGGCATTATTTTTTTTATGATTAGCAGATCCGATCCAAATCGAATAATGACTGGGATGCGTAACAGAACAGCCAATAAGTAACCAAATCTTCGGATAATTTTGGTTATTTGGCAGAGTCATGTTAAAATAAAAACTATGAATACACAAACACCTGTACCAATGGTTGAAATACCAGTCACTGAGAGTTACTCGCGACATCGTCGACAACGATTTTGGCAAGTTTTGGCACCGGTTGGGATTGGGGTTTTGATAATCCTGGTAATCCTGGGTCTGGTGATCAGCACAGCGGTTGCCACAGATGCGGGGCCCCCGGTTTCGCAATGGGCAGATACATCCTTGATCTGGCTGTCGCTGCCAGCCCTGATGTTTGCCGTGATCCTGGCCCTGATCCTGATAGGGATGGTTTATCTGATGGCGCGCCTTCTGAAGGTTCTGCCGGGTTATACTTTCAAAGCTCAATACTATGTTGCCTTGGGTAAAAACTATATTATAACTTTTGCCGATAAAATCGTTGCACCCATTATCGCTGTGAAGGGTGCGAGTGCCACGGTATCCGCTTTGTTTGGTTCAATATTTGGTTATAGAAGAAAATAAATCTTCCACCAGGTCATGCCAAAGAGAGCAGTCAGCAATGGCTTGTCTTGCATAATAGGCTGTCAGGACCTAGGAAGTTTTTATTTTATTAATAAAATTGGTTTAACGACCTCATTTATAGAAGGGATTTTCGTATGGATAACAACTGGAAAACGAAAACGATGATTTTTGGCACCGTGATTGGTGCGGTGGCGGGCGCGCTGTCAGCCTACATGTTAATTCAAAGGGCAGAGAAAGAAAACACCACGCCTAAATTGACCACCGGGGAAGGCATCCAAGTTGGGCTGGGTGTTTTGGGCTTGCTGCGGATGATCGCCGGGCTTGGCATTGATTGATCGTTTCCTTAGAAGTGCAGAGCTCAGCGGACATATCGCTTGTTTGAAATTATATTTTTAGGCACATCTGCCTCAGCGCCCTCAGTACATCGGGGCTTATCTTCATTATTAGTTCAGCAGGAAGAATTCCGTTTTCTGGTTGATTGTGGTGAAGGCACGCAGCGTCAGATTTTACGTGCAGGCATCGGGTTTAAACGACTGAACCAGATATTGCTGACTCATGGACACCTGGATCACATCCTTGGGTTGGGTGGATTAGTGTCCACCTTTTTGCGCTGGGACGTCATCGAAACCATTGATATTTATGGCACTCGCCACACCCTGGATCGAGTGCATGACCTGATCTTTGGTGTGGTTTTACGCGGTTACCAAGGAACACCGCCGGTTATCCTGCATGAAATCAAACCAGGCATTTTTTGGGAATCCGAACGATTTTCGATCACGGCTTTTTCCGTCAGTCATCGCGGCTCCCATTCCTTGGGTTACCGCTTTGAAGAGCGCAGCCGACGGCCGTTCCTGCCTGAAGCCGCCGAAGCCCTGAACATCCCACCGGGTCCCTGGCGGCGCGACCTGGTAAACGGGAAAAGTGTCACCTTGCCTGATGGACGAATAATCACCCCCGACCAGGTGTTGGGTGAAGCGCGCAAAGGTACCAGCCTGGCTGTCGTTGGTGATACGGGGAATGCTGAAAAAGTGCGTCCCTATGTTGAGGGTGTCGACGCCCTGGTAATCGAGGCCACCTATACCGAAAGTGAAGCAGCGTTGGCAGAACAATTTGATCACCTGACGGCGGCACAAGCGGCTGAATTGGCATCCCAGGCACAAGTCGGGCAGCTGTTTTTGACACACCTTTCCCGCAGATATCGTGAGCGTGATATTCTCAAAGAAGCCCAGGCAATTTTCCCTCATGTCCATGTGGCACGAGATTTCGACAGCTTTCAGATCCGTCGTGAGGAAAATTGATTCTGACCATTTAATGTGGTAAATGCTTTGAGATGCTTAAAAATTTTCAGGCAACCTATAACAGGAGACGTGTATGGCTAAAAATGATTTTCTCAAACGGCTGAGCGCCAATGAGGTGCTTGCCTCTGATGGGGCGACAGGTACGAATTTACAGAAGGTCGGATTGCCAGTAGGTGCTTCAGCGGAAGTTTGGGTATTAGAGAACCCCGAGTCGATCGAGGCATTAAATCGATCCTTCATCCAGGCGGGGTCTGATATTTTGCTGACCTGTACCTTTGGTGCAACCCGGATGCGATTAGCGGCATCAAACTTGGCTGATCAGTTTGAGGCAATCAACCGCCAGGCGGTGGCGATTACCCGCAGTGCGGTGAACGGAAGAGAAGTTCTCGTGGCGGGTTCAATCGGCCCATTAGGCCATATGCTGGCGCCCTTGGGACTTGTGACTGTTGAAGACGCAGAAGCTGACTTTCGTGAGCAGGCGGCTCTATTGTGCGAAGAGGGGGTGGACTTGATTGTAATTGAAACTCAATTCGACCTCAATGAAGCTGCTGCAGCTGTACGGGGTGTACGCTCCATTGACTCGAATATCCCCTTGGTGTGTTCTTTTAGCTTTGACCGGGGCGCCCACACGATGATGGGCGTCAAGCCGCAGGAGATGGCAGAGGTGATCGGTGCCTTAGATGTTGATGTACTTGGGATTAATTGCGGACGCAGCCTGGATGATAACCTGGTTGCACTGACTCAATTGCACGCGGCGACTGAAAAACCCTTGTGGTTCAAACCCAATGCTGGCTTACCTGAAGTTGACGCCGACGGCCAGGCAACTTACTCAGTCACACCCCAGCAGATGGGTGCCTTGGTGCCTGATTGGATCAACGCTGGGGCACAGGTGGTGGGCGGCTGCTGCGGTACCAGCCCGGAGCACTTATCACAAATTGCCAAGGGGATTCAGGCATAAAATTGGCTGAATTGGCGTTTTGATGGAATGCATCCAGCCCTTTGAGTTTGGATATATTAATTATCGATGATTCATGAATGATATCTTGGGATTCGCTTAAATCCCCCTGCTGTTCAATCGTTATAGAATCATAATCAAGGATGTGTTAAAATTTCCACTATGAGACCAATCATCCTGGCATCAAATTCTCCCCGCAGAAGCGAGTTGTTAGGCTTAGTATGCTTGCCCTTTGAGGTGTCCCCTGCGAATATCAGCGAAATACGAGCATCTGAAGAACCTCCCGTTGATTATGTGCTGAGACTGGCTCGTCATAAGGCTGCTGCCATTGCATTTTCAGGCTGGGCTCGTGATCGCAGCAGATACAACGGTGGTGGATGGCAGCGAGGTGTTGGAAAAACCTGCTGACCAAATGGACGCCAGGCGAATGCTGCTGCAGTTGCGAGGACGGATTCACCAGGTTTATACTGGCATTGCCATCATCAACACGAGATCCGGAGACTCTCATGAAGCTGTCTGCTGCACCGACGTGCCCATGCGATACTATTCCAATGTGGAAATGGAGGCTTACATAGCCACCGGTGACCCGCTGGATAAAGCTGGGGCGTATGGTATTCAGCATCCTGGCTTTCACCCGGTGGAGGATTTGCAAGGATGTTATGCCTCGGTGATGGGCTTACCGCTGTGCCATTTGCAGGTTGGACTGCAGCCGTTAGGCATCATGGTTCCAGATGGACTGCCTGAACGATGCCAGGCCTATTTGAACTATGATTGTCCGGTCTATGGCAAAATCCTTGGCGAGGATTAGGATATCCTGGATGAAATCGACGTGGGCTAAACTGCGCCAACAAGTTCATTTGGGGATCATATTGATGATCCTGCTGGCTGGCTGTCTGCCGCTGAACCTAGAATCACCCCGTGCTACCCGCAGCATTGGAAGGGCAGAGCTCAGACAAGTCGATATCGTGAAAGCGGCTTCAGCCCAAGCCACTTTTGAGGGATTTCTGCAGGACTGGGCGGCTGAGGATTATCCTGCGATGTATGACCGTTTATCAAGCCTGAGCAGCGATGCGATTTCACTGGAAGAATTTTCAGATACCTATCAAAACATTGCTAATACACTGACACTGCAAGCTGTTAATAGCTCAGTGTTATCCGTGTTGGCAGATGATCTCCAGGCCGAAATTGCCTACCGGGTGAACTATGAAACCCAACTGGTAGGCACCCTCAGCCGAGACGCTGTAGCCAGCCTGGTCTATGAACTGGATGGCTGGCGCATCCAATGGGAGAATGCGCTGATCTTCCCGGATTTACACGACGGTTCCAGGCTGGACTTTGTTCATCAAATCCCCTCCCGAGGTCGAATTTTTGACCGGTCAGGTGCACCAATGGCGGCTTATGAGAGCGCGATTGCCATCGGCCTGGTTCCCGGTGAAATCCTTCCTGAACAGGCAGATCAACTTTATGGAATCCTGGCCGAAATCAGCTTTTATGATCCTGAGTCCCTGGCTCGCCTGGTCGAATCAACCCCGGCTGACTGGTATCTACCTGTAGTGACCCTGACCCGCGATGCGGCGGCACCCCATATTGATGGGCTGCGAGCACTGAACGGGGTGCGGATCAACGAGTTTCGCTCCCGTTTTTATGTGGATGGGGGTGTGGCACCCCACGCCCTGGGATACATGTTGTTCATCCCTGAAGAGCAATTAGATGATTATTTACGCCTTGGCTACCGCCAGGATGAGCGCATCGGCGTATCCGGGCTGGAAGCGGCTTTTGAGGCAGAGCTGTCGGGTCAGCGTGGTGGGGCATTGTACTTAATGAGTCCGGGTGGTGGGGTGCGGTCGCTTTTGGCAGCCAGCGACCCTGTAGGTGGTCAGTCCATCACCACCACTCTTGACAAGAATCTTCAAATGCAGCTTCAGGCTTCCCTGGGTGACTTACGCGCCGCCGTGGTGGTTATGGAGGTGGATACGGGTCGTGTACTGGCATTGGTTTCCAACCCGCACTTTGATCCTAATGCTTTTGATGAAACCGAGCCAGACCGCAGTTTGTTGGAATCCTATTTCACTAATCCAGACCAACCCCTCTTCAACCGTGCAACCCAGGGTCAATATCCCCTTGGCTCAGTTTTCAAGGTGATCTCGATGGCAGCGGCATTAGAATCAGGCACTTACCAGGCAGGTTCGACACTTTATTGCGGGCATTCCATGTGGGTGTGTAACAGTGTCACGCTGTACGATTGGACTTTGGGTTTTGGCGTTGGCCCCAGCGGAACTTTAAATTTAATGGAAGGTTTGATGCGCTCCTGCAATCCCTGGTATTATCGAATTGGTGAAGCGTTATTCACAGGTGGGATGGACGGTTACCTTTCGGAGATGGCTTTTGGCTTTGGCCTGGGGGATAAGACCGGGATTGATATCCCTGAGGCGGGTGGCAATATCCCGCCAATGGCTGACACCTGCCTCAACAGCGCTCAAATTGCCATTGGCCAGGGCGAAGTATTGGTGACACCTTTGCAGGTGGCTGCTTATTTTGCTGCCGTAGCGAATGGCGGCACTTTGTATCGCCCTGCGCTGGTTGAGAGCATCCGACCTGGTACAGGGGAGCCGAGTTATGTTTTCTCATCCGAATCGTTGGGACAGCTGCCCATTTCTGACGAAAACCTGGCTGCGATTGCTGGAGCATTGCGCATGGTGGTTGAGGAACCGCGCGGCACCGCCTATTGGGCGATGGATGGGCTGTTGGTGCCGGTCTCTGGAAAAACCGGTACGGCTGAAACACCTACCGGCCGGTCGCATGCCTGGTTTGCAGGATACAGCCAGGCGAGGGACCCTGAACGGCCGGATATTGCCGTGGCGGTGATTGTCGAAAACAGCGGTGAAGGTTCGGTAATGGCTGCACCCGTTTTTCGTCGAGCTGTCTCTTTGTATTTCTCGGATGGGGAAGACCCGGGTGGCGTTATGCCCTGGGAGAGTGAACCTTTTATGCCCCTCCAGCCGGAGGATGAGCTGGACGAATGATTTTTCATAATGGAACGTAGTCGGAAGAACGGACCGAAGACCGAAGACCGAAGACGGAGGACGGTTGAACTTAGTCGGCAGGGCTTAGTGACTTAAACATGTTAACAATCTGCTGCCGACTAACGACTACCAGCTACCAGCTACCAACTACCAGCTACCCACTACCGACTACCAGCTACCGACTACCCACCCCCTTCTACCCCCTAAAGAAATGACGCAGTATAATCATACGCTGACCGCCAAGCGTGTTGTTTCTACTTACCTGTGCGTCTGGACCATGAATTGAAAGGATG
>SL_3KL_010_SEDDRAFT_10004608_pt1 | contig 12453 bp, 9 predicted proteins | sample SodLakKL_010_SED_2_FD_10381 | JGI IMG/M metagenome (IMG submission 10381)
CCCCGCCGATGGTCGGGTCAGAGTCCAGCACCGGCTCCTGTATGGGCGGCAGGATGCGGTCGGTGAACTCCACGAAGCGGGTGGTGTACTGCTGCGGGTCGGTGTCGGGCACCGGCTCGTAGTGCTCGTCGAACAGGTCCGCCTCGCTGATCTCGCCCTTGCGGATGGCCTCCTCGAAGACGTGGCCGACCTGGGCCGCAGTCTCGGTGGCGATGCGGATGTAGGGCGTGTCCTCGGTTTCCACGTCGCTGGCGTTGGCCAGGTTCATCAGCTCCTCGACGAAGCTCAGCAGGCGGTTCAGCCGGCTGCCGGAGTCCTCCAGGTTGGCGAGCGACGAGGTGACGTCGTCGGCCATCTCGTTCAGACCGTCCAGGGTGGTGTCGCTGTGGCGGTCGATCTCCTGCACCGCGGAGGCGATGCGGGCGGACTCGCTGTCCACGTCTCCCATGGCCTGAGCGACCGCACCGAGCACGTCCTGCATGGCGTTGGTGCCCTTTTCCACCGCCTTGGCCCGGTCGGTGCTCTCGCCACCGGTGCTGATCAGCTGCCGGGTCTGTTCGGTGAGCTCGTGGAGGGTGCGGTCGATGTCGGAGGTGGCGTCGTGGGTCTGCCCGGCCAGGGATTTCACCTCCTCGGCGACCACGGCAAAGCCCTGACCCGCCTCGCCGGCGCGCGCGGCCTCGATGGTGGCGTTCAGGGCCAGCAGGTTGGTCTGCTTGGCGATGGAGCCGATGCCCTTGGCCACCTTGCTTACCCGCACCATGGCGTCGTTCAGGCCGCTGAGTTCCGATTCGACGTCATGCACCGAACGGCTCAGGTCGCGGATGTCCGAAAGCGCCTTCTGGATGGTCTCGTCGGACCGGCTCATGTCGGCCCGGGCTGCCCCGGAGACGTGCTGGGCATTGCGTGCGGCCGCGTCCACCACCTTGTTGGCTTCGGACATGCGCCGGGCGGATTCGCGCAGCTCTTCAAAGAGCTGTACCTCGCGGCGGGTCTGCTCCTTGATCTCGTCCACGTGGCCGGTGACGTCGGAGGCCTCCAGCCCCAGCTCGCTGGTGTGCAGGGAGGTCTGCTTGAGGATCTCCTGGTAGGCCAGGTCCTCGTCGCTGACTACCGGGGCGGCGGCGTTGCGGTTCTGCTGTTTCCGTTTGAACAATGGCATGGTGGTCGCTCCCTCACTCCGCCGCGTAAATCAGCCGCTGACAGCCCCAGTGACGCCCCTGCACCTTGATGGGCACGGATACCTCCTTGACCAGCGCGTGGTGGCCACCGCCCAACTCCAGCCGGTAGGTTTGCAGCAGGAAGCGCTCGCGGTTGCGGGCGGCCGCCCGGGTCTCGCGGCTGTCCAGGCGGCGGCGGTGGAAGCGGGGCGGCTCGGCGCCATCGTCGGCGGAGGGCGCGCGGGCCGCCTCCCGGCTCTGGGCGGGCACGTAGCCGCCCACGTCACAGACGAACGCGGACAGCACCCGGCGCTGGTGCTGCAGGGCGGGCTCCTGAACGGCCGGCAGGACCCGGTCGCAGAAGTCAGCGCTGGCGGTGGTGTAGCGGGCGGGGTCGCTATCGGCCTCGCGCTGGTAGTTCTGATCGAACAGGGCCTCCTCGCTGACGCTGCCCCGCTGGATGCCGTCCTCAAAGGCTTCGGCGGTCTCGGCGGCCAGTCGCTCCGCCAACCGGATGTAGGGGGTATCGACGGTCTCGACCCCCTCCACGGCCGTCTCGCGGATCAGCAACTCGGTGAAGTGGCGCAGTTTTTCGGTCCGCTGCTCCGCCTCTTCCAGGGCCCGGTTGGCGTGCTGCACCTCGTGGGTCAGTTCTTCCAGGCCGTCCACGGTCTTGCGGCAGTGCTGGTCGATCTCGCCGACGGAGTCGTGGATGCGGCTGGACTCGGTGTCCACGTCCTGCATGGCGCTGCCCACGGTCTCCATGATCTCCTGAATGGCGTGGGTACCCTCGCGTACGGCCTGGGCCTTTTCGGTGCTCTCGGCACCGCGCCGGATCAGCCGTTCGATGATGGCTGTCAGCTCCTCCAGGATCTGGTGGATCTCAGCGGTGGCATCGGCGGTCTGCTTGGCCAGCTCCTTCACGTGCTCGGCGACCACCGCAAAGCCCCGGCCCACCTCGCCGGCGCGGGTGGCCTCGATGGTGGCGTTGAGCGCCAGCAGGTTGGTCTGCTTGGCGATGGTGCTGATCTCGTTGGCCACCTGGGCGACCCCTTGCAGCGCCTCGTTGAGGGTGCCCAGCTGCCCCTCGATGTGGGTGACCGATTCGGCCAGCTCGCGGATCTGCTCCAGCGAGTGGGTGATGGTGTTGCGCGAGCGCTCCACGTCCTTGCCCGCCTTGGCCGCCACGTCGTGGGCGCGGCGGGCGGCCTGGTCGACGGTGTCGTTGGCCTCGCTCATGCGGCGGGCGGTGCCCACCAGGTCCGAGAAGATAGAGGCCTGCCGGCGGAAAAGGCCGGCGACATGCTCGATGTGGTTGACGATGTCCACCGCCTCCACACCCACGCCGCTGGTCCGCTCGGCGATCTGCTGGATCACCGAGAAGTGGTCCATGGTCTGCGTGGTCCCGGGTCGGGACCTGTCCTTGAGTACCGAAGCCATAGCCGGCTGCCCCTGATCGATGCGATTTCTGATTATGCGGGTTCTGCCTCTGCCATTGGTGGCGGCCGCTTGCCCGGAATCTTGAGCTGCCGGGCATCGGGCCAGGCGGGGGGCGATGCCCGATAACACGATAGTCTATAAGGGTAAGCGGCTTTTCCGATCGGGGGAAGGGCCGCAGCGCGTGATCGCAGGGAAGTTAAGGAATGGCGGCTATGTCCATAGGAATAAAGCCGTTTCCGGCCGGTCAGGAGTGATATAATCCGCCGCGCTGTTCCCGGCCGCGACCAGGGTACGTCCCCCTTGAGTGCAAACAAATCCCGAAAACCCCGCCGCAAGGGCCAGACAGGAGCCCGCCAGCCCGGGCTGCTCCGGCGATGGGCCGGCCGCGTGCTGGGGCTGATGCTAACGTTGGCGCTGATCTCGGTGGGGTTGCTGGCGCTCTACGCCAAGTCCCTGGAGCCGGAGTTGCGCGAGCATTTCGAGGGCGGGCGCTGGGCCGTGCCGGCGCGTGTGTATGCCCGCCCGCTGGAACTGTTTGCCGGCAAGGCCCTCTCGCCGGCGGAACTCCAGGTGGAGCTGGAGGAGCTGGGCTACCGACGCACCAGCAGCGGCCGGGAGTCGGGCAGTTGGAGCCGCAACGGGGCGGAGTTCCACCTCAGCACCCGCGGTTTTAACCACCCGGACGGGGAGGAATTGCCCCGGCAGTTGCGGGTGGTCTTTGCTAACGGGCAACTGAGCACCCTGGAGGGGTTGCGGAACGGCGAGCCGGTGGGCCTGGCACGCCTGGAGCCGGCGGTGATCGGTAGCCTGCACGCCCCGCACCAGGAGGATCGCCTGCTGGTGCGCCTGGACCAGGTGCCCGAGAGCCTGATCGCTGCCCTGCTGGTGGTGGAGGACCGCAACTTCCACGATCACCGCGGGCTGTCGTTCACCGGTATCGCCCGTGCCGCCGTGGCCAACATCCGTGCCGGCCGGGTGGTGCAGGGCGGGAGCACCCTCACGCAGCAGCTGGTCAAGAACTTCTACCTCACCGCCGACCAGACGCTGCAGCGCAAGTTCACCGAGGCGGTGATGGCGCTGTTGCTGGAGCACTACTACGAGAAGGACGAGATCCTCGAGGCCTACCTCAACGAGGTGTTTCTGGGCCAGCGCGGGGGGCGGGCGATCCACGGTTTCGGTCTGGGGGCCGAGTTCTACTTCGGCCGTCCGCTGGAGGAGTTGAGCCTGGCGCAGCAGGCGCTGCTGGTGGCCATGGTGCGCGGGCCCTCCCGCTATAACCCGCGGCGCAACCCGGAGCGGGCGCGGGACCGGCGCGACCTGGTGCTTACCCTGATGGCGCGCGACGGCATCATCGACGAGACGGAGGCCCGCTCCGCCATGGCGGAGGACCTGGGCCTGGTCACCGATGGCCAGCGCCACCAGGGGCGTTACCCCGCCTTCATGGACCTGGTCCGCCGCCACCTGCAGCGGGACTACCGCCGCGAGGACCTGATCAGCGACGGCCTGCACATCCATACCACCCTGGCGCCCCGGGTGCAGCGCGCGGCCGAGGCGGCGGTGGATGCCCGCCTTGCCCAGTTCGGCGATGACGCACCGCAGGCGGCGCTGGTGTCCGTGAACGTGGAGGACGGCGAGGTGGTGGGTGTGGTGGGCGGCGCGGATTACCGTTATGCCGGCTTCAACCGGGCACTGGATGCGCGCCGCCCCATCGGCTCACTGGTCAAGCCGGCGGTCTACCTGGCAGCCCTCAGGGAGCCCTCGCGTTACGGTTTGGGCAGCGTGCTCAGCGACGAGCCGGTGACCATCCAGGACGAGCACGGCGACCCCTGGACCCCTCGCAATTACGACGGCAGTAACCGGGATCAGGTCCCGCTCTGGCTGGCGCTGTCCGATTCGCTGAACGTGCCCACCGTGCACCTGGGGCAGAGCCTCGGCCTGCGCCGGGTGGCGCGCAGCTGGGCGGACCTGGGCGGGCGGGTGCCGAACAGCCTCTACCCCTCCTTCGTGCTCGGCGCCACCGAGCACTCGGTACTGGAGATGGCGCAGGTCTATCAGACTGTCGCCGCCGAGGGCTTCCGTTCGCCGCTACGCTCCGTGCGGGCGGTCACCGACAGCGATGGCGAGTTGCTGTCCCGCTACAGTCTGTCCACCGAGCAGGCCGTGGACCCGGTCAGCAGTTACCTGCTGCAGCACGCCCTGCGCCAGGTGGTGAGTCAGGGCACCGCCCGGGGCCTGCAGGGCTGGGTAGGGGACACCAGCGGGCTGGCGGGCAAGACCGGCACCACGGACGATTATCGCGATGCCTGGTTCGCCGGCTACTCCGGGGACCTGCTCTCCGTGGTCTGGATCGGGCACGATGACAACCGCAGCCACGGGCTGACCGGCTCCAGCGGCGCGCTGCCCATCTGGGGGGAGCAGTTCAGCCGCCTTAGCTACCGGCCTTTGCGCCGCCAGACGCCGGGCGGCGTGGAAGCGGTCTGGATCGACGCCGAGACCGGCAAGCGGTCCGACGAGGGCTGCGAGGGGGCCGTGCGCCTGCCTTACATCGCCGATCATCTGCCGGACGAGACGGTGGACTGCGCCGGCGAGCCGGGGGAAGATGACTCGCGAGGCTTCTGGGACCGGGTGCTGGGCCGCTAGCCCGGGCCACTGTGGCGAGCACGAGAGAAAAAGACCCATGGGACTGAACGCAAGACTGCTGGTACTGCTCCTGCCCCTGGCATTGGGGGCCTGTACGTTGATGCCGCCGGAGCACCAGCCGACCGAACCGGCACCGGAACCGGAGCCCGCCGAAGCGCCCGAGCCGGACGCGCCCGAGCCGGAGGTGGATGAGCCGCCGGAGGAGGCGGCCGAGCCGGAGCCCGAGCGTGAGCCGGCCATCCCGGACGCGGTGATCGAACTGGTGGCGGACGCCCGCGAGGCGAGCCAGAACGGCAATTACGACCAGGCGGCTGCTTACCTGGAGCGCGCCGTGCGCATCAGCCCGGACCTGGCGCCGCTGTGGCAAAACCTGGCCGTGGTCCGCTTCCAGCAGGGGGATTACGGCCAGGCGGAGCAGATGGCGCGGCGCTCCATTCGGTTGGCCGACGGTGATCGCGCCCTGCAGCGGCGCAACTGGCAGCTCATTGAGGCCAGCCGGGCCGAGCAGGGGGACGAGGAGGGCGCCCATGAGGCCCGCCGGCAGGCGGAGGGCATTTGACCCCGGAGGCGCTGCCGGAAGCGGCCCGTGCCGCGCTGGGCAATGGCGGTGACCTGGCCCGGGCCCTGTCCGGGTTTACCCCGCGCCAGGCCCAGCAGGACATGGGCGCTGCCGTGGGCGAGGCCCTGGCCGACAACGCCAGCCTGGTCGTGGAGGCGGGCACGGGCACTGGCAAGACCTTCGCCTACCTGATCCCGGCATTGCTCTCCGGCAAGCGGGTGGTGGTCTCCACCGGTACCCGTACCCTGCAGGATCAGCTGTTCCACCGCGATCTCCCCCTGGTCCGGGACGCGTTGCGCGTCCCGACCCGAATCGCGCTGCTGAAGGGACGCACCAACTACCTCTGCCTGCACCGCCTGGACATGGCTGACGAGGCGGCTGGTGGGCGCTCCGCGGTTCAGCACGATGCCCTGCAGCAGGTCCGCCGCTGGGCGGCGGAGACCGGTTCCGGTGACCTGGCCGAAGCCCCGTCCGCCGCCCGGCGCACCGATGTGCGGCCCCGCATCACGGCCACGGCGGAGAGCTGCCTGGGCGGGCAGTGCCCGCGGTTTGCCGACTGCCACTTCTACGAGGCCCGCCGCCGCGCCCAGGAAGCCGACCTGGTCGTGGTCAATCACCACCTGCTGCTGGCCGACTGGGCCTTGCGCGAGTCGGGCTGGGGCGAAGTGGTGCCGGAGGCGGATGTCTGGATTCTCGACGAGGCGCATCAACTGCCGGAGACCGCCGCCCGGTTCTTCGGGCTGGGCATCACCGGCCGTCAGCTGCGCGACCTGACCCGGGATGCCACGGAGGCGTACCAGCGCGAGGCCGGAGACCAGCCCGGCTTCCCGGCGCGGGTGGCGCGGGTGGCCGACGCCACCGAGGCGCTGCGCGATGCGCTGGGTGAGGCGGACCAGCGCGCCGCCTGGCCGCAACCGCCGGGACCGGCCGTCCGGGCGGGCCTGGATGACCTCAAGACGGCCCTGTACGACCTGGCCCTGGCGCTGGCCCCGCTGGGCGAGCGCGGGCTGGAGCTGGCCCGCTGCCAGCAGCGCGCCGAGCGGCTCTATCAGGCGTTGCAGCAGTTCGACGAGCCGGAGCCGGGGCAGGGCGTGCCCTGGTTCGAGACCCAGGGGCGCGGCTTCTGGTTGCGGCTGACCCCGCTGGATGTCTCCGGGCCTTTCCGTAACCGGCGCGATGCCGCCCCGGCCGCCTGGGTATTCACCTCCGCCACCCTGGCCATGAAGGGCGATTTCGAGCATTTTAGCCAGCGGCTGGGGCTGGATGAGCCGCGGACCCTTTGCCTGGACAGCCCCTTCGACTATGGGCGTAACGCCCTGCTGTACACGCCGCAGGGGCTGCCGGAACCGAACGCCCCCGGCTATGCGGCGGCCCTGGTGGCCATGGCGCGCCCGGTGATCGAGGCAGCGCCCGGTGGTGCGTTCCTGCTGTTCACCAGCTACCGGGTGCTGCGTGAGGCGGCGGAGGCGCTGGCCGGCACCCTGGACCGGCCCCTGCTCGTGCAGGGGGCGGCGGCACAGCACGAGCTTCTGGCCCGATTCCGCGACGCGGGCAATGCCGTGCTGCTGGGCACGGCCAGCTTCTGGGAGGGCGTGGACGTGCGCGGGGCGGCTCTGTCCACGCTGATCATCGACCGCCTGCCTTTTGCCTCGCCGGCCGACCCGGTGCTGCAGGCACGCATCCAGGCCACGGAGGCGGAGGGGCGCTCCGCGTTTCGCCACCTGCAACTGCCCCATGCGGTGATTACACTAAAACAGGGGGTGGGCCGCCTGATCCGCCATGCCGAGGATCGCGGGGTGCTGGTCATCGCCGACCCCCGGCTCACCCGCCGGGGTTACGGCAAGGTGTTCCTGCGCAGCCTGCCGCCCATGCGACGGGCCGACGCGCTGGAGGACGTGCTCGCCTTCTGGCAGGAGGGTGCCGATGAAATTCCTGGATGAGCTGGCCGATGCGCGCATCAAGGAGGCCCAGGAGGCCGGGCAGCTGGACGAGTTGCCCGGGGCCGGCAAGCCGTTGTCGCTGGACGACGACAGCATGGTGCCGGAGGAGCTGCGCATGGCCTACCGGGTGCTCAAGAATGCCCATTGCCTGCCACCGGAACTGCAGGACCAGCGCGAGGTGGAATCCCTGGAGGCCCTGCTGGCGGGGCTGGACGATGACACCGCCATACAGCGGCGGCAGCGCAGCGAGGCGGAGAAGCGCCTGGCGCTGCTGCGCGCCCGGTTGGAGCGGCGCCGCGGCCGGGGTCAGGGTGGTCTGATGGCGGTGGAACGCGCCTACCAGGAGCGGCTGTTGCGCCGCCTGGGCGGCGACAAGGAGTGAGTCGCGTTACCGCCGCAGGGCGGTCACCGAGAGGATACGCGGCAGGAATTCCGCCAGGCATTGCCACTGCTCGCCCCCGTCGTGGCTGCCGAAGAGATGGCCGCTGGAGGTGCCAAAGTACAGCCCCGGTGTGTCGGTACCGTCATCCCCCATGGCCTCGCGCAGCACGGTCACGTAGGCGTGCTGCTGGGGCAGTCCTTGGGTGAGCGGTGCCCAGGTCTCGCCGGCGTCGCGGCTGCGGTAGACGCGCAACCGCCCATCGCAGCAGGTCCGCAGGTGGTTGCTCTCGATGGGCAGTACGTAGACCGTGTTCGGGTCGCCGGCCGGGGTGACCAGCGCGTAGCCGAAATCGCTGGGCAGCCCAGGGGTGATCTCCGTCCAGTGCCCGCCCCGGTCATCGCTGCGGTAGACCCCGTTGTAGCACTGCCGGTAGAGCCGCTCGGGCCGGCGGGGGCAAAGCACCGTGCGGTGCACGTTGTGACCGGTCACCGCGCACCGCCCGGGCAGGTTCTCCGCGCGGACCCCCTCGTTGCAGGGCTGCCAGCTGCGCCCGCCGTCGTCGCTGCGGAACACCCCGCCGGCGGAGATGCTGGCGTAGAGCCGCTGCGGTGATTGCGGGTCCACCAGAATGGAGTGCAGCGAGAACCCGCCNCGGGCCGGCTCCCAGGTGTCCCGGCTGGGGTGTTCGTTCAGCCCGCTTATTGGTGTCCAGGACTGGCCGTAGTCGTCGCTGCGGAACAGCCCGGCCGGGTCGATGCCGGCAAAGACCGTCTCCGGGGCGTCGCTCGGCCCGGGTGCCAGGTGCCAGACCGCTTTCATCCGCTTTTGCCAGAGCCCCGGCCGGTGCATCGGCACGGAAGCCAGCGGTTCCCAGCTCAGGCCGGCGTCAGCGGTCCGGTAGATATGGGCACCCCAGATTGCATGGTTGACCGCGGCCAGGCCCCGGGACCGGTCCCGCGGGTCGAGCCAGGCATGCAGCACCTCGTAACCTTCGATCAGCGGGCCGGCCATCTCCCAACGGCCCCCTCGGCCGGTGTCCTGGAGCCGGAACAGGCCTTTCTGGGTGCCGACGAGCAGGGTGGTCTCGTTCACGTCAGTGCGTTCCTGTGCTGCAGCATGGAAAAGGGCCAATCAGTACCCGACTAAGTTACCATGAAGTCATGACCAAGCCATCGCCCAAGACAAACGCCGCAGCCGCCGGCGGCCTGACCCTGCCAGCCGGTGAGCAGGCCCGCCTGGCCCGGTATGGGCGGGCCCGTTGGCCCGATGAGGCCTGCGGCCTGCTGCTGGGGCGTGGCGGCCGGGTGGAGCGGCTGGTGCTCTGCCGCAATATCGCCGAGCGCCGCCGGGACCGCTACCTGCTGCACCCCCGCGATTTCCTGCGCTGGGATCGCCTNGGCCACCGTCTGGGGCTGGAGATCCTCGGCGTCTGGCACACTCACCCGGAGGGTGGGGCGGTGCCGTCGGAGACGGACCGGGCACAGGCCTGGCGTGGCTGGAGTTACCTGATCGCGGCGGTGGATGGCGACACCGTGACCGAATTGCGCAGTTGGCGCTTGAGCGCCGATCAATTCACCGAGGAAGCCCTATGTCTGAACCCCTGATTACCGTACGCCTCCCGGCGCCGCTGCGCCCCTTCGCCGATGACCAGGCGGAGCTGGCGATTGCGGCCGGCAGCGTGGGCGAGGTGCTCGACGCCCTGGCCGCGGACTACCCGTTGCTGCACGCCCGGCTGGTGGACCCGGACGGCGAGCTGCGCCGGTTCGTCAACCTGTTCCGGGGCGAGCAGGATGTGCGTGAGCTGGACGGCCAGGAGACCGCGCTTGCCCCGGGGGACGTCCTGACCATTCTGCCGGCGGTAGCCGGCGGTGGCCCGTCGGCGCTGGAGCGGATGGCTCAACGCATCCGCGAGGAGATTCCTGAGATCACCCCGGCGGAAGCGCAGCATTTGTTGGCCGACGGGGCCGTGTTGCTGGATGTGCGCGAGGCCGGTGAGGTGGCCGAGGGTAGCCCGACCGGCGCCCTGCGTATCGACCGCAACTGGCTGGAATTGCGGATCGAGGAGGCGGTACCGGAGTTGGACCGCCCTGTGCTCACCCTCTGCGCCGTGGGCCAGCGGTCGCTNCTGGCTGCCGACGACNTGCGCCGGATGGGCTACCGTGACGTGCGCAACATCGCCGGCGGCTTCAACCGCTGGAAGGACGAGGGGCGGCCCTTCGAGGTGCCGCGCATGCTGGATGAGTCTGCGCGGGCACGCTACTCGCGCCACCTGCGCATGCCCGAGGTGGGCGAGCACGGTCAGTTGAAGCTGGGCGACAGCCGGGTGGTGCTGGTGGGGGCCGGCGGTCTCGGCTCACCGGCCGCGCTCTATTTGGCGGCCGCCGGGGTAGGCACGCTGGTGCTGATTGACCACGACGTGGTGGATCGCAGCAACCTGCAGCGCCAGATCCTGCACAGCGACGACCGTGTGGGGGAGCCCAAGACGGAGTCCGGTCGCCAGGCGATCGCCGCGCTCAACCCCGAGGTGACGGTGGAGACGGTGCAGGCCCGGCTCAGCAGCGAGAACATCGAGTCCGTGCTGGCGGGGGCGGACGTGGTCATTGATGGCTCGGATAACTTCCCCACCCGGTACCTGGTCAATGATGCCTGCGTGAAACTGGGCCTGCCCCTGGTATATGGCGCGGTGTACCGTTTCGAGGGGCAGGTGACGGTGTTCAATGTGGGGGAGGGCCCTTGTTACCGCTGCCTCTACCCGGAGCCGCCGCCGCCGGAGCTGGCGCCATCCTGCGCCCAGGCCGGGGTGCTGGGGGTGCTGCCGGGGGTGATCGGCCTGCTTCAGGCCACCGAGGCGTTGAAGCTGCTGCTCGGGGTCGGGGAACCCCTATCGGGGCGGCTGCTGCACTATGACGCCCTGCGCGGCCAGTTCCAGCAGCTGCGCATGAAGGCCAACGCCGACTGCCCGGTCTGTGCGCCGGGGCGGCCCTTTCCGGGGTACGTGGACTACGAGGCGTTCTGTAGCGCGTCGGGCTGAGCGGCGGGCAGACGAGAAGACCGATGCCGCGTTACCGCGGCATCGGCCGTGGCGTTCAGAGGGCCTCGTCGAGGGCCTCGGGGTGGGCCTCGCAGAAGTGCTTCAGAGCCAGTTTCAGCTTGACGACATGGCGGGTGTCGTTGCGAGCCTCCGCATGCTCGATGTCGTCGAGGATCATCCGCCGGATGCGGGGGCAGCCGTCCGGCGTGTGAACCAGGTAGTTGCCCAGTTCAATGGCAACCATCTCCGAGCAGTGCTCGTGCTCGCAGATCGCATCCACTTCCTCTTCCGTAAGCTCCGCGAGCTCCCGGCAATCATCGATGGTAAGCATGGTGACCTCCAGCCAATAGGCCGCTAAGGGAATTAAGGGAGCCCTCAATTTCAGTATTGACCCGCAGTTGGCGATGTACAGGATGGAAGGTGCGGTCCTTTGACGCAGATCAATTCCGTGGCCCGATCCATTCGTTCTGAGCTCATTCCACCCTGTGTTCGATGGGGTCCAGGGAGAGGATGTAGTGCGCGATGGCCTGGCGGTCGTCGTTGGTGAGGTGGCTGCTGGACTCATCTACGAACTCGCCCATCAGGCCGCCGGCAAAGTCGCCCCCCGGCGTCATGCCAAACTCCAGGTAGCGGGTGAGGTGGCGCTCGCTCCACCGGCCGATGCCGGTCTCCCGGTCCGGGGTGATGTTGGGCGCGGTCTCGCCCTCCGGGCCGTCGGCGGCGCCGGCCAGCCAGAGGCTGCGGTCCAGCCCCCCGGTCAGGTTGCGCGGGGTGTGGCATTCGGCGCAATGGCTGAGGGCGTTGACCAGGTAGGCGCCGCGGTTCCAGGTGTCGGAGCGCTCCGGGTCGGGCTCGAACGGCCCCGGCTCGAAGTTCAGCCACTTCCAGCCCATCAGTGGCGTGCGCCAGCGGACGAACCAGTACAGCTCGTGGGACCGATTGGGTTTGCTCACAGGCTCCAGGGATTGCAGGTAGGCCCAGAGGTCCTCCAGGTCCTGGCGTTTCATCTGCGTGTAGCTGGTGTAGGGGAAGACCGGGTAATAGTGGCGGCCGTCGGGGGCGCGGCCCTCGGTCATGGCGGCGATGAAGTCATCCAGCGTCCAGTCGCCCAGGCCGTGCTCCGGGTCCGGGGTGATGTTGGGCCCGTAGAAGGTGCCGAACGGGGTCTCCAGCGCGCGGCCGCCGGCCAGCAGCTCGGCATCGTCGTCCCGCGGCGTGTGGCAGGAGACACAGCCGCCGGCGCGCATGACGTACTCGCCGCGGCTGACGGGGTCGTCGCCCGGCGTCTCCGCGGCCGCCGG
>SL_3KL_010_SEDDRAFT_10004609_pt1 | contig 12451 bp, 13 predicted proteins | sample SodLakKL_010_SED_2_FD_10381 | JGI IMG/M metagenome (IMG submission 10381)
CAGCATCTCTGCCGAGACTTCTCCGGTAAATGCACCTTTCGTTTCGAAGTGTACATTTTGCGCACCGAGTTTGAATGGAGTTTCTTTTATCAGTTCACGTGCAAGTATTAAGGAGGTGAACGGCGGACAAAGAACAACACCTCGCTTGAGGTTATCGTTTGTGATCTTTTGTTTTAATCCGTTTATAAGATTTGCTGTCTCCGACAGTGTTCCGTTCATTTTCCAGTTACCGGCTATGATTTGTTTTCTGTTTGACATATTTCAGATGTACCTTTCTCTATTGAAGTAATTGATATTACACAAGATAGAAAATTATTTACTTTTATCGATGGAAAATCCTAAACACTAAATCCTAAACAATACTAAAATTCAAAATAAAAAATTTTCAAAACAATGAAAAACTGAAATGTTTCTAGGATTTAGATTTTGGTCATTTTCCCTCTTTTCGGGATCCCGCATCAATAATATATATAATAAATTTGAGCGGGACGATTTGTTTAGAATTTAGAGATTCGGATTTAGAATTTATTATACTTAATCGGTATTCCCTCGTCTTGTATGTCCCGCGCTATTCGCCGTTCCCGCTCCAACAAGTCGTTAAAGTGTTCTTCAGAAAAAGCAATAGACGCAATCGAACGTAAATACTCATACTCAACCTTTGCAACTATAGTGTATATTTCATCCTTAAGTTTGCGGTCGAGATCTTTCACGATAATTGCCACATCGATATCCGAATCTTTTTGAAAATCACCGCGTGCTTTCGAACCGAAGAGAACCATGCGAACAAGCCGGTCGCCGAGAAATACCCTTATCCGGCTGCCAAGATCGAGCAGTATCTTTTTCTCCTCATCCGTCAAATATGGTAGTGTTTCAATTGTCATATTCATATATGAGCTGCCTCGTAAAAGGCAGGTTGCCCGTGTTTATTCCGTTTCCGTCGGCTGTTCTTCACCTTTCGTAACAAGTTTTGAAAATACAATTTTATGAACCGGATGGGTAACGGTCAATACCGGGCATTCTGCTTTTCTAACGACTTCAGCCGTGTTATTTCCGATGAATACACGCCGCAACCCCTTCTGTCCGTGTGTTGACATCACAATGAGATTGATATCGCGGTCCTCGGCAAACCTGATGATCGAATTATTGGGTTCGATATCGCGGTCGAAAATAAATTCGATATCGAGATCTTCCGCCTCCCCGTTTATCTCCGAGACCTTTGGTGCTTTCTTTTTGATATCTTCTATCGTATGTTCATCGTCAAGTTCGCTGATATGCTGGATGTATAATTTACTCCCGTATCTTTTTGCAATAGATATTGCGTATGATAATGCCGCGTTTGAAGATTGAGAATAATCGGTCGGACAAAGAATAGTTTTAATCTCACCGGTTGACGGAGCATCGTGACCTCGAACACTGAATACCGGGCACCTGGCAAGACGGACAACCCGCTCGGCAGTACTCCCGACAAGGTGATCCGAAAGGTTTGTGGTACCGCGCCGGGCAGTAACAATAAGATCGTAATTCTGTGCCTCAGCTTCCTCCACGATTACTTTATATGCACGTCCCGGAAGAATTTTCTTNTCTATATTCCAGCCTTCGGGCACGGTTTCCTGTACGAAGACATCCATCTGCTCTTTCAGGAACCGTGTTTTTAAATCACGATATCGCTGTACCTCCTCATCATGCAGGTGAAAATATCCAAGGGGCGATACATCAAACTCATCCACGTGCAGCAATGTTATTGTTGCATCGTGGCGCTCGGCAACATTAACCGCATATTGCAGAGCGTTTTTTGAATAGATAGAAAAATCGGTTGGGCATAAAATCCTTTGAATTGTATACACAACTCCTCCTCTCTTTCATTCAGCATCTAATGATTTTTTAATCAGATCGTTTACGATCTGGGGATTTGCTTTACCTTTTGTTGCACGCATCACCTGTCCGACAAAGAAACCGAGCACTTTGGTTTTACCGCCTCTGTATTCCGCAACTTGATCGGGATATTTGCCCAGTATCTCTTGCACAACAGGTTCAATTTCCGATGTATCGGAAACCTGCTTCATACCTTTTTCCTGTATAATAACTGCAGGTGATTTTTGCTCCTCGAGCATTATTTCAAAAACATCTTTTGCTATCTTACCGCTGATTGTTCCGTCTTCAATCAAGGTAACGAGTTCTCCGATATATTCAGGTGAAATGGGGAATTGATCCATCTCTATTGCACGCTCATTAGCAACCCGCAAAACATCTCCCATCACCCAGTTGCTGACTGCTTTATAACTTTTCTCTTTACCATCCTTTACCGGTTGCAATGCAGCTTCATAATAATCGGCAAGGTCGCGCGTTACCGTTAAGACATCGGCATCGTACCGTGGTAATTCATATTCTTCAATGAAGCGATCCCGACGTTCGGTCGGAAGTTCGGGCAGCCGTTCACGTATACCGGCTATCCACGGTTCATCGACAACAACCGGTACAAGGTCCGGGTCCGGAAAGTACCGATAATCGTGCGCCTCTTCCTTCGATCTCATCGGAACCACAATGCCGTTATCGGCATCCCAGAGTAATGTCTCCTGCACCACATGGTCAGCCGATTCAAGCAGGTCTATCTGCCGGTGTATCTCGTACTCCAATGCCTTCTCCACATAGCGAAACGAATTCAGATTTTTCACTTCGGTTTTTGTGCCGAATTGTTCGTCACCCGTCTTTCGTACCGAGACGTTGGCATCGCACCGTAAACTTCCCTCTTCCATGTTCCCGTCACAGATGCCGAGGTAGGTAACGATCTGTTTTATTTTTGATAAATAAAGATATGCTTCCCGGGCTGATCTGATATCCGGTTCACTGACAATCTCAATGAGGGGAACACCGCATCTGTTGATATCAATGAGCGTATCTTCATCCTGGTCGTGGATCGACTTCCCGGCATCCTCTTCCATATGGATACGTGTTATGCCGATTTTTTTCCGGTTACCGTCAGGCAGATCGATCTCGACAAATCCATTCCGGCAGATAGGTTCTTCGTATTGTGATATTTGATATCCTTTCGGAAGATCGGGATAGAAATAATTCTTCCGGGCGAATATTGACCGGGAGGTAATGGAACAGTTTGTTGCCAATCCCATCAACACAATAAACTCTACCAATTTCTTATTAAGAACCGGTAACACGCCGGGCATACCGAGACATACCGGACACACATTATGATTAGCTTTCCGGCCGAATTGTGTCGAGCACGCGCAAAATGCTTTTGACTCGGTCAGCATTTGTGCATGCACTTCAAGTCCGATTACCGGCTCATATTGTATCCCTTCAGCTACGGTCGTCATCTATCGTCAGTAATTAAAAACAAAATGGATAAGTTATTAGTTATCTGTTGCTGGTTAACCGGGGTTCGATCGCGTTAATAACGACGATTAACTATTCTCGATTAACAATTAACCAAAGTTTTTATACACTATGCAGCTATTACTTTCGCTTCGCTCAAATGATTAAAAAACAATTGTTTCCGTCACTTTTTTTGCCGCATCTTCGAGTGTATCGGCCACCAGGAACTTCAAGCCAGATTCACGCAGTATCACCCCTGCTTCTTCAGCGTTTGTACCTGCAAGGCGAACCACAACCGGTAAATCGACCTGAACATTTCGCGCTGCCTGAACAACACCGGTTGCAACGCGGTCACACCTGACGATACCGCCAAATATATTGATCAGTACCGCTTTCACATTTTCATCGGACAGGATGATGCGGAAGCCGTTCTCTACAGTTTCAGAACTTGCACCGCCGCCCACATCGAGAAAGTTTGCCGGCTCGCCGCCTGCAAGCTTGATAATATCCATCGTCGACATTGCCAGGCCCGCTCCGTTCACCATACATCCGACATTCCCGTCGAGTTTGATATAATTTAAATTATACTTCGACGCTTCTATCTCGAGCGGTTCTTCCTCATCAAGATCGCGCATCTCGAGAATTTCCGGATGGCGGTATAATGCATTGTCGTCAAAATTCATTTTCGCATCGAGTGCAAGCACTTCACCTTCTTCGGTTACGACCAGGGGATTTATTTCGGCAAGTGAAGCGTCGGTTTCTTCATATGCAGTATAGAGTGCTGTGAAAAATTTCACCGCATTTTTAAATTGTGCACCGGTTAGACCGAGTCCGAATGCAAGCTTTCGAGCCTGATATCCCTGGAAACCGGTACGGGGGTCGACAAATTCCTTTAATATCAGCTCCGGTGTATCGGCAGCCACCTGTTCGATCTCAACACCACCCTCAGTTGATGCCATAACAACATTCTGTGAAGTTGCCCGGTCGAGCGTTATGCCAAAATATAATTCTTTTGCAATATTGATCCCCTGCTCGATAAGCAGCCGTTTCACAATCCGTCCTTCCGGACCGGTCTGGTGGGTAACGAGCCGCATACCGATCATTTCACGGGCATAAAGCTCAACATCCTCAATGCTTTTCGCAATTTTCACTCCGCCTCCCTTGCCGCGTCCACCTGCGTGAATTTGAGCTTTTACGACCCATACAGAGCCGCCAATTCGTTGTGCAACTTCTACAGCTTCCTCTATCGAAAATGCAACGCCGCCTTCCGGTACAGGAACTTTGTATTTCCGCAATATGTCCTTGGCCTGGTATTCGTGTATCTTCATTACGACATTCCTTGTCTTTGTACTGATGGGTTACTGTTGGTTATTGTTTTTAGGAGAAAAATCATCTAAAAATACCGAAATTTTATAATATAATCAAAAATTTAGGTGTCAGGAATCTGAATTCCGGAATACTACCATGACAAGATCATGTAAATCAGGCCGTATAGTTACAATTCTGGTGTTTGCCCGGTCAGGATGAACTCTGTTGCTGAGAAAGATCACATAAATATCCTGTACGGGGTCTATCCATATTGAAGTACCCGTAAATCCGGTATGTCCGTACGAATCCTCCGAAAATTTACTGCCTGCTGACGAGTAGCTGTCCAAGGATCTGACACCCCATCCATACGCTCTGTCAACCACATCACTACTGCGCCTGGTAAATAAACGAACCGTCTCAGGTTCAAATATTTTTACTCCCTCCAGCGAGCCGTCATTGAGCATCATCTGTGCAAACGCTGCAAGATCCGATGAAGTTGAAAACAACCCTGCATGGCCGGCTACGCCGTCAAGCATATAAGCATTTTCGTCGTGTACCACACCGTGCACAAGCTCGAGCCGCCACAATGTATCAACCTCGGTCGGTGCAATCCGGTCACGTTTTTCCGGAGCCGGATTAAATTGTGTCTTGTCCATACCAAGCGGTTTATATATATAGCGTTCAACATATTCATCGAGCCGGTATCCGCTGATCCGTTCCACAATTTCACCGAGCAGTATCATTCCGAGATCACTATAGAGGTAATGGGTGCCCGGTACGGTCTCAAGCGGTGTCTCAATAACACGCTGTATCATCTGCTTCCTGTTCTCAGCTTCTTTATAATAATCTCTCCAGGATGGAAGTCCTGATGTATGCAGCAACAGATGTCGTACCGTTACGTCCGCCTTTTGACCGTTTACAAATTCATCGATATATGATGACACAGGATCCTGCAAATCAATTTTTCCACGATCATACAGATGCATTACAGCCGGGGTCGCAGCTATTACTTTTGTTAACGAAGCGAGATCATAGATTGTATGTACTTCAACATGTTGAGCAGTAGCATCGTAGGTCAGGGTTCCGAAGGCTTGTTGATATAAGACAGATTCACGATCTCCGACAACTACAACAGCACCCGGAAATGCACCTGCATCAATTGCCTCATGGATGAATGTCTCGATTTTAGAAGTTGAGTCGGCTTTAACGGGCATTTGAACTGTGAACAAAAAAAGGAACGGAAGAATATAATGCACTTTTCTCATGTTTTATCGTTTCCGTGTGAGATCGATACCGTATTGTACCGCATACTCAACAGGTCTCATCTCACTTGTAATTATAGTAACATGCGGAAGTGTTGCCATAATTTTCTTTTCGATAATAGAAAGATAGTGTGTATCTTTGTCGAACAACCGGCCGGTCACCAGGACCGGAATTCGTTTACTCATCGGCAGGCGGGTGAGTGCACCACGAAGCATATCCACCAACTCAAGTGCCGAAGAACTGAGAATCGATGCGGCGACGGGATCCCGATCACGCGCAGCATCAAACGTTACCTGTATGAGTTGCATGGCATCCAGGGAGTTCGCACGCATCATATTTTGTAAATCGACCGGGGATTTTATCGAGCACTCTTCTGCAATTTTATCGAAGAACGGTTCGGCCGGTACTCGGTTATCGAAGACGGATGTGATATATTTCAAAACCTTTTGTCGAATTGCAGCACCGCTGCCGGGGTCAGCAACCTGTCCTCCCCACCCACCGGTATGGAAAATACTGCCCTGCTGATCCTTCGCGACAATATATGATTCGTTATCACCCGACAGTACCGCAGCAGGTTCATCCCGATACAATGATCGAAGCGCCAATTCAGCGGAATTGATAATCTTGATTATTTTCGGTTTATGTTTACGGCGGCTCCATTGTTTCATCAGCGATTGTATCACAGGATTTTCTCCCGTATAGCGCAATATTCCGGGAAAGGATATAACGACCGCCACAATACGTTCAAATCCAACACCAGATTCTTTACTTGTCGTTGTTATTACTTGATTTATATGCTTTGCTATTGTACTGCTATTTGCATCAGGCCAGTGGCCGGCGGTCTCTGTTTTTTCGGCGAGACCGAGATTATCTAGGTTTACTATATGGGTTTTTGTCTCTGTATACCCACATTCCACTCCAACAACGACCCCACGTTTTTTCATAGCTGCTTCCTGCATAAAAAGTCTTGATTATATGAATAAAATATACTAAATTGATAGTTTCTGAAAAAACAGGTAATTTCATAATCTTTTGTAAAAGGTAATGCATGGCACATCACAAGTCAGCAGTCAAACGGATCAGGCAGTCCCGAAAGCGAAACGAACGCAATAAAGCGCAATTATCGAGACTCAAGACTATGGTAAAAAAAGTTCGTGCGTCGAAGACCAAACAGGAAGCGGAGCCAATCTTGAGACAGACAACAGCGCTGTTAGATAGATACGCTGCCAAAGGGTTAATTCATAAAAATAATGCATCAAACAAGAAGCGCAAACTTACACTCTATACAAACTCGCTTCAGGAACAAACTCAAAAATCAGAATAACGATCACGCATCGTTTTTCTTTGCCTCTTCAACTTCCTTCATTTTGGAGAGGTAAATATCCGCCTTTTCGGGAGTACGTTTTATAAGCTGCCGATATGCTTCAATCGCTTTGTCATACTGTTTTTGTTTAAAGAAAATTGATGCGAGCGTTTCGGAGATGATCGGCAGGTCATCATCCTCAGCTATGGAATCATCCTCTCCCGGTGCTTCCCGTAATTCAGATTTCTCCGGTCGAGTGGGTTTGTAATCCTTCAAGCGCTCTGCAAGATTTTCTATTGATTGTTGTTCATCAGTATCTGCAGATAGTTCCTCATCCACACCGGTCGTAACAATCTGTTCATCCTGTTTCGTTTTTGAATACAATTCTTCCAACCGTTTTACCACAACCGGACAGCGTGGTACTATATCCAATACCTTATTATAATTTTCGATCGCTTCATTATATTTTTCCAGATGATACAATGCATGAGCACGAAGTAAAAAACCGGTTGCATACTCCGGATATAATGCCGTACCGCGATCACTTAAGGCAAGTGCATGGACATATTCACCCGAATCGATATACAATGAAGCAAGACGTGCAAACACCGGTGAATCGGGATTTTCACGCAGTTGCTCCTCCAACTTTTGGATTTCTGAGTTGTTGTTCTCCATAAACTATACTATTTTCTTCATACGTATTACCATCGTGCAACGGTAGCAAGCAAAATATCCTCAGAAAGCTTGCGCACTGCCTCGGCTATACCCTCATCCCGTTGTGCCGCTCCACCGGCACCTGTATCGTATTCACCCCAGTTACTCACCGTATTTTCAAATACGATCTCACGTTTCACGACATCCTGCCACGTTATCTGTACAGCAATCGTCACACGGCGTACCGAAGCCCGGTCCGCCTGACCTTCGACGACCGAGATTTCATCCGTTACCCGGGTGATAATGCCTTCAAGAATGGAATCCGCATCGCCTCGTTCGGCAATCCGCAGGTTTCCATCACTTTCGAATCGCTGTGTTACCTGGGAGGTTAACACCTCACGCAGTTGCGGGTCACCGAAACCGCTTTGATCATCGAACATCGGTATTGCAACTGTTTCAATATGCGCCGGTACCGATGCCCCGGTAAATGAATACGGACATCCGGCACAGCCGGTCAAGCCGGCTACCAGCAGCAGCGCTATCAAACCCTTCAACCAGTTCATAACCCGTACTCCTTAATTTTTCTATATAATGTTCGTTCACTTATTTGTAATGCTTTTGCCGCTTCACGTCTTCGCCCGCCCGTTCGCCTGAGCGCTTCGTTGATCAATGATTTTTCCATCTCCTCTATCGACGGAAGCTCTTCGATCAACTCATTTTTTACATTCCGGTTGCTTATATTGTGTTCCGACGGAGGAAGCAGATGAACCCGTTGCGGCTCATGATGTTGATTCATTAAAAATTCTTTCAGTTCAAGAATATCATTCCTCATTTCAAGTAATGCACGATAAATAAGTTCACGCTCGGCTTGTTCACTCGACTTGTGCAGATGGACCGGGAGGTGCACATTATCGCTATACCCATACGATACATTCGAACGATGCATCTTCGATAAAAACCGGCGAACATCTTCAGCCTGTATTTCACGTCCGGGCTCAAGCACTATCAAACTTTCAACAACGTTTTTCAATTCTCTCACATTGCCGGGCCATTCATAGCCAATCAGTGCGTCAATAGCCTGCGATGAAAAACCACCAAAACTCATCTTGGAGGATTGCGCAAACTCATTTGCAAACCTTTTAACAAGCGGAACTATATCATCCTGTCGTTCACGAAGCGGAGGAATACGAATATTTATCGATCGTAACCGGTAATACAGATCTGCCCGAAACCGTTTAGCAGAAACCTCCTCCTCGATATCTTTGTTCGTTGCCGCGATTACCCGTACATTTACCCGTCGTGGTTGCCCCGATCCAACACGCATAAATTCACCATTCTCCAGCACCCGCAGAAATTTCACCTGTGTCTGTTGCGGTAATTCACCTATTTCATCCAGGAAAATGGTCCCGTTATCAGCAAGTTCAAAATATCCTTTCCGCTGATCGCTTGCACTCGTAAAGGCACCTTTCTCATGGCCGAATAACTCGCTTTCGATGATACCTTCCGGTATTGCACCGCAATTTACCGATATCATCTCTTTATCGGCCCGGTGGCTGAGCTGGTGAATTGTTTTTGCAATTAAATCTTTCCCCGACCCGCTTTCACCGGTTATCAATACTGTAATATCGGATGTGGCAACCTGCTGCACGACGTGTAAAACTTCGCGCATCTCCATAGATTCGGCAACGATCCCGAATCGCTCGCTTATTTCATCTATACTGTACTGCTGCATTTTATATTTTTTATGATTATCTGCTGACAATCATCGTTTCGATGTTATATTCCTGCCGTAATTTCTGACCAAAATCGGTAGCCTGATCACGTGATTGAAATGCCCCTACCCACACCAGATATAATGTCTGGCCTCCCTGCATTCGGGTGGTAATCTCAACCGGTTGATCGATATCCTGTAACATATCCCGCTGGCGCATTGCATTTTCATAGGTACTGAATGCACCTACCTGCAGTGCAAATGGATATTGAGATGCCGATATTTCGCGCCGATCCGGTTGTTCCCGTTCCCGGGTTGCAGTAGGTACCGGCTCCTCGAGTTCAGCTTCGGTAATCTCATCCTGCCGGTCGAAACGTGGCTGCTGTCCGAACGCATACCGCGACTGCGGATAATCGCGTTTTAACTGGCTGAGTTTCTGTTCAGCAGTGCGATACAATCCTACAGAATAATAATATTGATATACGCGGTAGAGTGCATCGTCTGCCCACTCGCTCTCCGGAAAATTATCCACGATACTTTGAAAGATCTTTACCGCCTCCGGTCCGTCGGTTGTGAGCATTCCCTGCAAATACAATACACCCGGATGATTCTGATGCCTGCTGAGCAGTGAAGGAAGCTCTTCTCTGACGCTCTCAATCTCGCCCTTATAAATTTTTTCAAGCCGCGAGTGTATGTCCGGTTCGGTCTGGGCATATGCACCGGTTGATATAACAACCACAATTATAAAACAAATTGCTCTCTTCATAGCTCTATCTCCACATTATATTTTACAGTCAACGGTTAATAGTTACTTGTTATCGGGTATATGTACTATTAACCACGTACCATTTCTATATATCAAATTACGCTTCCACCGCAATACGCACATCAACCCATCCCTGTGGTGTAACTACATGCCCGAAGAGGGTTGCCGCATTTGCTTCGTGTATTTTTACCGTAATATAATCACCGATTTTATAATCACCTTCGGGGAAGACAACCGTTTTATTCGTATCGGTTCTTCCCATAAACTCTGTATCGGATTTTTTACTTGTACCCTCGACGAGAACCTCGACGGTCGTACCGATCATTTCTTTGTTAATCTCAAGCGATATCGAACGCTGCAGATTAATGATCTCGGTAAGACGTTGTGATTTCACCTCATCCGGTACATCATCTCCCATATTCCATGCTTTTGTATTTTCACGAGGTGAATACTTAAACATAAATGCGCCGTCATATCTGACTTCCCTGATCACATCGAGCGTCGCCTGATGGTCTTCATCGGTCTCGGTCGGAAAACCGGCTATGATATCAGTTGATAACGCGACACCGGGAATGGTGGATGTAATCTTTTCCACCAGCTTCATATAATGATCGATTGTGTAGGTGCGGTTCATCAGGTCAAGAATACGATCCGAACCCGACTGCACCGGAAGATGTATATACGCACATATGTTTTCGTGTCCGGCTATTGCTTCAATAAGCTTATCTGACATATCCTGCGGATGGGAGGTGGTGAACCGTACACGCAATTTCGGATCGATATGTGCCACCGACATCAGCAGGTCGGCAAAGTCAAGTTCATCGTCACGATACGAGTTTACATTCTGCCCGAGTAATGTAACTTCACGAAAGCCCCGTTGCACCAGTTGTTCAACTTCCTGTACAACGCCGTGTAATGTTCTGCTTCGTTCACGTCCGCGGGTATACGGCACCACACAGAAAGTACAAAACTTATCGCACCCGCGCATTACCGAGACCCATGCACTGACACCATCGGTACGCAGCGGTATAATATCATCGTAATTTTCAACTTTCGATAATTTGACGGCAATACCTTTCTCACCTTCGAATGCTGACTCAATGAGACCGGGCAATTTACGGTATTCATCGGGACCGACAACAATATCAACAAGCTTGAGTTGATCGAGCAGCTTTGTCCGCAATCGCTCGGCCATACAGCCAAGCACACCGATGACCATTTCAGGATTGCCCGATTTATAGCGTTTGAACTCCCCGAGCCGGCTGATAACACGCTGCTCTGCGTGATCACGAATACTACATGTATTTACAAGCGCAATATCTGCGTCACCGAGTGATTTGGTAAATTCGTAACCGTCGTCGTGAAGCAGACTTCCCACAACCTCGCTGTCGGCAAGGTTCATCTGACAACCGTATGTTTCTATATATACTTTCTTGTTCTTCATCAACAAAAACCATCCTCCCGTTTTAATAGTCTTTTAACTTTGTAATATATCCAAAGTCTGCCATTAAGTCAAGAATGGCTGAATTCTCACTATTTTTCTAAATACATCCATGCAGCGGGTACTGACAAAAATTCAGTTCCGGCTGTAATTTAAATTGAAGTTAATTTTGATTATATTATAGAATTAGGATAAATAATTCCGTTATTTACAATACATTCATCCTTCGATGTTTGCACACGAGCGGAAAGCACTCGAACATATAGCAAATGAATTACGCAGAAATCTCGGCGATGACATTGCCGGTGTGTATGCGTTCGGTTCGCGTGTACGCGGTGATCATACAGACTCCTCGGATTTTGATGTCTTGATCCTGGTACATCGAAAAGATGTTAAACTCGATGAAATGATAATCAGTATTATCGTTGATATTGAAACCGAACACGGTCTGTCATTTTCACCGGTTATAAAAACTACCGAATCGTTTGAAAAAGAAAAAAACCATAACTCTCCGTTCTATCAAAACATTACAAATGAAGCAATACCGCTATGACCCTCTCCAAAGAAGACAAAATCAATCTCAGTAATTCAAGAATGCAAAAAGCAGCCGAATTCCTTCGAGACGCAGAAGCAAATTATAACGAAAGTAGACTGAAGACATCAGTAAACAGGTCATAC
>SL_3KL_010_SEDDRAFT_10004610_pt1 | contig 12450 bp, 10 predicted proteins | sample SodLakKL_010_SED_2_FD_10381 | JGI IMG/M metagenome (IMG submission 10381)
CACCCCTCACCCCCAAATCCGATACAATCAGGAATTATTCAAAATTTGACATGATAATCAGTTTTTGCAATATTTGAGCTTTAGAATCTGTTAAATTATTTCTTAACATGCCTTTCTATATCACATCAAAGCGAGGAAAAAAGAGGTGAATGACCCAAAACATCTGTTAAGAAACAGACTTGTTCATCTGTTAGCCCATTGGCACAATTCCGGAATACCGACAAGAACCGGCTTTCAAGAGGCGGCTGAAGAAATCATTTGTTGGAAGAAAAAAAACGGCATTACCGGTCTATGGGAAAATCCACCAACCCTGGTGACAGCCACAATAGATGATGCATGGGGTCATGGTTTAGCGGTAATACACCTTTGGGCGAAAGCGGCAGGAATGAAAATTTATGCCATGGGTCTTTTGAAAACACCCGAGGAAATTATCACCAAATGCCGGAAACTTCAGCCGGATTTTCTTGGGATGACAATTTTGCAGTTCGACACGGAAGATGACCTTGCTATGATTACCCGGAATTTACCGCCTAAAACCTGTTGTATCGTAGGTGGACCAATTTTTAAGTCAGATCCCGAATTGGTATCCAGAGCCGGTGTGCATATGGTAGCCGGAAACGCTGCCGAATTTTTGGCTGTTTTGTTGAACTTTGAACCGGTTGAGGGATGAAATCAGTTAGCCGAAGAAAAGGAAAATACAGATATCCATGAGTCTTCGCCTAGTAGCCAGAGATCTTTATTGTGCTATCAAAGAAGTCGAGAGGCTGGAAAAAAAGATAGCCGATACCCCATATGAAAAACGTGAGGGATTGGAAAACATGCTCCGAAAAGCCAAAGCCGAAGAAAGGCATATTCGAGGCATGCTGGAGGCCAAGAAGGAACATTCCAAACGGTAATATAAATAGCAAGTATCAGGTAGGCCATTTGAATCGAAAGCATCTCATACTTTTATTGTTGATCCTTTTAGGATTTATACTACATCAGACCGGTACTGTTGATTGGAGGCAGCTTCTTGCGTATATTGAACGCTTTGCGGATTACTGGTGGGTGTGGATCCTGGTTTTATGCCTTAAGGTTGTTTTTTACGCTCTGGCCTTGCCGGGGTCTTCCTTGATATGGGTTTCTGCAATTCTTTATGAACCTGTGCAATCAACGCTTCTGATTATTTTTGGCGGTGTGTTTGGCGGTTTGTTGGGATATTTTTTTTCCCAAAGTATCACCCAAAGAGATAAGATTATGCAAAAAGACTCGGTCTTTTTTGGATTTTTGAAGAAAAACAGCAATTTTTTCGCCTTATGTGCTGCCAGAATATTACCTGGCTTTCCCCATTCAGTGATCAATTACGGGTCAGGAATTCTCCATGTTCCCTTGCCCAGATTCGTAATGACAACCCTGGCAGGTTTTGCTGTGAAAGGTTTTGTTTATTCCTACGCCATACATGAAGCCATGGAGGCTTCCGGTATTGGCGAGCTGGATAACCTGCAAACTCTTTGGCCGCTTTTGGTCCTGGCAGCTCTGCTGGTAGTGGGGCATCTTTTTCAACGGTTTCTTGCTTCCGGGCGGCAATTGGGGAACCCAGACGCTGAGTCGTTTAAAAGAAAGAAAAAGGATGAATAAAAGACCTTTGGTGGGTGTTGCGGTTATTATAATGAAAGACCATAAGGTGTTGCTGGGTAAACGCAAAATTTCCCACGGAGCCGGAACATGGGCTTTTCCCGGAGGGCATCTGGAATTTAATGAAACCATCGAGGACTGTGCAAGAAGAGAGGTTTTTGAAGAAACGGCGCTTTATGTTAAAAACATCCGGTACGGTACTTTTACAAATGATATTTTCAGGGAGGAAGCAAAGCATTACGTGACGTTGTTTGTTGTTTCAGAATATTGCCATGGAGTCCCGGAATTGAAAGAGCCTGATAAATGTGAGAGGTGGGATTGGTTTCATTGGGGATTATTCCCGGAACCTTTGTTTTTACCTCTGAAAAATCTGCTGAAGCAGGGATTTGAGCCGGAGACATTTATTACACAAAGATCGGTGGTTCCAACATCCGGTGTTTATCCTTAAGGGCATCTCTTGCGGCAACCGCTATTGTATGCATACTTATCGGTTTTAGTAAAAGAGCCTGAACTCCCAATTTCATAGCATTTTTTTCGTTTACCTTTTCATTATAACCGGTACACAAAATGGTGGGCAAATCCGGTTTTATTTTTAATAATTCCCGGATAAGCTCATCACCGTTCATCTTTGGCATGAGCATATCCGTGATAAGCAAATCAAATTTTTCCGGGGTATCAACAAACTGTTCCAATGCTTTTAATGGGTTATTGTAAGTTTCCACCCGATAGCCCAAACGTGTAAGCATTTCTTTTTCCAATTTTAGAATGGAGTCGTCATCGTCGACAAGAAGAATGGATTCATTGCCGGTGGGATATTCATGTTCAATCCTGAATCGTTTTTTTTCCTCTGCCTGGATTTCAGGTAGAAAGATTTCAAAAACGGTCCCTTGATCCACCTGACTTCTGACTTTTATGATACCCTCGTGATTTTTTATGATTCCGTGAACTACGGAAAGCCCCATGCCTGAGCCTTTGCCGACATCTTTTGTTGTAAAGTATGGCTCGAAAATTCGTTCGAGATGTCCCGGCGGAATGCCATGTCCGGTGTCGCTGACACATAACTTTAAATATTTACCTGCTTTAAGATCCGGATATAAACGTTGATCCTTCTGTGTGATTTCCTTATTTTCCAATGAAATATCCAGATATCCTCCATTTTTCTCCATTGCATGGGCGGCATTGGTGCATAGGTTGAGCATTACCTGATGAATTTGGGTGGGTTCACCTAAAATAGTAGAATTTTTTCTTGATATATTTTGCCTGAATTCCACTTTTGCCGGAATAGATGACCTCAACAGCCTCAAAGACTCTTTGATAATCGGTACGATATTAAGTGGATAGCGACTTTCTCCTGACTTGCCCCTGAAGCTGAGAAGCTGCCTTACAACATCCTTGGCTCGCAAGCTTGCAACTCGAATTTCATCCAAAAAGACATATGAGGGTTTCGATTTTGGAAGACTATACAAGGCCAGTTCGCAGTTTCCAAGAATTATACTCAGAATATTGTTGAAATCATGGGCAATTCCGCTGGCAAGGGTTCCGATGGCCTCCATTTTCTGAGATTGGCGAAGGCGTGCTTCCAATCTTTTTTGTTCAGAAATGTCGCGAAGAATCGTCAGCATTCCGCAGGGCTTTCCTTTAACATCGTTATAAAGGGAAGTGCTGATACTGACTTCTACCAATCTTCCATTTTTTTTATAACGTTTGCTCTCAAAACCTTGACAAGATCCTTCGGACAGGACCTTGTTGATATGGGCAATGGTTTTTTTCCGCTCGTTGTCAGGAACGTAATCGATGCGTTTTCCCTTGAGTTCTGCAAGGGTCCATCCGAACAATTTCGTAAAAACGTAACTGAGGTACTGCACACATCCTTCCAAATCATAAAGGATTATTGCGTCGGCAGATGAATGAATCAGGGAGCGATAAACGGCTTTAGCTTTTTTGGCCTGGTTATAAAGATGCCGATAGCGTTCTTCACTTAGCTTGAGCTCCCTGGTACGCAAGGCCACCCTTTCTTCAAGTGTGAGCCGGTGTTTTTTAAGTTCTTCTTCCATCAGCTTTCGGTCGGTAATGTCAATCATGACGATCAAAGATCCGATCAACTCTCCGTTCTTGTTTTTAATCGGGGTGGCGATATGGTCGATAAACATGCTTTTACCGCCTCCATCTGTGCGCTGATGTTCTGATCTTCCGCTTTCGTGGCCTTCATAAACTTTTTGGGCGGGGCAGTTATCGCAGATGGTATTCATTTTTCCGGCCACATGGTAACAAAATTCTCCGAGAACATTTTCCCCGTAAATTTTTTTTGCTCTGCTGTTGAATGCCACCACCCGATAATTCAGGTCAAGTTCCCAGACCGCAATGTCCATGACATTGATGATTTCCGAAAAAACCGAGGCAAGTCTATCTTGATTTAATTTTTCAGTATTATCCCATATGGGTGTTTTTTTCATGGAATGAGCCGAAAAGTTTATTACAGGAACATTTTTGGGTTTTTTAGTTTTGGTCATGATAAAATTTTCTGAGGTTTTTATATCTCTTGGAAGAACACTTTTTGCTACATTACTTTTTTCTAACAGGATTCGGCTCGTATTGTCAATTGCTAATCCTGTAAAAAAATGCTTTTGGATTCAAGGAATCCTGTATACTTTAGAAAAAAGTCTTGCAAAAAATCTTGAAATCTTTTTAGATCCTTATATAGTGCCTGAACGATCAGTGTATAGGCAAAAAAATAAACATTTCATTTTTGATAGAAAGGCCATTTTTTTATGAGTAACCATGAGGCATCATATGATTTTATCCGGGAAATTATCGCCGATGATCTAAAAAGCGGAAAGCATAGTTTTATCAAAACCAGATTTCCTCCGGAACCGAACGGATATCTTCATATCGGCCACGCCAAGTCCATCTGTTTGAATTTTGGTATTGCACTGCATTTTAATGGCCTTTGCAACTTGCGTTTTGACGATACCAATCCGAGCAAGGAAGATGTTGAGTATGTTGAGTCTATCAAGGAAGATGTCCGATGGCTCGGGTTCGATTGGGATGATCGTGAATATTATGCTTCCGATTATTTTGATCAATTATTTGAATTTGCCGTGCAACTGGTAAGAAAGGGTAAAGCTTATGTGTGCAGCTTAAGTCAGGAGCAAATTCGTGAATATCGTGGGACACTCACCGAACCCGGTCGCAACAGTCCATACCGCGATCGGTCAATCGAGGAAAATCTTGACCTGTTTCAAAAAATGAAAGCGGGTGTTTTTAAGGACGGAGAGCATGTGCTGAGGGCAAAAATTGATATGGCTTCACCCAACATGAACATGCGTGATCCCACAATTTACCGGATTAAACATGTTGCGCACCATCGCACCGGCGATAAATGGAGCATATATCCCATGTACGATTTTACGCACTGCCTTTCCGATGCCCTGGAAAAAATAACCCATTCCATCTGTACTCTGGAATTTGAAAACAACCGGCCTCTATATGACTGGGTGCTGGACACTTTGGAAACAGACTGTCATCCTCAGCAAATCGAATTTGCCCGACTCAATTTAAATTATACCGTTCTTAGTAAACGACGATTGATTCAGCTTGTTGAGGGTGGACACGTCAGCGGATGGGATGATCCGCGGATGCCGACCCTGTCAGGTATTAAGCGGCGGGGCTATACGCCGGAGTCCATTCGCAATTTTTGTGACCGGATCGGGGTTTCCAAACGCGACAGTATCGTGGATATGGAACTTCTGGAATTTTCCGTCAGAGAAGATCTCAACCGGCATGCCCCTCGTTTTATGGCGGTGCTCAATCCCGTGAAAGTGGTTATTGTCAATTATCCGGAAAATTTGACGGAAGAACTGGAAGCGGTTAACAATCCTGAAGATGCAAGCATGGGCAAACGCAAAGTTCCCTTCTCCAGGGAGCTATATATTGATCGGGATGATTTTCGTGAAACTCCTCCAAAAAAATTTTTCAGATTGTCTCCGGGGCGCGAAGTCCGGCTTCGTTATGCCTATTATATTACCTGCAGGGAGGTTATCAAAGATAAAGACACCGGGGAGATTATCGAAATCAGGTGTATATATGATCCGGAAACCCGCGGCGGTTGGTCAAAGGATGGTCGTAAAGTCAAGGGCACCATTCATTGGGTTTGTGCATCCCAGTGTCTTCGCGCACAAGTTCGGCTTTATGACCGCCTTTTTACCGCCTCCAATCCGTTGGAGAAAAAAGACGGGGTGGATTTTAAAGATTATTTGAATCCGAATTCGCTTGAAGTCCTGGACGATTGCCCAATTGAACCTGGTCTGAAAGATTTGTCCCCCGGAAGCAATTGTCAGTTTGAACGTCAGGGATATTTTTGTGTTGACATTAAAGATTCCAGGCCCGAATATCCGGTATTCAATCGAACGGTTACCTTGCGCGATACCTGGGCTAAAATTGAGAGAAGAGGGAAAAAATAAGAGAATGAAAATAAAACCTCATGGGTATTTTTATGGATAAAGTTCTGGTAGTTGATAATGATCCTGATTTTCTTGAAAGTTTGAAAGAGGCCTCTTTAAATCTTCACCAGTTTGATGTGATTGGTGCCCTTGATGGTGAAGTGGCCCTGAAGATCCTTTCGGCGGAAACCATTTCTGTATTGGTTACCGATGTCAATGCTGACAAGGTTGGGGGACTTGAGCTTTTGGCATATATTTCCCAAAATTATCGCGGTGTTCCATGTGTGGTTATGTCTTCTTACGGAAGGCCATGGTTTTATAAACCATTGGAGCAAAGAGAAATCCTGTACCATGTTGAAAAGCCGGTGAGCATGGTCAGCCTTATTTCCGCCATACTGGTGGGTTTGTCGTTAAGGGATGAAAACGGAATCAGCCGGGGTATATCCTTGAGCAGTTTTTTGCCGCTTTTAGAGCTTGAGCGAAAAACCTGCCGGTTAGAAGTAAAGTCCCACGCGAAAAAAGGGTTTTTGTATTTTGACGAAGGTGCGCTAATCGATGCCCACTATAAAGACTACGATCCTCAATTGGCGGCTGCTGAAATGATAACGTGGGAAAATGTATCCTTTACGCTGGGGGAACTTCCCCGTAGACGTTATCAAAAAAGGGTGAATGTCCCTTTGATGGAAATGGCGGGGGCCACATGGGAAAAAGATTTTATTGTCCGAAATGATGAAGATGAAAAAGCTTTTGAGGCTGAAAGTGTTTCAGGGGAAAATACGGGTATTGCAGAGAAGCTTGCCCTCAAAATTTTTAATTCCCAGATCGAAAAATTCAAATCTATTCGCGGCTACTCATCCATTGGTATTTTGGATCAAAACTTTGGGTTGCTTGCAGGAGATTGTGCCGATAAAAAGATAAATCTGGCTCATTTACTGAAAGATTTTAAGCCCGTTTTGTGCCTATGTTCAGAGACAACAGAAAAACACGGCTTTTCAAAGTGTAGATTGTTTACCTTTCACACACCCAGCAATACCATCCAAATTCTTTATTCAGTGCGGGAGCACCTTCCTCCTTTCTATCTCGTTGGGATTACCGAAGCCAGAGGTAACTGGGTTTTCGTAAAATTTGAGCTGGAAAGCCTGGAAAACCAGTTGGCAATCGCCATGCAGAAACCGATCATTATTAAAAACAATTAATCTTCAGGGAGCTTTCAATTTTAATGAAATCCAGGGTCATAGAAATTATCATAGACGGATACGGTTATAACCCCAATGTTGAAGTTGACATTTTAGAGTCTGCCTTCTTATCCTTGTCATCACAGCAAAAAAAAATTTTTGAAGACATTATCTGTCCGGAGTTTCAAAAATCCGGCCTGCATGTGTCGCCTCAATCGGCATTTATGGTTTTATTCAACCGAAATCAACTTAACATCCACTTTTGTGAAAAACCCGAATTAGAAATTGACAAAATTTCACCTGAGATTTTGTCAAAATTGAATCAAAAAAGGGTTGGGGTTCAAAATGCATTCCCCCGATTGTCAAAAGAAGTCAATCAAATGATTGTGAATATTGCAAAAGAAAAAAAGTATGCTGTCTGGGCAGCCCGAACACCTTTCATTGATTATTTGCGTCATGAATATCTGTCTGTGTCGACGAAAACTTCCGGTATTGAAGCCGGATATGAAGATTTGTTTCCTGAAGTGCAGGGAAATTCTGAAACCGGTCACCAACAGTTGAGCAATTTTACGGTGGCATCTCAAGTGCCTCTGGAAATTGCCATAGATATTGAAAATGGGGCATTTTACAAAAATCCGGTACTTAATGCCGCAATTGAAGAAGCCAAAACAAAGAACAGCAATTTAAATGTAACCATTATGATTTCAGGGCAATATGGTGATGATGGACGGGTTCATAGCTGCTGGAATCATCTGGAGAGCTTTTTGAAACTGGTGTTTTCCCAGCACGAATTTGATTCGAAACGGTTCAGAGTTCAGGCCATCCTGGATGGAAGAGATGCACCATTGAAAAGTTCTTTGGAGATGGAAGGTGAAAAATACGGGTTTTTATACAAACTCAGGGATCTGCTGGAGTCCTATAAAGCAGTCCATTGCCTGTCATGGATCATTGGACGCGGTTATGCCATGGACAGAGATTACGAGGAAGCGCGAACCCGTCTGGATTATAAACTTTTAACGGAAGCTGAAGGAATCGAGGCGGAAAGCTTTGAGGATGCTATTGAAATTGTTAAAAAATTTCACAATGAAAATATTTTTGATCCTTTTATAAAACCCATAGCAATTAAGGACAAAAATAAAGGTTTCAGAAAAATAGAGACCGGGGATATTGTTGTTAACCTAAACTTTCGGGCTGACCGGCAGAGGGCAAGAGTGGCGGCTTTACTAAATGCCGAAAAATTTTTACAAACTGAAGCCGGCAAAAAAGGCAAAACCTGGAAATTGGGCTGGCTGAAAAAAAATCTGGATCTTTCTGTTTATTGTATTTCGGAATATCATCCTGAATTATTGAATTATGGAGCAAAAATTGCCTATCCCATAAAACCCCAGCAGCACAATTTTCTTTCTGTTATGAGCCGGTATTTAAAAAAATCAAAAAGTCCCTTTCGTTACCTTCTGGTGGCGGAAAGTACCAAAGCGGTCCATATGGGGTATTTTATCCGCGGTCGAAGGGAGTCCATTGAAGAAGAAGGGGTGGAATCCAGATTTATTATCCCCTCTTATGGAGAAGAGCACAAGATATTCACCGATGACGACTATTATAAGACTCCTCAAATGAAAGCCTTCGAGGTTGCCGGAAAACTTTTAAATGAGTTTGCACTGGGTATCTATGACCTGGCAATCACCAATTTTTCAAATCCCGATATGCTTGGACATCTGGTTAACACCCATTTCAATGCGGGGGTCAGAGGCTTGGAAGTGATTGACCATGTTGTTGAGGCAATTGTCAAGTTCGCTTTGGATGAAAACTGTTATGTAATTATTACCTCAGATCACGGCAACATTGAGGATTTCAGTTCCTCACACTCCCTTAATCACGTTGTTACCACCTTCGTTTCACCTGAAAAAAATATAAGCCTCATAAATGGCCCCGGCCAATATATCAGACCTTTTGATCTGCCTTGGGCCATTGCCGAACTTCTGGGGATTACAGCGGGTATCAAAGAAGCAATTCCCGAAATACCCGAATGGATAAAGCAAAAAGGGCTGGTGGGAAAAGTCCCGATCAAGGTTGCCCATATTTAATTAGGAAAAATATGGCCTGTTTCAATAATCGGGTTTTTGCCCAGGATCGTTTTCATGTATTCAAGCCGAAGAATGGATTTCATTTCCTGGCGGGTAAGCTGGTCAAGGTATTCAGGACTTAGCAAAAATTCGGCTAATTTTCTGTCCTGAAATACTTCATCTTCATGATAACGGCTTTTGAGATTTTTTAAATACTTCCGGGTTTCCTTTTTGAGGTCTTCTGTGGAAAGTTTTTCTATCTGTAAAAATGCGGCGATGAGTTCTTCGGGTTCAGGAAGAGCCGGGTTTTCCAGAACTGTCTTGAAACCGGTTTCAAATCTTTTAATACCCTCATAAATATGGTGTTTGCGAACCATATTAACATTGGCGGCCCCGCCGCGGAGCCATTTGAACATAGCGCATTTGACTGAAGCTCTGTCCGGTTGTTCCACAAACACGGTAATGGAAAACGAAGAATATATATATGGTGTTATCCACCCCAGCCCGCTCCTGTTTACACCGGTTTCCCGAGTGTAAAGATAATTCCAGCCTTGATCATCTCCTATAGCATAGGCTTTTTTGCCGGGTGCCCTGTCTTGTTGATTACTGATTGAAAAAAACACGTTCTGATCTTTATACCGGGTCAATATTAACATCCGGTCCACATCATAGCTGTAATAAGTCCAAGAGGAAATATCCGGGGTGGTGGTCTCGTGTTGAACGCCGCTGACCACCTGAAAATGACCTTCGGAGACCGGGTAATCCCATGACCATGTGCTGCAGGGATTGGCTCCGTTGCAATTTTTCCAGTATGATAGACGCACCGAGCTGGGAATGATTACATGGGATGGAATTTTCGGTGTGTATGAATATTCAAGAATTTTAGAGAATTCTTGATTGATATCGAACTGGTGATACACGGATCGGCTCCCAAAATTGTCTTCCGAGTAATACAACGCCGGCCAGGTTTTTTCATCAGAAGAGACAAAGTCGATGATTGGAGCAATTCGCCCCATATTGATATCTGTTTTGCTGTTATCTCCAATTATGCCTAAAAGATACTCAAGGCTTTCGATGACAGGATCTTGAAGCCTCAATTCCTTGAGATTGGAACCGGTTTCCGAACCGGCTATTGAGAGAGATGAAAAAATGAAAAAAAACAATCCTGTAAATGTTATGAGAAAAAATGCTCGAACGTTTTTCCAGACTGTTCTACGAGTAGCAAACATTGTGTTCCTTATCTTTTTTATCAATTCTGAATTATAACCCCCCGGCTTTTAAGATAGGCTTTCAGCTCGGGTATGGAGATAATGTTGAAATGAAAAACGGATGCTGCCAAAAGGATGGTGGCTCCGGCTTCAACAGCATCATAGAAATGGGACAACTGACCTGCACCACCCGAAGCCACAACCTCTGCGGATGTCACTTTCTTGATTTCTTGAATCAAGGGCAGGTCATAGCCTGTCTTGACCCCGTCGGTGGCTTTACTTGTGGGAAGAATTGTTTTAACCCCGAAACCATCTACTTTTCTGGTCCATTCTATGGCATCCATACCGGTGGCTGTACGGCCGCCGTCGATGTAAACTTCGTACCCCGATGCCATGGCCTGATTTTGTCCGGCATCAATGGCTACGGTTACCCGCTCGGGTCCAAATTCTTTTACCATTTCGGAAATCACAGCTGGATTGCGAAAAGCAGCACTGCTGGTGGAAATTTTATTGGCTCCGGCTTCCAGCACTTCGGCGGCAGAGGCCACATCACTGATTCCGCCTCCTACCGTAAAAGGAACATCGGCTACTTCCGCCACTTTTTTTACCACATCCAGCATGGTAGACCGACCCTCGATAGTGGCGGTAATATCCAGCAATGCCAGTTCATCCGCCCCGGCTTCACAGTAAGCCTTGCAGCAGGCCACAGGATCTCCGGCATCCCGAATATTGACAAACTGAACACCTTTGACGACTCTTCCATTTTGCATGTCAAGACAGGGCATGATTCTGACAGTCATTTGTATTTCTCCTTGGATTGATGTAAATTAAGATAACTTTAGCAGATTAGATTTAAAAATGAAAGTATCTCTACAATCAAACGAAAATAGAGTCAATAATCATGGTTGTTAAAATTGTGATGTCAAACCGGATGAAAAAAAAGCATGTTGAACCGGCTTCTTGAATGGCTTGGAAATCTTCAGGGGCAACTTCCTCCCTTATACCTGGCAGGCGGGGTTGTCAGGGACCGGCTTTTAGGAAAACCAATCAAAGACATCGATATTGTATGTCGCAATGCTGAAATATGTTCCCGAACCATTGCCCGTGAAAAAAATGCGACGGTAGTGCCGTTTGTAAAAAAAGCCGATGTTCCTTGCTATAGAATTGTGGATTGCGATGACCAGGCTTTTGTGGTGGATATTTCCGAAATGCGGGGAAACAATATCCGTGAGGATTTGGAATACCGCGATTTTTGCATGAATGCCATGGCGATTGAAATTGCTCAGGGCGCTGTTTCAGAGACATTGATCGATCCTTTGGGCGGCCGGAACGATATAGAGCGGAAAATTATCAGATTATGTTCGGATCACGCCATCAATGATGACCCCCTGAGAATGCTTCGGGCGATTCGCTTTTCAGCGGAGCTGGGGTTTACCATTGAAAAAAATACCAAAAGCGCTATTTATCAGCAGGCTTTCCGGTTGAAAGAATCGGCTCCGGAGAGAATCATGAGCGAGTTAATCCTGATTTTTAACGTTGGCAACTGTGCGGGCTATATTCGCCAAATGGATCGTTTCGGCCTATTGGAATTTATTTTCCCGCAAATCCAACCCATGAAAGGCTGTATCCAGAACTTATACCATCATGAGGATGTGTGGGAACACAGCCTCAGTGTTGTGGAACATATTGAAAACATAATAAATTATCCGGAGCCCTATTTTGCCGAAAATAGTGCTTTGGTGTTACGTTGTCTTGAAAAAAACCACAGGCTGGCAATGTTGAAAATGGCCGGTCTTCTTCACGATGTGGCCAAGCCTGTCACCCGAAGAGAAGATCCTGAATCGAAAGCGATTACCTTTTACGGCCATGACAGCAAGGGGAGTGCCATATTGTCCGAAATGGCAATGGATTTGAAACTATCCAAAAAAAACCGGTTGCTTCTGGAACAGCT
>SL_3KL_010_SEDDRAFT_10004611_pt1 | contig 12449 bp, 17 predicted proteins | sample SodLakKL_010_SED_2_FD_10381 | JGI IMG/M metagenome (IMG submission 10381)
TTTTTTCTTCTTGAATCTCTTTATCATATTTTCCTGAATTGATTTGCTCTTCTACTTTCTTGGGATCTTCACTTTCTACTAAAACTCCTAAAGAAACACAGCTTCCAACTACTGACTTGACTGCTGACTTTAATTCTTTGTCAAGCATATTCTCTCTTTTTGTTTTTGCAACATTGATAATCTGCTCAATAGCAATATTCCCTGCTTTTGTCTCTTTATGTTCTCCGCTTCCTTTCTCAATACCTAATTCTTTTTTAACTAATTCTGAAACTGGAGGAGAAAAAACCTCAACTTGAAAGTCTTTTGTTGCAGGATCAATATCCAACTCAACAGGAACTTTCAATCCTTTGAATTTTTCAGTTGCTTGATTAATATCTTGAATGATCTTCCCCATATTCAAACCTAGAGGTCCCACTTTTTGAGCTATTGCTGGACCGGGTTTCATGCTTCCTCCCTCAACCAATAATTTTAATCTCATTTTTTTGTTTATTTTTATCCTTATTTAAATTTATTCTTCTACCTCTTCTTTTTCTTCTCTCCTTAAAACTCTTACATTATCAAGTTTGACAGTAACTGGTATAGGTATTGCTGCTTGTAATAATGTAACAACTGCTTCTCCTTTGTTTTTATCTACTCTAGTAACTTTTGCTTTTTCTTTCTTAAAAGGTTCTGAAACTATTTCAATAACATCCCCTTCCTCAATTTTTATTTCTGCAACTTTTGGCTCCACCATATTCTTAATTTCATCATATGAAACAGTTTTAGGCAGGATTCCTTTAACATAAGGTAAATTAAAAGATGCTTCTTCTGCTGTTTCTCTATCTGCAGCTTCTAGAAGAATATATCCTCTCAATCCTTTTGGTTTTGCTATACTATAAACTTCTAATCCTTTTTTCTTGGCTTTGTCTCTAATCATATCTAAAGCCTTGTCCTCTTTGTTTGTTGATATTTTGATAACATAAATTTTGCTTTTTTCTTCATCAAAAGTTTCTTCTGTACTTTCTTGGATTTGTTCTTTTTCTCCTTCTTGATTCTCGTTTTGTTTTTCTTCCGGAGAAACTTCTACATCTTCAGATTTCTCTTCTTCAATGTTCTCAGATTTTTTTTCTAATGGTCCTTCCATTTTTAATTTAGCTCCAACTAACTCTTAAATATTTTAAGAATTAGTTAATTTATAGAAAAAAGGGTCATTTATAAATTTATCTACTTTACAAAAAATTCAAAAGCATTGATATTAAAAATCCTACAAAACCAATTACTAAGATTCCTATTGCTGAAACTTTCGAAATTGTTTTTACTTCTTCTTTTGAAGGTTTTCTCAACAAATGCCATACTCTCATACATTGTTTTGAAAAAGACTTAACTTCGGTAGTTATTTTTTGCATCATCTTAATAAAGTTATAAAAAAAGAGTTTTTAAATTTGATGTTTGTAACATAATTATACACCACCATATAAATACTTAAAAATACCTTTTCTAATATGTAATTATGAACAAGAAAAAAGGGTTTGATTCTGAAAAGTACATAAAAATACAGTCTGAAGAGATTTTAAACAGAGTTAATAGTTTTGAAAAACTTTATCTTGAATTTGGAGGGAAACTCTGTAGAGATTTTCATGCATCTAGAGTTTTGCCGGGTTATGGTCCTGATACAAAAATAAAAATTCTCCAAAAAATAAAAAACAAGTCTGAAATAATTTTTTGTGTTTCTTCTAAAGATATTGAAAATACAAAAATTAGAGGGGATTTTGGATTGAATTATGAAACTTCAACACTAAAATCAATAAATGATTTGAGAAAACTTGGTTTAAATGTTTCAGGAATTGTTATTAATAGATTTTCTGGGGAGAAAAAAACTTTAAAATTCAAACAGTATCTAGATAATATTGGAATAAAAGTTTATTTGCAAAAAGAAATTGAAGGATATCCTGCAAATGTTGATAAGATTGTTAGTAAGGAAGGATATGGGAAAAATCCGTATGTTGAAACTGATAAACAGATTGTAATAGTTGCAGGTGCTGGTCCTGGGAGCGGGAAAATGTCTTTTTGTTTATCTCAACTTTATTTCGATAATCAAAAAAATAAAAATTCTTGTTTTGCTAAATTTGAGACTTTTCCAGTATGGAACTTGCCTTTAGACCATCCAGTTAATATTGCTTATGAAGCTGCAACTGCGGACATTGGTGACAGAAATATGATAGATACCTTCCATCTAAAAGAGTATGATTTTCCAGCTGTTAATTATAATAGAGACATAGAAAATTTTCCGATATTAAAAAAAATATTGGAGAAAATTGGGAAGGATATATACAAATCTCCTACGGATATGGGAGTCAATATGGCAAAAAAAGGGATAATCGATGAAGAAGTTGTTAAGGATGCTGCAAGACAAGAAATAATAAGAAGATATTTTAGGTATAAAAAAGAATACTTGTTAGGAATTGTTGATAAGTCTGTTTTAGAAAATATTGAGAAATTGATGCAAAGTTTAGATTTAAAAGAAGAACAAAGGAAGGTTGTTGTTTCTGCAAGAAAAATTTCAAAAGAAGCAGAAAAAGATTCAGAAAAAGGAAATAAAGGAATTTATTCTGGTTCTGCTCTTCAGTTAAATGGAAAAATAATAACAGGGAAAAATTCCGAACTTCTTAATTCTGAATCTGCATGTATTCTTAACACTTTAAAAGAAATTTCAAATATACCTGATAATATTGATTTGCTCCCAGCATCTTTAATTAATAGTATTGGAGATTTAAAACACAAAACTTTTTCACACTCAAATCCTAGTTTAAATGTATCCGAAATTTTAATTGCTTTGGCAATCTCCGCTTCTTCAAATCCTTCGGCCAAAGAGTGTTTAAACAGTATTAAATTGTTAAAAAATACAGAGATGCATGCAACCCATCTTCCTTCAAAAGGGGATGAATCTGGTTTAAGGGATTTAGGAATAAATTTGACAACAGATAGTGAATTGACTGGTGAAATTTATTTGAGATAATCAATTAAAAATTTCATATATTTCTTTTGGTATTTCAAATTTTTTATCAGAAAATATTATTTCCTCTGCTTGAGATATTGCTTTTTTACAAATATTCTTCATCNTTCCGTATTTNATTTCAACTTCTTTNCTTTTAACAGAAGAACTATATCTTGCTTTTTCTCTTTCATCCACATCAGATTTTTCTTCTTTAGTTCTGTAAACCATTATCCTGTCAATAAATTCATCATCGTAATTAATCAAGTTATTTTCTTTGGCATATTTTAGAAAATAAGCTGTACATTTTTGACTTTTACTTTCTATTCCAAATTTTGATAAAACTGCTAAAGCACAATAATAGAGAGTATAAAACCATTCTTCTGGAATTTTATAATCAAAACCTTTTTGTTTGAAAAAATCGCAAAGTTCTAGATTCAATTTTGCCTTGTCAATATATTCTTTCGCTATTTTATTATCTACTTTAGTTATAAGTAAACCCTTATGTTTTTTACCTTTTTTCTCATCTTTGATAGCAGTTTTAAAGCAATCTTTTACTTTTTTCTTCATTTTTACAATACTTCTCTTATTAATTTAGTAAACTTTTCTTGCCCAAAAAGAACAACTCCTTTTTTTATAGCATCTACAAAAACTTTATTTGGTTTTTTTAACTCTTTTTTAAATTCTTTTTTTGTAAAATTTTCTAAATGAATTTTTTTTAATTGTGTTTTCTGGATTTTTTGAATTGCTTTTTCAATTTTTAAAAAATTATTTTTATTCGAAACTACTCCTAAAATATCAATATCATTAGAGTCTTTTTCAGAATGTAAAANACTTCCATAAAGGATAGTAAAATCTGTGAATTTTTTTAATTCTTCAAAATTATTGATCCATCTTTTGTGTTTTAATGCTTCTTCAAATAAAATTAAAACTAATTTCTTTTCTAAAAGAGAACTTTCAAAATTTAAATTTATTCTTAAGGTGCTTGTTTTACCTTTGCCTATAGAAGAAAGAATTATTAGTTCATTTTTTTCTAATTCTTTCAAAACTTTCCAGACACCTGCTCTACTTATTCCTATTTCTTTAGATAGCAAGGTAACTGTCCAGTTTTCCGAAAATTGCTTCAATAATACTTTTAAAATTTTTGATTCTGTATTGTTTTTTTTCATTTTTATTATTTACTTTTAGTTAATAGTTGTTAACTATTAGTTGATAGCATACTTAAATGTTTCGATTTTTATCTTTTATACACCTCATCATGATGCCCAAAGAAAACAAATGTAACTGTTTTTGTATTCTCATTGATCTCAAATTTTAAAACAAAACTTTTCATTATATGGACTCTTCTTTCTCCTTTTAAATCGTGTCTTAGTGGTTTGTAATGGAATGGGTTTTTTATTATTTCTCTCATTTTATTTTTTAAAGCGTTCTTTAAAACAGGATTTTTCTTACATAACTTTTTAATTCTTTTTTCGCAGGCATCTGAGATTATCAAGGAATAACTCATTTTATCTCTTCAAAAAATTCTTCAACAGAATTATACTTCTTAAAATTGCCTTTTTTTATTTTTTCTAATTTCTTAACGAAATCTTCTTTCAAAGGCAATTCATCCACTGGATGCCAATCAATTTTTTTACAGAATTCCCATTCTTTGTCAGTTATTTTCTTAGTTTTCATATAATTCTCAAAAATAAATTTTTTAATCGTCTCTTCTCTAGCTATCTCGCTCCAATTTATCCATAAGAGTTTTTTTAATTCCTTCTTGAATTCATCGGAAACAGATAAAGTTAGACTTGCCATTATATTTCTCCAGAATTTTTTAATTTTTGAAATTTTTTAAACTCTTTTACCCTTTCTTCAAATCTTTTTTTTATATATTCTGGCCAATTTATTTCCGGATACTCCTTTAGTTTTTTCTTCAAATCTTCCGGAATTGAAACAGTAAAAGTTGCCATTTTTTATAAACTATTTTTAGTGTATATACTAAAATTAGTGTGCATACTTAAATGTTTCGATTATAGAAATTATTCATAGAAATCAATTCCAAGCTCATCAGACATATCTTCCCTTACTTGTTCTTCTTTTGTTGATTCATGTCCCAAAATTTGGCTTGACTTAACTCCTGTAACAATCAACATAACTCTAACAGCTTTTTCCATATCTTCTCTTAATTGGGCTCCCCAAATTAATTTTGCATTGTCTCCTAACCTTTCCCCAACATACTGGATTATATTTTTTGATTCATCTAATGACATATTTGGCCCTCCAATAATGTTTACCAATGCTCCTGAAGCACTACTTATATCTACATCAAGTAATGGATTATTCAATGCTTTTTCTACAGCCTCTACACTTCTTTCTTGACTGTCGGATTCACCCATTCCTATTAAAGAGACTCCTCCATCAGTCATTACTGTTTTTATATCTGCAAAATCAAGATTAACAAGTCCTGCACTTGTTACTAATTCAGTTGTTCCTTTTACTGCATTTGTTAAAATTTCATCAGCGACCTTAAATGCTGTATGTAATGGTAATTCCGGAGCCAATTCTAATAATTTATCATTTGGTATTACAATTAAAGTGTCAACAACATCTTCCATTCTTTCTAAACCGTAATTTGCATTTTCAACTCTCTTTCTTCCTTCAATTGAAAAAGGCATAGTAACTATTCCGATTGTTAGTGCTCCTGTCTTTTTTGCAATGCTTGCTACAACAGGGGCTGCTCCTGTTCCAGTTCCTCCCCCCAATCCGCAAGTAACAAAAATCATATCTGCGCCCTCTAATTTCTTTTTTATTTCAGTTTGAGATTCTTTTGCTGCTTCTTCACCGACTTTTGGATTGCTTCCTGCACCCAAACCTTTTGTTAATTCTCTTCCAATTAAAATTTTAGCATCAGAATTTGTATACAATAAGTCTTGAGCATCTGTATTCATCGTAATTAATTCGCTTCCTTTTATCCCTATGTCTTTCATCCTGTTTAGAGTATTTCCTCCTCCTCCTCCAACTCCTATAACTTTAACTTTTGCATTTTGTTGTTTTAAAATTTCTTCTAATTCTTTATCTATATCAGAAGTAGGATTTGACTGGAAACTAGGTTGATTATTGTTTCCTTCATTCACCTGATTTTCATAATTTTCATCCATATCTTTTTAAAAAATCTCAAGTTTATAAAGTTTTATGTTGGAGATTATATATTTTAGAAATCTTTTAATTTTATTTTTTAGAAGGCTTTTCCTGTTTTTTGTTTTCTTCTTTCTTTGTATCTTTTGTTTCCTTTTTCTTTTTTATTTCCGCTTCAAGTCCTAAAAGTTCTTTATACTTTGGTTTGTAAACATCCAAAATAGGTTTAAATTGTTCTTCTAATTCTAGAATTATCTTTTTATCTTTAATCTCAAAATCTACTTTCTTTCTAAAAAAAGCAAAATTTAATGCTTTAACTTTTTCTTCTTGATTTTTAACTTTTTCTTTAACTCTTAATTCATATGTAACATCCTTGCTTGCAAGAGGATTATTGAAATCCACCATAACTCTTCCTCCTGAAACCGAAGAAACTCTCCCCATTGCGTTATCAAAATTGAACATCATCCCAGGTCTTGGATTTAAATTGTGTTCTCTAAATACTTTCATAGGCATCATTCTCATTAGTTCTCTTTTTCTTTTGCCAAAAGCTTTTTCAGGAGGTAATTGCACAGTATAATCTTTATTAGTCTCTTTCCCTTTCAAAAATTCGTCTATTCCTTTTAAAATCATATTTTGTCCAACACAAATTACCAAAGGTCTTGTTTTTATGTCCAACTTTATTTTTTTTGCCTCTTCTTCTACATTTGTGTCAAAAATCTCTCCTTCTGTATTTTTTCCAATATACTCCAATTTTATAAAGTCTTTTTCTTTTATTTTTTCACTATTTTTTTCTACCATGGGAATTCACAACAGGAAAGCTTTATAAATGTTATTTTTTTTTATTTTCTATGGCATTGAAATTAATACATGCGACAGGTATAAGAAAAGGACAAGCGATTATGATAGATGACAAGCCCTGTATTGTCCAAAGTACAGACACTAGTAGGCCGGGAAAACACGGACATGCAAAAGTTAGAATTAAAGCTACTGGTATATTTGATGGAAAAAACAAAGTTGTTGCTGTTCCAGGACATGATAGGTTCAATGTTCCTGAAATACTTAAGAGCAGGGCACAAGTTTTGTCTATACAGGGAGATGACATAAGTATAATGGATTTAGATAATTATAAAACTATGAATGTTGATAAAATTGAAGAGGGTGTAAAAGAAGAATTGAAGGAAAACGACAATGTTGAGTACTGGGATGTTGAGGGTGAAAGAATAATAAAAAGAAAAACTTAATTCTTGGAAATACAAAAACTTTAAAAGAGAACAAATTTAAATAGGTTAAATAATGTAATTAAAAATGGCAACAAAGATACCTGAAGCACATAAAAGAATGTATGACAATGTTTTTGTTTGTAAAAACTGTAAGTCTAAAATAAGAGCAGATCCTAGAAAAATTACTGAAAGTAAGATCAGTTGTAGGAAATGTGGTGGTAAGAAATTTAGAAAAGTAAAAAAGAGAGCTGTTTAAATAAAAAATGAGTTTTTTTATGTATGACTTGATTTTCCTAGTAGTTTTTTGTCTGATAATAACTTTGTTTCTTTTTAAAAATAGAAAAAATCTGGGGAGAGAAGGAATTATTTTTTTGTATAGGACTCAATTGGGTGTCAAATTAATTAAAAAAATAGGTGAGAAATACAAAAGAACACTTAATGTTTTACAATATATTATTATAGGTATTGGTTACTTGCTTATGGCGGGGATTCTTTTACTGATAGGAAACACTGTCTATAATTATATTAAGTACCCTTTGATTACTGAATTGATAAGAGCGCCACCAATTGCACCAGTAATCCCTTATTTTCCTCAATTATTCGGAATGGAAAGTTTTTTCCCGCCTTTTTATTTCACATATTTTTTGGTTGCAATTGCAGTTGTTATGGTTTCTCATGAGTTTTTCCACGGAATTTTTATGAAATTCCATAACATAAGGATAAAAAGTACTGGGCTTGTTTTTCTTGGACCTATTTTAGGTGCGTTTGTTGAACAAAATGAAAAAGATATGAATAAGGCTCCAAAAAAATCCCAGTTATCTGTTTTGGGAGCAGGTGTTTTTGCAAATCTTATCTTGGCAATAATTTTCTTTTTGTTATGGTGGGGATTGTTTTCAATTAGTTTTGCTCCTGCAGGTGCTATTTTTACAGGCTACACTACACATAATATTGATATAGATCAAATAGAAAAATTTGGAGGTATTGACATTTCAACTAGGGAAGATTTGATAAATATTATTGAAAATGGAAATTTTGAAGTTGAATTTACTTTAGAAAATAGGGAATATATAAATATGACAAGAATGGAAACTCAAGATAGAAGTTATTTTGCAGAACCAGGAACATTAAAAATGCAGTTGCAACAAGATATAGATTATGTTATTGTTTACGGAGATTATCCTGCTATAAAAAATGGTTTGAGAGGAACAATTACAGAGGTTGAAGGGAATAAAATTGAAACTTTTTATGATTTAACTGAAACAATGGAAAATTTCAATCCAGGGGAGGAAATTAATATTAAAACAAAATATGAAGAGGAACTTTTTGAGTATGAATTAATTTTGGGAGAAGATCCTGATAGAGAAGGAAGATCTGTTATGGGAATTTCATATGATATTGCAGGGGGCCTAATGAGAATGGAAGAGAGTATGGCTTTCTTTAGAACACCTTTTACAGATTACAAAGCAAATAGTGAGTTTGCAGGATTTATTTATTACTTGTTATTTTGGCTATTTTTAATTAGTTTCTTGGTTGCATTGTTTAATATGCTCCCAGTCTCAATACTTGATGGGGGGAGATTCTTTTATTTGACAATTTGGGGTTTAACTGGAAGTGAAAAAGTTGGAAAAGCTGCCTATAAAACAATAAGTTATTTGATATTAGCTTCTTTCTTAGTTTTAATGTTAGTTTGGATAATGAGAATTTTGTAATGTGAAAATTTTTAAACAAGGATTTTTTCTTATCTGAATGGTAGATAAAACTGTTAAAAAAATTTTAGAAGAAAAACATTACAGAGTTGTTGGGAACCATTCTGCAGTTCAGATTTGTAGATGGACAAAAAATAGTTTGACTGGTAAGGGTTCTTGTTACAAGGAAAATTTTTATGGAATTAAAAGTCATAAATGCTGTCAAATGTCTCCTTTCGTTTCTTGTCCTAACAACTGTTTGCATTGTTGGAGACCTATAGAACTAGATTTTAATCTAAAACCAATTTTAAAGGAAAAAAATTTTGATGATCCTGAAAAAATAATAGGAGAGTGTATTAAAAAACAAAGGAAATTGATTAATGGTTTTCCAGGTGGGAAAGATGTTAATATGAAAAAATTTGAGGAGGCTCAAGAACCTGATCAATTTGCAATTTCCCTTATTGGAGAACCCACATTATATCCAAAAATTGGAGAATTAGTTGAAAAATTAAGAGAGAAAGGAAAAACTAGTTTTATTGTTACTAATGGTTTGTATCCTGAAAAATTGAGAGAATTAAAAAAGGAAAAACAACTTCCAACACAAATTTACATTTCATTGAATAGTCCAAATAAAGAAGAATACAATAAGTGGCATAAATCTAAAGAGAAAAATGCTTGGGAAAAATTTAATGAAAGTTTAGAAATAATGTCTGGACTAGAAACAAGAACTGCAATTAGAGTTACCTTGATAAAAGATGTGAATTTGAAAGATAAATTTTTGGAAGGTTTTTCAAAATTAATAAAAAAAGCCAATCCTGATTTTGTTGAAGTAAAATCTTATATGGCATTGGGTCATGCGAGAAAAAGGTTCGGTTATGAATGTATGCCCGAACATAAAGATATTAAGGAGTATAGTAAAAAGTTGGTGGAAAAACTTCCTGAATATAAATTTTTAGATGAACAAGAAATGAGTAGAATTGTTTTGTTGGGTAAGGATAAAAATAAAATGAAGATTAAAAAAGAGGAAATTTGATTTTTTTATAAAGAAATAATCCCTTCTTTAGTCAAAACAGAAAACCTTATTCCTACAGGTAAGGATAATAATGCTGAAATTAAAGCCATGTGTTCTTTTCCGTTTCCGGAAGCAATTGATAACCCCACTTCTGTCCCCTTTATTTTTCCCTTGAGTTTTTCCTGAATTTCTTCTTTCAAATCTTTAATTTGTTTCGAAGTATTAACTTTGATGAATTCGTGTTTCTTTTCTGTTTTAAATTGTGAAGCAAAACTATCTCCAATTAAAATTATATTCTCCCATTCAGCTCTTTTTATTAAACCTGCTACTTGTCCCCAACTTCCTTTTCCATTTGATAACAATGCTACTAATTCCATATAGCAAAATAAGAAGTTGCCTTTAAAAGTATTTATGTGAAAGAGTATAATAATTGCCTATCAAAACATTTATAAAGCAAAATTTTCTTGAATATTTGTCGCACTACATAACTAAAAGTTGAAAGATTTTTTCTTGACTTTTGGTTCATGATGTAGTAGACCAATAATCTTTTCGTAAAGAAAGGATTGAAATATTAAAATGGAAAGAAAAAATATACAAGAAGCTTTGAAGAAATTAAAAGAAAATAAGAAAAGAAACTTTGATCAATCAATAGATCTAATTGTTAATTTAAAAAACTATAATGCAAAAAAGAATCCTCTTAACTTATGGATTGATTTGCCTCATAAAATAAAAGATGTTAAAATTGCGGGTTTTTTAGAGAAAAAAAGTGACAAAGTTGCTACAATAACTGAGGATCAATTAAAAAGTTATGGAAAAGATAAGAAAAAAGCAAAGAATCTAGCAAAAGAATACGATTTCTTCATTTCTATTGGAAAATTAATGCCAAAGGTTGCATCTACATTAGGAAAATATTTAGGACCAAAAGGAAAGATGCCCTCTCCTCAAATGGGTCTTTTGCAAAAGGGAGACGATAATGAGATTGATATTTTAGTAAAAAGATTAAATAAAACATTGAGAATAAGATCCGAAGTTCCTTCAATTAAATTCTGTATAGGAAAGGAGAATATGAAGGACGAAGAAATTGCTGAAAATATTAAAACAGCTTATGAAAAAATTGTTAAAACACTTCCGAATAAAAAAGAAAATATTAAATCTGTTATGTTAAAACTTACTATGTCTAAACCAATTAAACTGGAGAAATAAAATGGAAAAACACAGATTAAAAGAAATACCAAAGAAAAAGAAAGAAAGAGTGGAAGAGTTAGCTGAATTTATAAAAAATCATGACTCAATGCTTATTGTTTCAATTAAAAATCTTCCAACTAAACAACTTCAATTGATAAGTAAAAAATTGAGAGATAAAGCCGAAGTTAAAGTTGTTAAAAAAAGTTTGTTGAATCGCGCAATTGATAAAATTGAAAAAGGGAATGTTAAAAATTTGAAAAAATATGTTGATGCGAATACTGCTTTATTATTTTCTGAAATTGATCCTTTTGAATTATCTGCAATGTTATCTAAAAACAAATCAAAAGCAAAGGCAAAGGCTGGAGATGTTGTAAAAGAGGAGATTGTTATTGAGGAAGGGCCTACTGAATTAACTCCTGGCCCAGTTATTTCACAATTAGGAAATATGGGAATTCCTTTTGAGATTAAAGAAGGAAAGATAAATATAAAAGAAAGAAAAGTTTTATTGCAAGCTGGAGAAGAGGTTGATGGTCCAAAGGCTGATATGATGTCAAAACTAGATATGACACCTATTGACGTGGGTTTAACGCCTATAGCAGCTTATTGTGGTAAAGAAGATAAATTATATGAAAATATCGAAGTTGATTCTGAAAAAACTGTTGAAGAATTGAAAGAAAAGTATCCTAGGGCTCTTGCTTTTGCAGTTACAATTGCTTTTCCTTGTAAGGAAACAATTGGATTCATTTTGGCTAAAGCTGCAAGTCATGAAAAAGCCTTAGACGCACTTTCAGGAGAAGATAAAACTGAAGAAAAAGAAGGGACAAAAGATGAAAAGGAAGAAGAATCTAAAGAAGAAAAGGGTAACGAAGAGAAAAAAGAAGATGATTCTAAGAAAGAAGAAAATCAAGCTGAACAAGATAACAAAAATAAATCCAAGGAGGAAAAATAAAAATGGAATATGTATACGGAGCTTTACTCCTTCATAAATTGGGACAACCAGTGAATGAAGAAAATTTGAAGAAAGTAATCTCAGCAACTGGTGCTGAAGTAGATGAATCAAAAGTGAAAACTTTAGCAGCATCTTTGAAAGATGTTGATATAGATAAAGAGCTAGAATCTGCTAGTATTGCAGCTGCCCCAGCAGCAGGTGGAGATGAGGGCGGAGATAAAGGGAAAGAAGAAGGAGAAAAGAAAGAAAAGGAAAAAGAAGAAAAAAAGGAAGAAGCCGCGGAGGGACTCGGATCATTATTTGGTTG
>SL_3KL_010_SEDDRAFT_10004612_pt1 | contig 12447 bp, 11 predicted proteins | sample SodLakKL_010_SED_2_FD_10381 | JGI IMG/M metagenome (IMG submission 10381)
TTGTAAATCCATCTTACGCGCATATGGTTTATGATTTTCTTTTTTCAGGTTCTTCGTGGGCTTTTACAATCAGGTTTGACTATATCATCTATGTATACTTGTTTTTAATTGCTCATGAATTCATGCACCTGGTATTTGTACCAAACTTCTACAGGTCAGAAAAGACTTATGTAGGCATTAAGCCATGGGGAGGGTTTGTATTTACAACTGAAAAGTTAAGCAAGGGCAGGTTTCTTTTAATTTCAATTGCTCCCTTAGTTGTTTTTTCTATCCTGGCCCCGATTATTTTAGGGCTTGCAGGTTTGCTGAGCGGTTTTTTATTATTTTTAATCTTTCTAAACGCCTTCTCATCATCAGTAGATATTTTAAATGCTCTCCTAATTGCAATCCAGGTGCCGAATGGCAGCACTGTAGTTGGCAATGGCTTTGAAACTTATTACAGTGCGCCATAGACGGGGGCTTATACTTGCTGCAAGTATTGTATTTAGCCTGATGGCATCACGCCTTTGTTACATGCAATACAAAAGGGCCAGGTTTTCAATTTAGCTTATACTGATTTTCCTGGAGTTATTGCATAATTTACATGCCTCACATTTCATGCAAGTAAATGTGAGGCAACCAGCATAACAGTGTGGTATTCTTCATCTGCGGCTGGAGCCGTAAAATGAATTGATAGGAGAGATGAAAATGGAATATCGCATTGAAAAACTGGATGCTTTTCGTATCGTTGGGATGGTTGTCCATACTACAGTTGAAAACGAAGATGGGATGTATGCTATACCTGCTATGTGGAATGATATTTTTAAAAAAGGTAAAAACCATGAAATCTTTGACCTGATGGATCAGCACCCGCAGGAACTACTGGGTGTCAGTGTGTACAACACAGATATCCAGGATGCCCGAAAGTTCGATTATTATATCGCTACCGCTTCGAAAAAGCCTGTTCCGGAAGGGATGAATGAATACATAGTTCCAGCTGCTACCTGGGCAGCATTTCCTTGTAAGTTAGAAGATATACACAAAGTGGAAACTGATATAGTTACAAATTGGCATGGTAACTCTGGATACAATATTTTAAATGCTGGCTATGAAACTGGATACATGAATTCAAAAGCTCCGGATTTAGAGGTTTATTTGGAAGATGGCACCGTAGAAGTTTGGGTTGCTGTTGAGAAAAGATAGCCTAGCTAAAAGCTTGCTTTCGGCAAAGGGGGCAAATGGATGAACTGGATTGAAGGGTTTGGAAAAGTAATTAAATATATTGAAGAAAACCTGGACTCTTCCCTGGATTATGAACATATGGCAGGTATTTTAGGTTACTCTACTTATCATTTTCAAAGGCTATTTATGATGTTATCTGGATTGCCCCTGTCTGAGTATATCAGAAATCGCCGCCTTTCTGAAGCTGCCATCGAGCTGCAAGCTGGGCAAAACAAAGTTATTGATGTGGCATTTAAATATGGATACAGTTCTCCTACTTCCTTTAACCGGGCATTTAAAGTGCTGCATGGAGTAACACCAAGTGAAGTGTGCAAAAAAGAAGTTATGATTAAAGCTTTTCCGCCCCTTTCTTTCGATCTGAAAGTCAAGGGGGCGGAAACCATTAATTATCGAATAGCGCAGATGGATGCTTTCCGTGTTGTTGGCAAGTGTTGCATAACCACGGCAGAAAATGGCCAGTGCTACCGGGATATTCCGGCTTTTTGGGAAAAGCTCATCCAAAGCGGTGGTCCTGGAAGCATCCTGTCTCTGATTGATGCGCAACCCACGGGTCTTTTGGGGATTAGTGATTACAATCCTGAAAAAAGCTCTACCTTCAATTATTTTATCGCTGTTTCTTCCAGCCGACCCGCGCCAGAAGGGATGGAGGAGTTTAATGTACCGGCAGCATCCTGGGCAATATTTCCTCATCAAAAAAGTGAGCCGACCACCATCCAGGCTTTCCAGCAGCGGATATTGATGGAATGGTTGCCCACCAGCGGATTTGAATTCGCAAAAGCCCCCGATGTAGAGCGCTATGACGATGAAGGTGGTATGGAAACATGGATCCCTGTCATCCGGGTTAAGCAGTCACAATAAATCACGGGGGCATTTCACCTACCAGGTCTTATTGAATAATGGGCTGTGCTTAAGTTGCGATCTTCAAAAGTTGCTTCAGAATAAGAAATGCCGTTGGGGAGAGGAGTGAGTGTTTATGCAATATGTCGGTCTTTTATTACCTATTGCATTTGTTTTTGCCTTGTCGGCACTGGCCCAGGTAGGGGCACTGAAAAAAGAAGTGGATAAGTTAAAAGAAGAGTTGCAGTCGAAAAAATTATATTTTCTAGATGATGCAAGAAAGGAAGATGTACCTTGAACCAATTTGAATATAAGTGCGTTTTTATCTGGGGACTGGGCGAAGCCACTTCCAGAAGGCTAAATGAATACGGCCGGGAAGGCTGGGAACTGGTTGATGTAGTGTGGTGCTGGCATTATTTCAAGAGAGACCTAAAAAATCAATGAGTGGCCGTTCATCGGAGCACAGGGAGTTCAATTCTTTCTATATTTTTCGCTGTGCACCGAATTTTTTGTGAATTTATTTTCAACCAGTATACCAACTATTGCAGCTAAAATATAAACAGCGCCCCATATTATCCACCCGTAATGCGGATACTCAGGTGGAATGTCACTATGAAATCCCCCGAACATTTCGCCTGCTATAACTCCTAAAATATAACCGGCAAGAGTAATTATTGAAAAGCGATAATACCCAAAAAATGATGGGACTGCTGAAATAAGAGCGGCTAGCCATAATACGTTACGGGCCGCCCAACTGGGCGTATACATGTAAAATTGTTGGCCAATGTCAAAAAAATACCGGCTGATAAAGTAAAGAAGCACATAAACCATGCCTGTAGTAGCAGCATAGAGCAGGCGTTTCTTTTGCCCACCTTTTCTAATTTCATCACCTCCAATCAGTGCCCATTTAATTTGAACTGGGTTTTGTGTTAATTTACCATAATCTGGATCCTATCATCTTCCATGGGGAAAAAGTAGCTTCTGCCGATTCTGTCTGATGCCTCCTTAGTCGTTTTGCTTATAAACTGTCCTCCGAGGGTTGCTTTGATATCTCTTCAGGATCATCCTCAAAGTTGATGAGAAGAGGCTTTTGCATGCATTCGATGCAAAGGTTGAAAGGTGAATATACCATTATGAAATCTCCTTGTGCAGATACAGGGAACCCGATGCCCTTCTTACCTGATTATATTACAACTTTTCTAATTAGAAAGTAATGAAAATATGAATATCGGCCAAAAAGCTTGATTAAGGCAAATCAAACGAAGCATCAGGGGTCATTATCCAGTAAGCATGCAAGAAATAGCAGGGGTATAGAAGTACAGGATTATTATTTAAATCAACCTATGGAATCAACCCATCGGTTGATTTGCTATTTCAGGCTTTAACCTATCATTGTGGTGAAAGGAGCTGGTTAAAAATGAAACCACTAATTCAGGTAAAAGACCTGGGAAAGAGTTTTAACGGAAAGAAGGTATTAAAAAACGTTTCATTTGATGTATATGAAGGTGAAATTTTATGCCTGCTGGGCCCTAATGGGGCAGGTAAAAGTACAACCATTAATGCCATGTCCACAACATTGAACTATGAAGCGGGAGAGATCCTGTATGATGGGCAGTTGGTTAATCAACAGTCGAATTTCTTTAAACGTAACCTAGGTTTAGTGCCCCAGGATCTGGCAATATATGAGGATATTACAGCAGAAAAAAATGTTACCTTCTTTGCCTCCATATATGGGTTAAGGGGCAAAGAACTTAAAGAAAAGGTTGACCAGGCATTAGATTTTGTAGGTCTGATGGATAGGAAAAAAAATAAACCGAAAAACTTTTCCGGAGGAATGAAACGCAGGCTAAATATTGCCTGTGCCCTTGCTCATAATCCAAAAGTAATGATTTTGGATGAGCCTACAGTTGGCATTGATCCCCAGTCAAGAAACCACATCCTTGCTTCAATTAAAAGGCTGAGCAGCATGGGGATAACCATTATTTATACTACCCACTACATGGAAGAAGTAGAAGAGATATCAACAAGGATTATTATCATGGACCATGGAGAGATCATCGCCAGTGGCACGAAAGATAAGCTGAAAGAAATGCTGCAGGATGAAAAAATTTATTACATTGATTATGAAGGTGATTATTTAATGGAAAAAGATGAGTTTTACAGGATTGAGGGGATTAAAGAGGTTGCAGTAAATTGCAAGAGGATGCAAATATCAACCCTAAAAGGGGTTGAAAACCTGGACAGGATTATTGCTTTAATCATGAACAAAGGCCTTAAAATTTACAACCTGTCGAGTTCTTCTGCGAGCTTAGAGGCGGTATTTTTAAAACTTACCGGAAGATCTTTGAGAAATTAAAGGAGGCGGTCAATGTGTTAAAAAACAACGATCTTTATAGTTTCTATGCCATTTTCAAAAGAGACCTGGTGAACATTGTTTTAAATCCTGTTTTACTGATATCTAACACGCTTTTTCCTTTCGTGCTGGTGATGCTTTTAAGTTACCTGACCAGTGGCAGCTATGGCTCCGGAGGGGTAACCGCCTATGATTACTACGCAGTAACAATTCTGATCTATGCAGTATTAAATACAGCGATGACTGCCTCCAATAGTTTTATGGAAAAGAGTCTTAAAACCAGCAACTTGAGAATAATGTATGCACCGATAAAGCTTTCGCATATCTACATGGCAAAAATTGTAGCCACTTTTATCTTCACATCGGTTTGCTTTCTTGGATACATTATTTTTTTTAACCTGGTTTTTGGAGTAAATTTTGGTGGGGAAAATCTAATCTATGTAATATTGATAGTGCTATTTATGAACCTCCTGTCTTCGGTTACAGGGGTTTTCTTTTGCTGTGTCTTTAAAAGTGAAGAGTTAACAAACAAGATTATTAGTGTGGTAATAAATGTGTTCGCTATTCTTGGCAGTTTATTCTTCCGACTGGACGGCCTGGGGCCGGCTGCGGAGAGAATTAGTTTTATATCACCTGCAAAATGGGCTGCTGAAGCAATTTTCAGGATTATCTATGACAGTGATTTCAGCTTATTTATTCCGGGAATACTAATGCTTTTAATGGCATCTGTTGCACTGCTGATAGGGTGCAAAATAACTTTCAAAGTGGAGGATTATGTATATTGAATATGATTAATATCATAAAAAACAACCTGCACAGGGCATTCGCTCTCAGAAATTATGTAGCTCTAACCATGTCTATAACCCTGGCATTAATTTTGGGGGCAACTTTTTTAACCTCACAAGCTCAGTCACTGGGTCGAATTGCTGTAATAGGCGATATAGGTGAGATAGTCCATTATGTTAATCAATTTGAAATTCATCAGTTAGAAGAGCCTCCTGCCATGTCCGAGATGGTTAGAAATAGGTATGATGCAGTCTTAACGAGGCAGCAGGATGGGCAGTTCGAGGTTTTCACCTTAAGAAGTGGTGAGTTTAAAGCTTTGCTTGAGCAGTTTCTTGATGATCCCGCAGCAGCATCTGGCATTGAACTGAAAACCAGGGGAACTGCCACCAACATATTAGGATTCTTGCTGATGTATATCCTAATTCAGGGGATCATGTTTATGAAATTTTTCTCCGAGGATAAAGAAAACGGTACTTTCAAAAGAATTGTTACGGGCCCGGTAGGTATTCAAGGATACCTTGCGTCACAGTTCATTACTACATTTCTGCTTATTTATCTACCTACATTTACTGTTTTGATCTTTTCTAGGGAGATATTGAAGGTTGATCTGGGTCTAAGTTACTTATACTATAGCTGGTTATTAGCGCTGATTGTCTGCATTGCGGCAGCGGCTGCGATATGCCTAACAGCATTTGTTGAAAAAGAAGACAATGCCATGACCCTGGCCGGGGCAATCATAGTTATGACTTCACTGCTGTCAGGTGCATTTTATACTATTGATCATAATAACTTGATTATTAAAACCTTCAACAGCATTTTGCCGCAAACCTTTGTGGGGATTGTTCAAGGTGTGGAACAGGAACTGCTGGTTTCTTCATATTTATCTGAAATCGCTTACTTGCTTTTAACTACCGTGCTTCTTTTTACGGTAGGCCTGTGGGTGTGTAGAAACAGGTTTAACCGGGGAGCTTACTAAAGCATATGCAGGTTATTACTACTGTTGAAAGGTTAAAGTCATTATTACAGGTAAAAATGTGAGCCCCGGTACCTGTTCATAGTGTTCTGCTGTTATTAATATGATAATATCAATAACATAAACAGCAGAGTGCATAAACAGTAGGTGATCTGATGAAGCAAGAGCTGAGGTTCATATCCACTAAATTAAAAGCCCCGTTACCAAGGAATAATTACATTGCCAGGCAAGAGCTTTATGAAAAGCTGAACCACCTGGAGCAATACAAGATGATAGTTATAAAAGGGGCACCGGGTAGCGGTAAAACTACGTTAGTGAGCTCTTTTCTTAAGAATAATCCAAGTATTAATGATTGGACCAGGTGGATCAGTCTTGATCAGGAGAATAATGAGCCGTTCTCCTTCTGGTTTTATTTCATAGAAGCGTTAAAAGACTTACTGGGGGAACAGGGTGAAGATATAATTTCTGTTTTCCAGGGCATGATGCAAAAACAGGATCTAGAAAAAATACAGATTATTTTAATCAACAAGCTTCAATCCTTGGGAGTAATTGCTATTGTATTGGATGATTTTCATCATATAAAAGATGAATATTTGTTGGAGACAATATCTTTTTTTATCAAGCACTCATCAGATAACGTGCATTTGATGATCTTGGCCAGGGAAGAACCTAATCTATACCTGGGGGAACTGCTTATTTCCGGTAAGTTACTTGAAATAAAGGAAGATGAATTAAGATTATCGCATAATGAGCGACTAGAGTTTTTAAAACATACCTTATCCGTTGAGCTGGACAGAGATACTGCAGATAGGATGGCCGCTCTCTCCGAGGGATGGGTTGGGGGATTGCAGCTTCTGGCCCTGGCCATGAATCAGAAAAAGCCAGGATTACTTAACCGTGTTAGAGCTTTAAATAAATACATGAAAGATTATTTGTCAAATGAAATTCTCAATTCGGTAGACGAAAAAGTTAAGGACTTTTTAATTAAAACCTCGATTTTAAGCCATTTTGATAAAGACCTCTGCAATAGTTTTCTGGAAATAACTGATAGCGAGCAGATTATTCAAGCGTTACTAGAAAAGAATATGTTTATTATAACGATAGATGAAGATGATGAGGTTTATAGATACCATAACATTTTTGGAGAATTTTTGCGTTTACATTTTAACTCGTTGAGAGATGATCTCAGGCTGGAATTGCACTCAAAGGCGGCTCTTCTTTTTGAAAAAACGGGTGACCTGGAAGACAGCATTATTCACCTGCTTGAAGCCGGTGACTATATGAAGGCCCTGGAAAAAATAGAGCAGATGAAACATTCCGTAACTGCATGGTATTACCTGAAACGCATACCAGCAGATTACATTAAGCAAAACCAGGACATGCTTTTTCAAAGACTTTTTTATCATTTTTGCAGCATGGAACTGGATGAATGTGAAAGAATTGCAGATCAAATTGAAGATAAGGAGAACAACTTATCCTGGAGGGTATTTCGGCTGATAAAATCAATGGTCTATGATGATGGCTTTGAAGTTGATATTGGCGCAGACCTGCTGCAGGATATTGAGAAGATGAACTTCAGCGAGGCCAGCAAAGCTATTATCTACATGAATATAGCTCTTTTGCTGTGCCTTAAGGATGATTTTGCGGAAGGCATTAAATACATTGAAAAAGCTATTCTTATGAATCGAAAAGTGAATAACCCCTATGTTGAATATTTCCTTTTGAACTACAAAAGCCAGATCAAGGAAGCCATGGGTGACCTGGAAGAATGCAAAGAACTTTATGAAAATGTATTTAAGATTATTGAGCAGTACTCCTTTTTAGAACCCTTGAGGGGCTTCAGTCTTTTAGGGCTTGCAGGTGTCCATATGCATCAGCTGGAGCTATCCAGGGCAGAGGAATGCTTAAAAAGTGTAGAGGGCCTTCTATCAGATACATATAAATCGCTGGAAAGAGGCTTTCTTTACAATCTTATGGAGCTAAAAGCCCTATCTGGCGCAAAAGATGATGCAGCGAGAAGATGCAATGAATTATTTCAACTGGAAGCCTATCAAAATGAATTTTATACTTCTTCACTTTTAGGATACCAGGTATTTTTGAATCAGGTGGATCAAGATAAGGCAGACGACTTTATAGAGTTCTATGAAGGTAAAGAGCCTGGTGGGTTGAGGTTTGATGATAAGCTGACTTATGCCAGGCTTATGTCAATGAAGGGCGAGATCAAATTGCCCCTGGAAATAATCGATGACTTATTGGTTGCGGCGCGGAAGGATAAAGTAAAATTGTATTTTGTTAAAGCCCTGCTTGCCAAGGTTAGTATTTTAACGGTCCATGGTGAGGTTACTAAGCGGGAAATATTAAACTTGATGCGAGAAGCAATTCATTATAGCCATAAGAATGGAATCAGGTCACCGTTCAAACTGGCGGGGGATAACATTTCAGGGCACTTGAAGTTATTAACGGACGAAAGGGGAAAAGATTTAAATGCAAAGGAAAGCAGCTTTATATATGATTTACTATCAAGACTTGAAAGCAGCCCCGGGCATGATATTTTAAGCGACAGGGAAAGAGAGGTTCTCGAAGTTTTAGCTACAGGTGCTTCTAATAAAGAAATAGCAAAAACCCTGTACATTTCCATATCAACCGTCAAGAGTCATATCATTAACATATATTCCAAGCTCCAGGTTGCCAATAGAATCGAAGCAATCGAAAAGGGTAGGGAAAAGGGAATAATATAAAGAACTGAGGAATCAGTAACCGGCCTGATCCCTCAATTCAGTAACACAAAATTACTTTAAACTGGATATTAATCAGCGCATATTAAAACAAACAAACTGATTGGGGTAGAACAATAAACCCGATGACTGCAGCCTTGTAAGACGTGCTCAGCTGAAGTTGCTATAGCGGGATCATGCAAAGTGCTGAAGATTTCAGAACTAACCTGAGGCTGAAGTTCTTCTGGAAGAAACGGGTAGATGCACTGAAGAGACGTTGCGGGGTAAGGGTCCAGGCAACCATGTAAGGAATGCAGAGATAACATCGGGAAAATCCTTCTTCCAGCTGGGGCGGCAAGAACCAGCTAATGTCTTAACCCGGACAAACCGGTGCCATAAAAAGTTGAATCTGGGAATGGCATTTCCCCAACGCAGTATAAATCGGTGGTTCTGGGATTGCTGATTGGCGCCACCAAGAAAGCTGCCTGGAAAGCAGTGAAAAATATTTAAGTAAAGTGGATGCAAAATGATGTCATCTTTCGTGGGGGAAGCAGGATTATTCTTACCCTATACAAACTGAAAGGGTTATCTGGAGTGGAAGAAAAACTAATTGCACCTTGCGGGATTAACTGTAGACTATGCATCGCATATCAATTTATGAAAAAGGACTTAAACAAACAGGGATTCAGCAGAACATATTGTCCTGGCTGTATTCCCAGGGGGGAAAACTGCACTCATATGGGTCACAAATGTGAACTGCTTGGAAAAGGAGCCTTCCGGTTTTGTTTTGAGTGTGAATACTTTCCCTGTAAAAGTTTAAATGCGCTGGATAAACGGTATAGCACAAAATATCACCTGAGTGTGATAGAAAATCTCAGGTATATTGAAAAACATGGTATTGATTTATACCTGGAAAAGGAAGAAGAAAAGTGGCGCTGCCCTGAATGCAAAGAAATGATTTGCTGTCATAATGGGCTGTGCTTAAGTTGCAATCTTGAAAAGTTACGTCAGAATAAGAAATACCGCTGGGGAGAGGAGTGAGTGTTTATGCAATATGTTGGTCTTTTGGCACCTCTTGCTTTTGTTTTTGCCTTATCAGCGCTGGCCCAGGTGGGTACACTGAAAAAAGAAGTTGAAAAACTTAAAGAAGAGCTGCAGTCGAAAGAATAACTATTCCTGGAGATGCAAAAAATAAGGATGTGAGTTAAAGCATTATGGATATAGGTATGTTTTTATTTGGGAATGGGTGAGGCTGCGACCAGGAGGCTTAACGAGCGCGGCCGGGAAGGCTGGGAACTTGTTGAAGTAGTGTGTTGCTGGCATTATTTCAAGAGAGGCCTTTAGATTAGTGAGTGGCTGTGCATCGGAGCACAGGGTGTTCAATTCTATACAGTATTGCTGATAGTGGATATTTAAAGGATATTAATGGCGCTGTAAGTGTTGTTTTGCAAAAGGAAGGGCTGCTTGAATTATGGTATTGATTGCAGTTACTGTTTTTATGGGGCTAATTTGCTTCGTCATAGGCTACCTGGTAGCCAATAAACAGATGGTAGAGATTTTGGGCGGTTATGATCCAGCCAAAGTGGCCGACCAGGCAGGATTGGCTAAATGGGTCGGGGCCAATCTATTTTTAATGGGAGTCCTGGCTTTTGCTTCTGCTGGACTGATGACTGCTGTTCCTGAAGGAAGAGTAATATTGTTTTTGGTGTATGTTCTGGGCTTATTGCCATTACTTTGCGGAAGAATTGTTTTGGGCAATCGGAAATATATGGCAAGATGAAGGGGCTGCTTGCTAACACTGCTGGGGTAAGTTAAATCAGGATCATATCCCTGGCGGCGGGGTTTATGGCTAAAAGGTTGGACTGGTTGTTAATGCCTGTAATAATGTTTTCCTGCAATAATTTTCATTGTGTCCCTAAATTTTTCTAAATTTTTCTTATATTATGTTCGCTCCCAGGATGAATCCATGTAGAACCGGCCATCCTGGGTATTGCGGATCAGGGCCGTCCAGCGGTATGACTTGGGCCAGTTCCTGAAGAACCCAACTAGTGTGTAAAGGAGCCGAATACCCAGCCTCTCCTTCTTGGGGATCCATCCCCCGGAGGGGATCAGGATGATTTTTAGTTCATCGCCTGCCCGGGTGACAGTGTAGACTCCCCGAATTTCGCCTAAGGCCGGATCCCCCTTGACTGAGAACTCACCTGAGGCAGAAGGATCTTTAAAAGCCGAGAGGTTAGGGAAAGCCGGTTCAAAGGAGAGGCGGACGGTGTGCCCCTTGTACTCCCGCTCGATCGCTTTGAGGAGGGGGGTTTCGCCCAGGTACTCTATCTCGTAGATGGTATCTTCCTTAATCACACGCGACTCTCCGGCCACTGCCAGGTTATAGATAGGACCCTCAAAGGCCCGATTGAAAAAGATGACCAGTGGATCGGGGGTATAACGGCTAAAATACATGATAGACCAGTCGATGGGGAAGTTGATGACATCGGGACGATGGGAACGCCCATCAATGTTGATGGAGATCCCGGTTCCCTTCCGCCTGATAAAGTAGAAGTCGTGGAGCATAAGGATGGGCATGGCCGAGGGGTTCTCTGCGCCCTCTCCTACAGGGGCGAGGAAACCAAAAGGTCGCGGTGCCTTCTTATTCTGCTCACGGATCTCAAACTCAATCAGCCGCCCCTGCAGATCCTCGAAGGAGAAGTGCGCTTCCATACCGGAAGGGCTCACGGTAAAGTAGGAGTCTTTGAAGTCCCTGGCGACCATATGGGCCATCCCACCCTCGCATACATCATACCCGTCCGGGTCCAGCCGCAGCTGGGGGTCATGGAAGATGTCCACCTTTCCATCGACACGCCAGCCAATGACCAGCTGTCCAGTCCCTTGCAGATCGTCATCAAAACGCTGCGCCTCGAAAGCCGAGTAAACGGAATCGGGATCTTGCTCGAAGGTCATAAAAAGCAGGGCTTCCATGGGAGTGATGGACATAGAGAAAGGAATAGGGAGGAGTGTGCCCTTTTCCTTCGCAGCGATTCGGTTTTCTTTATTTTTATAAATCAATGATTACTCCCTTCGATTTTAAAATGGATGTTAAACCCTATAGTATTATAGCAAATCAATAGCAGGGGGCATGCCAGGCGTTTTCCAGGCTTTAATTATATTTATCATTGCTTTGTAGGCAGCACTGTGGCCCATGCCGCTTACCTGGTTAACTGTTCCGGTGAAGTACAAATCGGTTTCCGGGTTGTGGAAAGCAAAGGCACCGGTTTGGCCCCAAAAACCGAGGACTTCCTTGATCGGTTTAAGCGGAGAAATAATTCTTGGGGTCCATATTCTTTCCAGGCCCAGGCCGAAATAAAACTGTCCTGGAAAATAAATCATATTCCAATTTTCTTTTAGCTCTTCAATTAAATCCTTGGGGAAAAAGAAACCATTGAAAAATGCTTTCAAAAAGAGCATTGTTTCAAATGCATTTGAAACAATTCCTCCTTCAGCGGTAATCGAAGCAAGATATTTAGGCACATGGACTGCTGGTTGGTTTTTATAGTAGAAAGGGACCGGGGAAT
>SL_3KL_010_SEDDRAFT_10004613_pt1 | contig 12447 bp, 11 predicted proteins | sample SodLakKL_010_SED_2_FD_10381 | JGI IMG/M metagenome (IMG submission 10381)
CTCCAGTTTTTTACCGGTAAAATGGCTCATCCATCGCGGTATTTTAACCCTGCCAATGTCATCACAGGCTACATGGTGGGTGCAGCTTTCCAGCAGGAGTACCTTATCATTATCCTTTAACTGGGATATTTGAGGAGTACCTTTTACGTAATTTTCAAAATCGCCCTTGTGCCTTGCCAGCATAATACTGAAACTTGTAAGGGGTATATCGGGAGGTACCGATGCATCGGCCTTGAGAAACACCTGGCTGTCAGTTACTACTAGTGCTGGCTTGGGGTTGAGCACTTTGAGCAGGGAGTCAACTTCGCGTTCTTTGGCCACCACACATACACAATCATTGTCAAGGATGTCGCGAATGGCTTGTACCTGGGGCAGAATGAGCCTCCCCTCGGGGGCTTCAATATCAATGGGGGTGATAAGTAGGACCAGGTCTCCATAGGATAGTAAATCGCCCAGCAGACTGGTTGCTTTCCAGGCAGATGGAGGGATGGTGCGCCGCATGGCATCAATAAGAGCCTCCTTGTTGACAGGAGCCAGGGAGGAGAAATCAATCAGGGGTGCGCTTTCATACTGTTGCTCAAGGTTTTGTTTTGTTTGTTCGCTCAGTGGCTGTAGGTCAGCTTTGTTGTGTACGATAATGAAGGGTAGCTCATGTTCCTGGAAATCTTGTACAAGTTTTTGTTCAAAAGAGCCAAAGGCGTTATTGGTAATGATGAGTATGGCCAGGTCGACGGTTTTGAGAGTGGCCATGGATTTGGCCATCCGTTTTTGCCCCAGGTCTCCCCGATCATCGAGGCCGGCGGTATCCACCAATACAACCGGCCCAATCCCTGAAATCTCCATGGATTTCTTCACCGGATCGGTGGTTGTCCCGGCCACATCCGACACAATGGCTATTTCCTGACCGGCAATGGCATTGATAAATGAACTTTTACCGTTGTTTCTGCGGCCAAAAATTCCAATATGGGGTTTACTTTCTTTTCCTTTGGTCATTTCTGTGTAGGTATTGTTTGTTCGTTTTACAATAAAGTCCAGAGATACAACTATTGATTTGGTGAATAAAAGGGGGCGTATTTTCAGAAATTCAATCTTTAATCCACTTTTATATCTAACGCTTACGAATTCCTCTCAGGTATATCAGTCAGGGAATAACCCAGTTTAAGCAAATTATCAGGAAGCAGGATTTTCTTCAGGTCTGAAGGTTTTAATAGCTTTAACTTATCATTGGCCTGTATGATATCTAATTTTTCTTTTTTCATGATGCCTGCCAATTCAGCAGCCTTATCATATCCAAGGGCCGGTAAAAGGGCGGTGGTAATTGCCGGACTATTCATGAGCTTTTTCCAGGCTGTATCCTTTTTTATTTCCAGCTCTCTGACCATATGCTGCTCCATGGATTGATTGCAACTGATAAGCAAGTGGAGGCTTTCGAGCAGGGCATGGCCAATTATGGGTAGATATGCATTGAGTTCGAGGCATCCCTGGCCGCATAAATTGCTGATTAGCATGTCATTTGCATAAACTTTGTGGCAACTGCCAATGACAAATTCATTAATAACCGGGTTTACCTTACCGGGCATCATACTGCTACCAGTTTGCTTTTGAGGTAGGCGAAGTTCGCCATCTCCCATGATGTCTGATCCCAGCAAACGTAGGTCAGATGCTATCTTTTCCAGATTGACAGCGTGGGCTTTGATGATGGCATGTATTTCAACAAAACCATCCAGGTTTTGTGTCGTGTCTGTGTGATTTTCGCTTCTGGTTACAGGAACATGAGCAAGGTTACGCAACCGGCCGGTTACTTCCATCACAAAATACCTTGGGATAGCCATGGCTGTGCCTGTGGCGCCTCCCCCCAGGTTGGTTACCTTGATTCGTTCAAAACATTTTGATATCCTCCACCAGTCACGGGAAAGAGCATCCGAATAAGCACTGAAAAGCATTCCATAGGAGGAGGGAACAGCTTGTTGCATTTGGGTGTATGCCAACCGAAGAGCACTTCGTCCGGCATTTTCCTGTCTTTCGAAAGTGGTCCGGAGATGATTTATGCTGGTTTCCAGCTGGGTGAGTTGTTTTATGATAGCCACTTTCAGCCCGGTGGGTATCACATCGTTGGTCGATTGAAAAATATTGGCATGGATAATAGGGTCGATAATGTGGTAATCGCCCGGCCTTTTGCCCATTTTTATGAGGCTGGCATTGGCAATAATCTCGTTGATATTCATATTTAGTGCTGTGCCTGCACCTCCCTGTATGGCCGGCACAATAATTTGTTCTGCATATTTCCCCTGTGCTACTTCTTCTGCTGTTTCCTCAAGGATTTCGAAAAGGGTGGGATCCTCACACCCTCGGGGAAGTGGCTTATGAGGGTATTTTTTTGCTGCAGCTTTTATAAAGCCAAGGGCAGTTTGGTAACAGGCCTGCTTTGCCATCCCAACAGCTTTGTACCATTCATTGGAAAAAACACTATTGTTCCTGAAATTTTGAGATGCCCTGAAAGCATGAATTCCATACAATGCGTCCCTGGGAATATTAACCTCTCCTAAAAAGTCTTTTTCTTTTCGCATAAAATGAATGTATTTTTGCCGCAGTTTTAAAAGTATAAAATTAGGCATTTCTTATTAAAGAGAAGGCTATGCTTTAGGAAAACAGAACCCTAAGATTTGTAGATATTTGTCCGTTTGTTTAATCACTAAAAGATACGCACTATGGAATCGGCAAATTGGCAGGAACGTACCCTTTTGTTGTTTGATGAGAAAAAGATACAAATACTAAACAGTTCGCATGTTTTGGTTTGCGGACTTGGAGGAGTAGGAGGGGTGGCTGCAGAAATGCTTTGCCGTGCAGGAATCGGGCAGATGACCATTGTAGATACCGATACCATTACCCCCTCCAACCGAAACAGGCAGCTTATTGCTATGGCAAGCACTGAAGGGGAAAAGAAAACCTGGTTGATGAAAAAGCGCCTGTTGGATATTAATCCCAATCTTAAACTGACGGTTGTTGACAAGTTTATCACAGATGATTGCATGGATGAGCTGCTGGATTACCCCTACAGCTATGTGGTTGACGCTATCGATACCATTTCACCCAAAATATTTCTGATAAATCATGCACTGATGAACCAGTTACCTTTGGTAAGCAGCATGGGTGCCGGGGGGCGAATTGATCCATTGCAGGTAAAGGTGGGGGATTTTTCAGAATCCTATCAATGCAAGCTTGCGCTCAATATTCGCAAAAGGCTTAAGAAATATGGTGTGCGTGAAGGTTTTAAGGTCGTTTTTTCTACTGAGCCAACCAACGAAAACGCTTTATTACACCTGGAAAATGAAACCAATAAAAAAACCACCGTAGGTACAGTTAGTTACATGCCTGCTGTTTTTGGCTGTACTTTGGCCTCGGTGGTCATCAGGGATTTACTCGGAGAGCAAATTCCATTGGCTCGCCGGCCGGGAAAAAAGCTAAAGCGTAAAGCTATAGCTACTTTCTGATTGAAGCCCGGTTATTTCTGAATGTCGTAATAGCATCTTTTGGGTGAAAAAAGGGTGCCATCCTCTTTGAGTTTCTTAATAGCTTTTTCAGCATCTTTCTTTTCAAGTCCTGCCATTTCGGCTGCTTCTCCTGTGCGTAATGGCTTTCCTGCATCTTTAAATGCCTGGATGATCTTTTCTTTTGTGTCCATAAAATAAATTAGTTTGTAGGGTTAATAAATAAGGGGTTTGGCAGGTCACAAAAATAAAAAATAATTTGATGATCGCTTTTGTAAGAAATATATAACCCTGGTGTAGAGTGATAATTCGTGTGAAAAATGCAGGCATTAATGTTTCCCGGATTATATCCCTTTAATCCTGGCCGGCATTATTTTATTACTTAATACAAATTGGGGGTAATTTTGAAGGAGGGAGGCTTGTAGCTGTTAAGGGGGGAGTTTTTATTCTTGACCAATGGTTATTGAATCTCCCAAATGCCTGGGCTGTTTACGGGTAATGATGTCGATAAAAACTTTGACCCGTGCAAAAACCTCCCTGAACTGGGTACGTATACCTTGCCTGTTATCTACATTGGTGGCGTTAAATCCTGTGGCGTGTATTCCGTGAATATTTGCTATAAAAATGGCACGTTGATTATGAAACTTCTGAGACACCACAATGATGCTATCCTGGCCAAACACTTTATTACTCCTTATCATAGAGTCCAGGGTACGCAAACCCGCATAGTCCAGGTATAAAACACTATCAGGGACGTTGTATTTGAGCATTTCTTTTCGCATCTGCAGGGGCTCATTGTAGTACCGGGTCCGGTTGTCTCCGCTTAGTATGAGATAGTCTATCTTCCCCTTATGGTATAGTTGGGCAGCTGCACTTATGCGGTAGTGAAAATAGGGATTGGGGGTTCCTCCCCGCAGCTTACTGCTGGTACCCAATACAATAGCTGTTTTTTGGGCCGGTATATCTTTCACCTCATGGTACAATTGGTTCCTGGTTGACATTACGATAATAACATTGCATGCTGCAATTATGAGTACCGTAAAAGCAGGAACATACAATAATAAAATCTTAGCAGGCAGTATGTACCGGGTCATAACTTTTATGATTATGCGATAGATAGATTTTGCAAATTTACATGTTATCAGGTCATGATTTGCGTTAAAGTTGTAATATTTTTATTTGGAAACTCTTTTATTTTGATTGGTAGAGATTTAGAAGACTACATCCTTAAGAAGGATGATTCCGGCATAGCACAAACCCGCATCCATATGAAAACGAACTCCAACGACATTTATTAAGATTTAATAAAAATAGCAGTCTTAAAAAATGTTATTCACATTTATTTTATTGTCATGTAAGTTTTTGTGTACCCGATTGACTGTTATGTGAATAAAAGCCAGGGTCAAAAATATTTTAGAATTATTTCAGCCATATGGATAAATAATTATAGATTTGCCTGCGAGAGGAAAACTACTCAATAACCTTAATTTATTATCACCCTAAAAATAATATAATAACATGGCAAAACGTGGAGATGTTGTCATCGACATAGAAAAATGTAAGGGCTGTGAAGTATGTATTTCAGCCTGCCCTCATGAGGTCCTTTCCCTGTCCTCAGAGGTTAACAGTAAAGGCTATCATTATGCCGTAAAAGTAAATTCGGGTTGCACCGGTTGTGCCAATTGTGCCATTGTATGCCCCGATGCTGTAATCACCGTATACAGGGAAAAATAAAAAATATTCAACTGGAGTTAGTTATTTAAATAACTTATAACAATGAAAGAATTAAGATTAATGAAAGGCAATGAAGCACTTGCAGAGGCAGCAATCAGGGCTGGTGCTGATGCCTATTTTGGTTATCCCATAACCCCCCAATCGGAAGTAATCGAATATTTAATGGCTAACAAACCTGAAGATCGTACAGGTATGGTTGTGCTACAGGCAGAGAGTGAAGTTGCTGCCATCAATATGGTTTATGGAGCTGCTGGTTGCGGGAAAAAAGCTGTCACCTCTTCTTCAAGTCCTGGTATAAGCCTAAAGCAGGAAGGACTTTCATACATTGCAGGAGCAGAGCTCCCCTGTGTGGTTGTAAACGTTGTAAGGGGAGGCCCTGGTCTTGGAACGATTCAGCCTTCCCAGTCGGATTATTTCCAGTCTGTTAAAGGCGGTGGTCATGGAGACTACAAACTCATTGTTCTGGCACCATCAAGTGTACAGGAAAGTGTAGATTATATGCGCCTGGCTTTTGATCTGGCATTCAAATACCGCAATCCTGTTATGATTCAATCCGACGGTATCATTGGCCAAATGATGGAGAAAGTAGAACTGTTCGAACAGCAAAAAAGAGTAGAGCCGGACTACGAATGGGCCACCATTGGTAAGAAAAAAGACAAACCCGCCACATTTGTTACTTCTTTGCAACTTCAGGCTGAAGAACAGGAAAAAGTAAACCTGCGACTTCAGAAAAAATACCGGGAAGTTGAAAAAAATGAAGTAAGATTTGAAAAGGTACAATGCGATGATGCAGAATATTTACTTACCGCATTTGGTTCATGCGCAAGGATTACCCGCAAAGCCATGGAAATGGCCAGGGCTAAAGGGTATAAAGTAGGCATGCTCAGACCCCAAACATTGTATCCATTCCCCACGGAGGAGTTTAACAAAATGGCTGAGCAGGTCAAAGGGATTCTTACGGTTGAAATGAATGCCGGGCAAATGGTAGAAGATGTTAAGCTTTCGGTTTGTGGCAAAACCAAAGTAGAATATTTCGGCCGTTTTGGGGGTATGATTCCCAGTCCCGAAGAAATTCTTAATGCTTTAGAACAAAAAATTATTGGAGGATAACATATGTCAGAAAATCTTGTAAATCCGGAAAACTTAGTATATAAGAAAACCGATGCAATGACCGACCGGGTATTGCATTATTGCCCGGGCTGTGGCCACGGAACGGCACATCGCATCTTAGCAGAGGTAATCGACGAATTACAAATCCAGGATCAGACCATCGGTGTAGCACCGGTAGGTTGTTCTGTATTAGCCTATTATTATTTCAATGTGGACATGCAGGAAGCTGCACACGGGCGTGCTCCTGCCGTTGCCACCGGTATAAAAAGGGTGTTTCCCGAAAAATATGTTTTTACCTATCAGGGTGATGGTGACCTTGCTGCCATTGGTACGGCAGAAACCATCCATGCCTGTAACAGAGGTGAAAACATTCTGGTTGTTTTTATCAATAATGGTATTTATGGTATGACCGGCGGACAAATGGCTCCCACCACACTTGAAGGGATGAAAAGCTCAACATCACCCTTCGGAAGAGATGTAAAGAGTATGGGTAGCCCCCTGAAGATTACAGAATTGGTGGCTCAACTGCCAGGTACTTACTTTGCGACACGACAGGCGGTTCATAAACCTGCCAATGTGAGAAAAGCCAAGAGAGCCATTAAAAAAGCCATGGAATATCAGAAACATAACAAAGGAACTTGTTTTGTGGAAATAGTGTCTAACTGTCCTTCAAACTGGAAGATGACACCTGTTCAATCCAATGAATGGATGGAAGAAAACATGTTTCCCTTTTATCCTCTTGGTGATATTAAAGTACCCGAAAAATAATATTAAAAAATACAATTATGACCGAAGAAATAATAATTGCAGGATTTGGAGGACAAGGAGTTTTGTCCATGGGGCAAATTCTTTGTTACAGCGGTGTTATGCAAGAAAAGGAAGTAAGCTGGATGCCCTCTTATGGCCCTGAAATGCGCGGGGGTACAGCCAACTGCACTGCTATCATCAGCGATGATATGATAAGCTCTCCCGTACTTAATACATTTGATACGGCCATCGTTCTCAACCAACCCTCAATGGATAAGTTTGAGGATGCCGTTAAACCTGGTGGATTGCTTATTTATGAAAGCAATGGTATGACGCGCAAACCCAAAAGAAAAGATATTAATGTTTGTGTGATTGATGCTTATGACGCTTCTGTAAAAATGAACAATACGAAGGTGTTTAACATGATTGTTATTGGCGGATTTTTGAAAATCAGACCGATTCTTGAAATGGAAAACATTATCAAAGGTTTGGAAAAAGTGTTACCCGAGCGTTATCACCACCTTATTCCTCTGAATGAAGAAGCTATTAAAAAGGGGATGGAAATTATTAATGTGGAAAACCAGCTGAACTAATTTTGGTTCATTGCTAACCACAAGCTCAAACTAAAGCCTTTTGCAATTGCAGAAGGCTTTTTTCTTCTTACTCATCTTCTTATTCAAATTCTTGATTTATGTGCTTTATTCCTCTTAATGTTCTCAGCTTCAATGGAAAAGGGTGTCATCTTTTGGTAAAAGCAAATATTGGGGGGTACGGCTTTAACCTGCTTATTGATAGCGGGGCCACACTCTCTTTTTTTGACATAGAAAGAGTTAAAAAAGTTTATCCCAATTCACCCATAAAAAAATACAACCATTTTTGTACAGGAATTGGTGCTACAGAAATAGATGCATGGGAGGTAAGAGTTGAAGAGATTGTGTTGAATGATTTGGTTATAAACAGCAGGGATGTGATATTAATAGATTTTACATCCTTAAATTATGCTTATGCCCGTTTTGATATGCCGAGGATTGATGGTGTAATTGGGGGAGATATCCTTTGGGAATATCGTGCCCGGATCGATTATAAGAACAAATATCTGGAACTGCAACTCCCCAAAAGCCCAGCAAATAGATGATTATGCTTGATAAATAAAATATTCTGTAGGCTTTTGTTTATGTGCAAAAAAAACATCTAAATTTGTTGGAGGAAATAACAATAGGCTAATAATCAAAATGATATATTATAATAGTTGGCCGGATTTTATGTATTCCCCTGAAAAAGTTGTATCTAAAATAATTTTGACGTTGTAAATTAAGTTTTGAAATTCTATCTTTGCAGCCTTTTTGAAGGAAGAATTTCTTTGATAAGAACAAAATCCGGCTGGAAAAGATAAAATAATAATCCAATAAAAATCGGAACCAACAAATAAATTTAAAAACAGATAACATGCAGAACAAAGGATTAATTAAATTTTTTGCCATAGCATTTGCCGTGGTATGTCTGTACCAGTTGTCGTTCACCTATTTTGCCAATAAAGTAGAGCGGGATGCCCGTTCTTATGCACAAAGTGAGAGAGTGCAGAGCATGGCTCGGGAACTGGCAGGTGGCGATGAACTTGCTGAGATTGTATTGATGGACTCTTTACGTGCCAATTTTGAACAGTTTTACCTGGACTCAATGAAAGGTGAAACGGTATTCAACATGGGCATCAGACAATACACCTACCAGGAAGTTAAAGAAAGAGAAATTAACCTGGGCCTCGACCTTAGAGGAGGGATGAATGTTACCCTTGAAATTTCAGTGCCCGAAATTATCAGAGCATTATCTGGTAACAGCCAGGATCCCACATTCCTTATGGCAATGGACAATGCCATCGAAGAGCATCGAACCAGTCGTGAAGACTTTGTGACATTGTTTGGGAGGGCCTTCAGGGAAGCAGATCCCAACGCCAACCTGGCTGCCATTTTTGCAACTCCTGAAATGCGCGATCGCATCAACTTTAATTCCACCAATGAAGAAGTGTTAAGGGTACTCAATCGTGAAGTTAATGATGCAGTTGACCGCTCCTTTCAAATCCTTCGCACCCGGATTGACCGATTTGGCGTGGCCCAACCCAATATCCAAAAACTGGGGGGTTCCGGAAGAATTCTTGTAGAGTTACCTGGGATTAAAGAGCAGGACAGGGTGAGGAGACTTCTGCAAGGAACTGCACGGCTTGAGTTTTGGGAAACCTTTGAATTTTCAGAGCTTTATCCCTATTTTGCCGAAGCCAATGAAATTTTAAGAGATGCTTTGCCCCAGGCTGAAGAAGAGGTTACGGATGAAGTATCTGATTTAGCTGAAGAACTTGATATCGAAGAGCCTGACACAACTGATGTCGATTTGGAAGAGCTTGATGAGCAGCCAGACACCGAAGATGATCTTTTGGAGCTTTTGGCTACAGATGTAGACGAAGAATTGGTTTTAGATGAAGAAATGGAACAGCAAAACCCTTTGTTTGCTGTCCTTAATTTAAATATTGTAATGGACCCCCAAACCGGCCAGCCTTATCTTGGCAATGGACCTATGGTGGGAAGTGCTGCCATCCAGGATACAGCACGCGTTAACAGGTACCTCAGGCAACCTAATGTCAAAAGTTTATTCCCCAGGGAGCTTAAACTTCTATGGACTGTAAAGCCCCAAACTGAAGACGCCGAAAATATTCTGCAGCTGATTGCTATTAAGGTGCCCAGTCGCGGCGAAGCTCCCCTTACAGGTGATGTAATTGTGGATGCCCGCCAGGATTTTAGCCCTGCTGGTGCTGCCGAAATATCGATGACCATGAACAGCGAAGGTGCCCGCGAATGGAGAAGACTTACTGCAGCAAATATTGGCAGCTCTATTGCTATTGTTTTGGATGACTATGTATATTCATTCCCTACTGTTCAGGCCGAAATTGCTGGAGGACGCTCTTCCATTACCGGTAATTTTACCGTTGCCGAAGCACAGGATTTGGCCAATATTTTGAGAGCAGGTTCTTTACCGGCACCTGCCCGTATTGTGGAAGAAGCAATTGTAGGTCCTTCCCTGGGGAGAGAAGCCATTTCCAGCGGTTTGTCTTCTTTTATCATCGCATTTATTATTGTTTTGATTTATATGGTTGTTTACTACAACCGCGCCGGGTTTGTTTCTGACCTTGCCCTGATAACCAACATCTTCTTTATTTTTGGGGTACTTGCTTCCCTGGGTGCTGTACTAACTTTGCCCGGTATTGCCGGTATTGTTCTTACCCTGGGTATGGCGGTGGATGCCAATGTGATTATTTATGAAAGGATTCTCGAAGAAATCAGGGCCGGTAAAGGTCAAAAGCTAGCCATCGCAGATGGTTATAAAAATGCCTACTCGGCCATTGTGGACGGTAATGTTACAACACTTCTTACAGGTATTGTGCTTTATGTATTTGGTTCAGGACCGGTACAGGGTTTTGCTACTACGTTGATCATCGGTATTCTTTCTTCATTGTTTACAGCAATTTTTGTAGCAAGGCTTATCTTTACCTATTGGATTGACAAGAATGTTGCCATACGCTTTGATTCCAAAATCTCAAAGAATGTACTTACCAAGGTGAAGTTTGATTTTATTGGCGTACGTAAAAAGTTTTATGTAATTTCTACCATTGTTATCCTTGTGGGTATTGGCTCGTTCTTTGCAAGAGGTCTTAGCTATGGTGTTGACTTTTCAGGAGGTCGCTCATACGTAGTTCGGTTTGATGAGAATATTAATACCGTGGATATGCGTGCAGCCTTGCTGGATGAGTTTGATGAAGCACCCGAGGTAAAAACTTTCGGCCCGGCCAACCAGGTTAAAATTACTACCACTTATCTTATCGATGAAGAAACAACCACAGCAGACTCACTGGCTGAAAGAAAACTCTTTGAAGGTATTCAGGATTTCTTCTCTGTACCGATGACTTATGAAGAGTTTATTTCGGACGATGATGATAAAATATTGGGCCGTATGAGTTCACAAAAAGTGGGGCCGACTGTTGCTGCCGATATCAGGCGAGGTGCGGTGGTAAGTGTTGTCATTGCACTTATAATTATCTTTTTGTATGTTGCTGCACGGTTTAAAAAATGGCAGTTTGGTGTGGGAGGTTTGGTTACCCTGTTCCACGACTCCATTATTGTTATATCGCTTTACTCGCTATTGTACAATATTGTGCCCTGGACCATGGAAATTGACCAGACCTTTATTGCTGCTATTCTGACCATTATAGGGTATTCGGTGAATGATACGGTAATTATTTTTGACCGAATCCGGGAAAATACTAAATTATTCCCCAAACGAGAACTTAAAACCAACATCAACAATGCCCTCAATGCAACACTTTCACGAACTTTTAATACCTCAGGTACTACCATTGCTGTATTGATGATCATATTCCTGTTCGGTGGAGAGGTTATCCGCGGATTCTCTTTTGCCCTGATGATTGGTGTCGCAGTGGGTACGTACTCATCACTGTTCAATGCTACACCCATTGCCTATGACTTGATGATGAGGAAACAAAATAATATAGTAAAAGGAAAGAAAAAGTAAGTTTTCTTTTTCTAACTAATCTGGAAAGCCGCTTCTGGTAAAGAAAGCGGCTTTTTTTTAGGGTTTCACAAAAACTGTTCAATAGACGCAGTTAATTGCTTTGTTTGTTTTAAATTTGCCCTATTATTGAATAATGCTGTTTGTTTAAATCAACATAAGGACGCGTTGTCATATTTATTCAGGTATTGTTTACATTACCCGGGAAATAAGCCACTTTGCATGTATCCATCTGTTGTATAATCCTAAAAATATGAGCAATTACCTGGTTTACATATTACTTTTTGGAATTAGTGGGGGAGAAGTGCTGATTATTCTTTTGCTTGTACTTATTTTTTTTGGACCCAAAAGAATTCCTGAAATAGCACGTACTATTGGTAAAGGAATTAATGAAATAAAAAAGGTTCAAAAGGATATCAATACCGAAATTCATCGTTATTCCGATGAAATTGAGAATCCGGTTAAAGACATTGAAGAGGATATTGAGGGATTTCGTCAGGACTTAAACAGCCAGGATAATACCCCCAAAAGCTCCGGAGATAATGAAACCTTGAATACCCGGGAAGATCAATCCCGTCAGGCAAATAAAGGTTCTGGTCAGCCAAAGGATGATGAAAAGGATGATGATTTGCCTTATCCTTATAATCGAAACAAGGAAACGGATGATGATTCACCAGAGGAAAAACCTGAGGACCCCGGAAAACCAGGTACGTAATGTGTTTGGCTTTTACAATTTTACCCCTTGCTTTTCGTTAGAAAAATACCAGTTGGCAGGGGGGGGTATAGGATATGGCTT
>SL_3KL_010_SEDDRAFT_10004614_pt1 | contig 12446 bp, 11 predicted proteins | sample SodLakKL_010_SED_2_FD_10381 | JGI IMG/M metagenome (IMG submission 10381)
GAATCTCATGAAAAAGGTTCTTAAAGACAACAATTTGCCGGAGGGCATCGTCAATTTGGTCAACGGAGATTACCGGGTGGGAGAGTTTATGACCAAGGACCAACGAGTTCCCCTGATTTCAGCTACCGGAAGTACCCGAATGGGCAAGATCGTAGCCGGGGAAGTGGCCTCCCGTCTCGGCAAAACCATACTCGAACTGGGTGGTAACAACGCGATTATTGTCACCCCATCGGCCGATTTAAAAGTCGTTTTGACCGGAGCGGTATTCGGTGCGGTAGGAACGGCTGCTCAGCGCTGCACTTCCACCCGAAGGCTGATCGTACACGACTCCATTTACGAGCAAGTGAAAGAAAAACTGGCCAGCGCTTACGGGCAACTAAAAATAGGCAATCCCTTGGATGAGAACAATCACGTCGGCCCACTCATCGACCGAGATGCGGTTCAATCCTACCTCAACGCTATAGAGGCTGTAAAAGAACAAGGCGGAAAACTACTGGTCGAAGGCGGTGTATTGGAGGGAAGCGGTTTCGAGAGCGCCTGTTACGTCAAGCCCTGCATTGCAGAAGTCAAACCGGATTTACCGATTGTACAAACGGAGACCTTCGCCCCCATACTTTACATCATGAAATACAGCGATCTAACGGAAGCATTGCGCATCCAAAACGGTGTGCCGCAAGGACTTTCCTCCGCCATTATGACCGACAGCGTCAAAGAAGCCGAGCGTTTTCTCTCTCACGAAGGATCGGACTGCGGCATTGCCAATGTAAACATCGGTACCAGCGGAGCTGAGATTGGCGGCGCCTTTGGAGGAGAGAAAGAAACCGGAGGCGGAAGAGAAAGTGGTTCCGACGCCTGGAAGGCATATATGCGACGACAGACCAATACGATCAACTGGAGCGATGAATTGCCATTGGCTCAGGGGATCAAGTTTGATTTGTAGGAGGCTGAGTTTACCGGGGAATAGATGATGTTGTTTTGTGCCATCCCGATTGCACGAACGTCAAATGTCTTTAATGGTGCAAGTCTTATCGAGGAGGGGCATTGGGAATGTATTTCTCTTTGGCAAGGAGCGAATTCATTTTTTTCTTCTCACCACCAGTATTTCACCCGTTTTAAATTCCATCCAAGCGAAGTCGTACATCAGGTGGTAGCGTTTGCCCTGAGCATTTTCGTAAAATCCGGTCATGTATTCAAAGCGAAAATTCTTTTTCGCCAAAAAGTCGCGATCCACTTTTTTCTGGTGGCGGTTTTTTCCCATTACTTCGAGCAGGATGGAGCGATTGCGATGGAGGATTTTATCGGTTGAAAAGGTGGCTTTGCGAGTGGCTTTCCGGAGTTGGCGATGGTAAATGGCTTTGCAAATAGCACTGCAGAAAATCTTATCCCTTCTTCCGGTATAAGGGGTTTTACAGAATTTGCATTTTCGTTTTTCCACGATGTTTAAAGATTTGGGGTTAATAGGCCACAGAACTATATACTGGTTGTTTTTTTATACCTGTTGGATTTGAATGAAGATGGTTCTTTAATTTCTTTAATTGCGAAGATAACAAAATTTGGTGAAAAAGTCAGGTACCGTACGTTACGTAACGTACGGTAATGTTACGGTTAAACTCACAACCACCTACCGCACAATTATTTACGCAGTTCCATTTTGCCCAAAAATGAAATCATTGGACCAATATCATCAAAAAAAAGAAAGCTTACAAACACTGCTGGTACACATGAAAAAATAGCTCCGGAATTAACAGGCGCATGACCTGCACTCCTCCATATTATTTGATACCCCACTCTGCTACAAACCACGAAAACAAAACAGATAAGACTTTCTAACTGAATAAAAAATCATAATCAATTATTCAATTATTTAAAAACTACCCTGCTTTTGATGTTTTTTTTGAATACTGTTTTTTAAATCTCAGGATTATTGTTTAAATTTGGAGCTGTAACATATTCTTAGAAAAGTGGAGGTTGGACAGCCCATAAAACACACAACCTCCATTCGACTAGGTAGGCGCACAAACCAATAACAGCTGTATTTAAAACCTAAACACAATGAATTTCGACAAAAGCAAATACAAAGTTTATACCTGGAAAAACTGGATAATGCTGTTTTGGATTTTGAATCCGGTGGGGTTTATTAACGAATTAATTTTGGGACAGCGAGTTCCAAAAGTCTCCTTAGAGGATAAAACTGTTGATAAACCTAGAATCGAAAGAACATTTATTCCTTGTCCTCATTGTGAAACACTTCACGATGGCAGAATTTGGTCGAATGAAAACGGAACAGGATACCAGAATTGGTTTGGTCTTTACTGCACAAATTGCGGAAATACCATTCCCTGTTTAACCAACATAGCTAGCTTCATCATCCTTGCATTGACATTCCCCATTTGGGGTTGGTTTAGAAAGCGTCTGAAAGCAAAATGGCTGGAGAAACAACCCAATAGATATGAAAATATCGACATTGATCAAACCAAAAACCCATTTAGTAAAAAAGATTGGATAGCATCAGGCTTAATATGGGGCGCATTGATGTTCTTGACTATGACCATAGCTTATCCCTATCTTGTCGGCCACGAAATCACCGGAAAAACCCTATTGTTTGGACTTATCATGTGGACAATAGGGGGCATTGGATTTGGCTACACCATGAAACTATGGTCGACCAGGTCCTTGAAAAAAAAGGAAAAAACACCACTGCCGGTCGAGTAGATAGCTCCCCCATTAAAGCAAGAGGATAGAGTACCTTTACAATTATTTTGAGTCTATAGAAGCACCTCCATTTACTTCGATCCAATGACAGAAGCTTTCAGCTTCCTCACTTGTCCAACAATTGGCTATATTTGTTCCAAGGTTGGCCATGCGCGGCACACACAGCAGCTGAGCCCCATGCCGGGATTTTTCGCTTCTTGGAAAATATCCGAGAAAAAAACGTATATTCGTTTCCAAATAAAAATATGTGGTGAAAGCCTGGTACGGAGGCTGAGCCGCCAAACGTTAGCAAATATGTCAGCTAAAAACTAAAAATGGAACCACCCCCTGATCAGGACAGGCCCTTACCGCTTTTTACCAAAAAATGCATGCACTGCAATACCGACCAGCAGTCCATCAGCTATGTGTGCAAAGATTCTGAAGAAACCTGGCAAGATGAGTACCGCTCATACGACCTGAAGCTGAACCTGACGGCAAATTCGCGCAGCAGCATCATAAAGTCTTTTGAAAATTATGAATTTGACCACCAGCAGGGCATACTGCAGTACAGAGGCCTGCCGCATCGCAACAGGCACCGGCCGGACGATCTTCAAGTGGGGCTCACACCGCTGTATCACTTGGCTCAGCTCGGTAGTGAACTGGGCGCAGAAGTTTACATAAAAAGCGAAGGGCACAACCCCAGCGGCTGTTTCAAAGACCGCGAAACGATGATGTGCCTGCTGAATACCCGCACGCACGGACTGAGCCGCGCAGTGATCTACTCATCCGGAAATGCCGCAGGATCGGCAGCCATTTTTGCCCAAAAAAATAAAATACACCTGGTCACCTTTGTCTCTGGTGATACCTACATTGAAAAAATTGATTTCATCCGCGCCCACGGCTCGGAAGTAATTGTGATAGGTGACCAACACACCAGTTTTGAAGAGGGCTACCGGCTGTTTTCAAAGCTCAATGCCATGGATCTTTTTGCCCATTGCGGTTACGATAACTGGTCGGTGGTGAACCCGTACCGGGTGGAAGGAGATAAAACCACTGCCGTGGAAATTGTGAAGCAGCTAAGCGAAGGGCAGGAAGGATTAGTGGTTCCGGCTTTTGTGGTGGTCCCCACCGCCAATGGTACCTGTCTGGCTGGTATTTGGAAAGGTTTTAAAGAATTGCAAAACCTCGGCATTATTGCTGAGCTGCCGCGCATGGTGTCGGCAGGAATAAAGGGCGCCAACCCGGTGTGTAAAGCGGTGGAGGATAAGCATCTGGAAACTCCCTCGCGCTGCGATCTGTCGTTGGTAGATCCGGCCGATGCCGATATTGGCAGCATCATCGTGGCCGAAGAGGGTTACGACACTATTGAAGCCGCCAAAGCCGTAATAGAATCCGGTGGACTNGCGTTGGAAGTCACNAAATCAGACATCGTGCACTACTACCAGCTTTTCCTGGAAAGGGAAACCAGCCTGGCAAAAGACGAAAACATCATGCCCGAGCCCGCTTCCATCATTTCCATAGCTGCCATAGGAAAAATTGCGAACCTGCAGCCACATACCAAAGTGGTATCAGTGGTGACGGGCAGCGGACTAAAGGCCCGGAAAAAAATCACNGAAATACTGCCCCGTGACCAGGAAACCACCGAATTGGTAGACCGAATTTTGCAGCGGAAGCGCAAATTGCAATACCCCGATGCCCCTAATCCCGGCAGCCGCATAAACGTAGCGCCACAGGCGGAAGAAATAACCCATGCTTTTAACAAACTTAAAAAATAAGAACCTTGAAGCTCACTACTTTCTCCCAATTCAGTGAAACAGACCCATTGAAAAAGGTAATAATAGGCCGATGGAAAGGCTACGCTGAGGCGGAAAAGTATATCGAAATTGTAAATGAGGAACAGAAGAAAGGCCTCCCTCCGGAGGAACTGCTGAAGGCTGAGTTTGAGAATTTTCGTCAAACCCTGGAGGGCAGAGGAGTGGAGGTGCTCATTCCCGATAAGGTGGGACACTTTGTGTATGACCAACTTACACCCCGTGATATTGGCGTTACCATTGGCGATCGCTTTCTCATCTGCAATATGGTGATGCCCAGTCGCAAATATGAGGTGGCAGGTGTCTTTAAATATATCAATGAAATGAGTGGTAGCAGCCCCACCATTTTAGTGCCCCCCGGGCAGGATACATTGGTGGAGGGTGGCGATATCCTGGTGGACAAGGGCAGCATCTTTGTAGGCATTTCACAGCGCACCACCGAGCGCGGCTTTGAATACCTGGATGAGCAGTTTGGTGCCGATTTTAAGCTCATACCCGTACGCTGCGCCAGCCTGGAAGAAGGGCAAAACGTATTGCACCTGGATTGCACCTTCAACTGCATTGGCGAAGACCACGCCCTGATATACCCCGATGGTTTTAAGGCAATACCCGAAGAAATGCGCAGCTACCGCTGGATAGAAGTTTCGGCCGAAGAGCAGTCACTCTTGGGAACCAATGTGCTGTCGCTGGACAAGAAGACGGTCATTTCTCGGGATCACCCCGGGCTGAAAAAGCTTAACGAGCGGATACGGCAGGAGGGCTTTGAGGTAATTGAAATCCCCTTTAACGGTGCCCCATCTACTGGCGGTTCTTTCCGCTGCTGTAGCTTGCCGCTGGTGCGAGAGGCTATTGGCTAAGCCAGTTTCACAACCCTTAAACCCTGACGGTGAGGCAAACAATTCCCCAAGGCAGCAGCTAAGCCCTAAATTTCGGAATACTAAAATTTATTTGAAGATAGGTAGCTAAATTGCAAGCCTTTACAAACAATACCGACATTGGCGTATAAACACAGTCCTGCGTATATACAAACGTCGGCAAATATTCGAAACAAACAAATTACCGATTTAAGGATCGACTAAGAATAAAATAAAGCGCGATTTGCCAGACGAGTAGATGGCCTCCACAACCAATAGGATCAAGAGGTGCACTCCTCAGATTTATGATGGCTTGTCGAAGCCCCACCCCCGCAGCCAGTGCGGGGCAGGCCAGGCTGTACGGGTCATCCCAACGTGAAGTCGGGACAAGCTGTATACGGCGGTTTCCCACACGGGCGGGACAGGCTGTTATCTTGACCTTTTTACTGGTAGTAATCCAGTATAGAATGTAACCCCATGATTTCAATCGCGCCACGGTGATCGTAGAACCCAAGATCGGGATCTGTGAAACGCGCCACCCACCCTTGCTAGCTCCCCCTCCCGCTACACGGTTCCTTCACTTGAAGATCCACTGTACCTTCAACCCCCGGCACGACGAGCTGGGGGGAGATCGCTCAGTCATACTTCCCGGCCATTGAAAGCTGCTTACAGCTTCCTTACTATTCCAACAATTGGCTATATTTGTTCCAGGGTTGGCCAATGGTGGCACAAGGAGCGCAAAATCGAGTTAAATGAAAGGTAAAATCAAATATGAATTTTTCGCAAAAGTATGGCAACATTCATCGCCCAACGGCTGGTACTTTGCTTCGCTTCCGAAAGAAATAGCAACAGAGATAAGAGATCATTTGAAATGGCAGGAGGAAGGTTGGGGGCGAATGAAAGCAATTGCGAAAATAGGAAACAGCCAATGGGAAACCGCTATTTGGTTTGACACCAAACACAAAACCTATTTGCTGCCCTTAAAAGCAGAAATAAGGAAAAAAGAATACCTTGAAACAGACAAGGAAATTCGCACGGTTGTGTGGATTTAGAATAGGGAACCGTGAACAGTCTCCATTTAAAACCAACTTCAAACATTGAACTTAAATACCTTTACAATGAAAATATTTTTAACCCTCACCTTAACGTGGATAACCATTGCTCTTTGTTATTCTCAAAGTGTTGATTTATCCTTTAAACTAGAGAAGGGCAACGAGTATAAGCAGGTCATTCATTCAAAATCGACCATTATTCAAGAGGTCAATGGGCAAAAGATGGAGATGGGTATGACAACCATTGGTTCCATGACCTTTTTGGTGAAAACCATTGATGAAGAGGGCTATATTATGGACACCCGATTTGATGAACTCAGCATAGTCATGAAAATGCCGCAAGAAACCATGGAGTTTAGTTCTGAAAAACATAATGTCAATGATATTTTTTCTACCATTTTAGCTTCCATGAAAAACAAACCCTTTGAGGTTTATATGAGCAAAACCGGAAAAATTACGAAGATTAACCACCTTCAAGATCATTGGGAAACGGTAATCAATCAATTTAATCACCTATCGCAAATGGAAAAAGAGGAAATCAAGGCGCAGGTAATGCGAGCTTACGGACCGGAAGCCATTAGGGGGAATATTGAAATGGGAACAGCCATCTACCCGGATGAACCGGTAAACATAGGAGATCAATGGACGATTCATACAAAACTTAAATCCAGGATGTCTGCAAAGATGTCCACAGATTATGTATTTGCTGATTTGACATCAGATTATGCGTTGATAAAAGGAAACTCGATTATCGAGTCTGCGGATAATGATGCTTATATTGAATCCAGTGGAGTTTCAATGAAGTTTGATGTAACCGGCTCGATGACTTCTGAGATTAAGGTGGATAAAAAAACGGGGTGGATTAGGGAGGCCATTATTCATCAAAACATTAAAGGGGATGCCTATATCCAGGAAAACCCTCAATTACCGCATGGCATGAAAATACCCATGATCATGAAAAATGAAATGATGATAACCCATTAATGGAGGCGGCCATTTGGCTGTATTCAATGCCGAACCGCCGTCGCAAATTAAAATGACAACCAACGGGACGCATACATTAATTTGAATTTGAAGACCAAAAATGGTTTCCATCATTTTTAATAACCTGTGTTCGATTATTATCGCGATGCATAATTCTTTCCCAATAAATTGCTCATCATTTTTCAATAAATATGACAATCAAAATATCTTGTCGTTTATTTATGAACGTTAACATCACTTGATTATCATATTTAAAAAAGTATACACGTCAACTATACAGATATACTTGGGGAGCTAATCATCATCCGATTTTTCACTCCTTTCCCTCTTTATTTTATCAAAATCCTGGCCCGAACTATCCCCTTGGATTTCGGTATGCCGAATTTCTCCTCCACTGCTTCCAACTTGTTTAGAAAAAACACTTGTTCCAATAGCTACAAAAAGGACTGCAATAAATAAAACAGATGAATACTTGTTTTTATACAAACTCAGCAAAAGTGCAAACAAAGACAATGTGCCTAAAACCAGCATAAACACCAAATATATTTTTCCAAGGTCTTCGTGCAACTCAATCGAACTTTCAGAAATACCGGGAAGATTTTCAACAAAATCTTCGGCCCCTTCGCCGGTTAAATAAGTAGGTATCGCCATGATCGATGAAAAAATCAACACTCCCAGTGCAGTTTGCTTTACCGTTTCATTATTTTTTAACAAAAATCCGGCAATAAGAATTAAGGTGCCAATAATAGTCCCTACCATCGGGAAATGAGTTAACAATAAATGCCAGTATGCCGAATTCATAATACCTATTTTATTGATCGTTCAAAAATAGGTCTAAATTCGACCGTAGTAGAAGAGGCTCATCATTTTTGGAAATGATATTCGTCCAATTGCTTCTGGTTTTCACCTGCCACTTATCATTTACAAATGGTGTTTTTTCAATAAAAAATCGGCCGAAAAATGCCTCGCAGCAAAAAAACACCCATTCCCAATCAGCAGATTGAAGAAATAAGAGGATTGAACGCCTTCGGTCTACCAAAGAAAGGGTCAAATATACCGGCCATTTTGATGCAATTGAAATGCAAAACCGAATAATAAAAATCTTATTATCTTGGTATCCATTTTTTAAATTACCATGGAAAATACAACACAAAACTATTCGGGCCTTTCCCCTGATGAAGTTGAAAAACAAAGGTCATTTCACGGTGCCAACATTGGTTTAGAGAAAGACAATTTACTGCGAAAGTTGATTCTTTCAGTAATGACTGAGCCGATGTTTATCCTTCTCATGGCTGCATGCTCAGTTTACTTTGTATTGGGGGAACTGGCAGAGGCATTTACGATGCTCGCCGCTATTGCTTTTGTGGCGGGAATCGACATTTTTCAAAATTTCAGAAGTCAGCGGGCGGTAAAAGCTTTAAATAGAATCACTTCCTCCAAAGCAAAAGTTATTAGGTCGGGTGATATAGTGGAACTACCCTCCAGGGAAATCGTAACACAAGATACAATAATCTGCGAAGAGGGAACCATAATTCCCGCTGATGCAGAGGTCATGACTTCCTATGATTTTTCAGTAAATGAAGCCCTGTTAACCGGGGAGTCTGTTTCCATTGAAAAGCAACCGGGAGACGATATCGCGCAGGGCACCCTGGTCGTTGGTGGATATTGTTATGCAAAAGTAAAGGCGGTAGGTAAACAAACCACTTTATCAGGTATAGGTACCCTGGTGAAAGAAACCGAGCAAACTAAATCTCCCCTTCAGGAAAAAGTTGCTTATTTCGTTAAGAAAATGGTTCTTTTCGGAAGCCTTGCTTTTTTATTTGTTTGGGGCTACCATACCTGGACCAGTGGAAGTATACTTCATGGATTGCTGCACGGGCTTGCCATGGCTATGTCGGTACTGCCTGAAGAATTGCCGGTAGCCCTTTCAACTTTTATGGCACTTGGGGCCTACCGCCTCCTGAAAATCGGAATTATTGCCAAAAGCCCAAGGTCTGTAGAAACACTGGGATCTGCCACTGTTATTTGTATGGATAAAACCGGCACCCTGACTCAAAACCTGATGAAGGTGACCCACACTTACGATTTTTACAAAAAAAATGAAATAAACTATGAAAGCCGGGGAGAGCCCTCTGAAGTATTGGAATACGCTATGTGGGCGAGTGAAGAAAATCCCTTTGACCCAATGGAAAAGTCCATTCATGAAAAATTTGAACTAAATACCGGGAGTGACCAAAGATCCTTTTTTAAAATGGTGAAAGAATTTCCTCTTGCAGGCAAACCACCTGTAATGACCCATATTTTCGAAAATGATAAAGGAGCCAGAGTTTTTGCCTGCAAGGGTGCCTTAGAAGGTATTATCCGGTTGTGTGAGTTGAATTCAAAGGATTCAGAAGAGGCTTTGGCAAAAGGCCGGGAGTACGCAAAAAAGGGCTTAAGGGTTCTCGGAGTGGCTAAAGGGAATTGGGAGGAAACCATTCTTCCGGAAAAACAAGAAGATATAAACTTTGAGTTTCTAGGGCTGATCACCTTCTACGACCCACCCGACGAACACATTCCACAAGTAATAAAAAGGTTTTACCAGGCAGGTGTAAGTGTGGTAATGATTACAGGAGATTACCCGGAAACTGCGGAAACCATTGCCAAAAGTACAGGTATAAAAACCGATAGAATTTTAACGGGCAATGAAATTCAGTCAATGAATGAAGTCCAGCTCAATAAAGCGGTATCAAACACACACATATTTGCACGTATATCTCCCGAGCAAAAACTCAGGATTATCGAATCCTTTAAAAGCAAGGGTGAAATTGTTTCTATGACGGGAGATGGCGTAAATGATGCGCCTGCCTTAAAAGCTGCCCATATTGGTGTAGCAATGGGCAAAAGAGGAACCGAGGTTGCAAAGGAAGCCGCCGGACTCATACTCTCCAATGACAATATTTCAAAAATGATTGATGCCATTTTCCTCGGTAGAAGGATCAATGAAAATCTGAAAAAAGCATTCAGGTATATCATATCCATTCATATCCCCATCATTCTACTCGTAACCATGCCCATTTTCATAGGCTGGCTTCCAGGTATGCTATTCACTCCCATACATGTTATTTTTCTCGAATTAATTATGGGGCCAACTTGCTCTATCGTTTATGAAAATGAGCCCTTGGATGAAAGAAATCTTCAAAGTCCTTCAGATTCGTCCAACAAAAATTTACTGAAGTTCTCTGAACTTTGGATCACCATTTTACAAGGTCTAATCATAACCCTCGGATGTGTAACCGCCGGGTATTTTGCAAAAATTTCCGGAGGAAGTGAAGAATTCATCCGTGCTAATATTTTTATCACCCTCCTGTTTTCAAATATATTCCTCACCCTCATCAACCGATCATTCAATGAAAATATAGTTAAAACCATCCGGATTAAGAACTACTTAATTCCATTGATAATAGGAATTTCCATTCTGCTGTTAATGCTGATAAACTACCTCCCCTTTTTAAATAGTATCTTCCTAATTAGCTCTCTTTCACCCGGAGAATTTGTATTGCCACTTACCATTGCCTTAATATCCACTCTTTGGATTGAGTTATTCAAAAAATAAAACTTTAATACCCGCAGCAAAAAAAACATGAATAGACTCAAAACTGCGCGTGGATTCCCCTTCAGGGGCATGGAGCAGTGCGGGCATAAAAAATCAGGGTACAAAATATAAAGAAATTTACTAACCCACTGGAAACATCCGGTAATAATGTTCCATTTACCGGTGGTATTGTGCCATTTTTTTGATGGTGATGTTTCAGCCCCCTAAAGGATAAGACAAGATTACGAAAAATTTTTTGTAACTATGTCTATGCAAAATAGCGAAAAAGGAACCAAGAAGTTCACCAAGGAAGAAAAGCTAGCGATCATACGTGAGGCTAGCGAGAATGGAGTAAAAGTAACATTGTCCAAATACGACCTGTACCCAGCGACTTACTATTATTGGAAAAAGAAGTTAGTGGTTCATGGAGAAGATGGACTAAACCATCGAACGCTGAAGCAACAGCAGGCGGAAATTAAGAAGCTGGAGAAAGAGAACGAGGTACTGAAGATTCTGGTAGCCGAGAAAGAATTAGAAGGGAAATTAAAAGATGAGATGCTTAAAAAAAAGTATCCAGAATTGAGAAAGAATCGTTAGTGCGCCAATATATGTCCGCGGGATTGAAACGAGACTGTTGTTTGAGTATTACCGGATTAACAAAGAACCAGTTTTACTATGTTCAAAGGGGAAGTAAGCCAGGCAGATGTCAATCTGAGGTCACTAAATGGCGAGATCCTGATGATCTGCAAGAATACGATGTAGATAACAGGGATGTAGTACAAAAGATCGTAGAGGTGAAATTGGATCCTGACTTGGCAAATTGGTACCGTCTAATCACTGTGACTTTGCAAATACGTGGATATTATATAAATCACAAGAAAGTGTATCGACTAATGTCGGAGTATTTACTTTTAGAAGAAAGGCGAAAAAGAACTGGTCGAAATTTCGTAAAATTCAGGAGAGTAGCACCAGTTCGGGCTTTGGAAATAATAGAGATGGATATAAAATATGTTTGGATATATGAGGTTCGCAAGTATGCATTTGTACTTACAGTATTGGATACCTTTACCCGCTATGTCCTGGATTGGTCAATTGGATATACGATGAAGAGCGAGCAAGTAAAAGCGACGTGGGAGTGCGTGATTGCGAAATATTTGCAACCAGCTGGTTTGCGAAAGGAAAGAGTCGATATCGAAGTTCGAAATGACAATGGCAAACAATTCAACTCAGATTTGATTATCAATTTTTTCAAGGAAAATCATCTCAATCAAGTTTTTACTCATCCCTATACGCCAGAGGAAAATGGACACATTGAAAGCTTTCATAGCACCCTGGGGAAGGCATTGAGTAACGACAAATTTTCAAGCCTGACGCAGTTGGAGCAACGTCTCAAGAGTTTTTATATCACCTATAATAATGACAGGAGCCATAGCAGCATTAAAAGTCTTCCGCCTTCAAAATTTTGGGCGTTAGTTGAACA
>SL_3KL_010_SEDDRAFT_10004615_pt1 | contig 12445 bp, 9 predicted proteins | sample SodLakKL_010_SED_2_FD_10381 | JGI IMG/M metagenome (IMG submission 10381)
CAGAGAACCGCCACCGCCAGCGAAACGAAGGCGATGGGAAGCACCTCAGGGGGGAGTGCGTTGGCCGCAACGATTCCCGCCGACCCCGCGAAGGCGAGGATCAACGCCGACTGGAGAAGGACCCAGCGGAAGTTGTGGTACACCTCGCCCCGGAAGAAATAAAGGAGGATCCCAAAGACTCCGAGGATCAGGAGGTTCAGCGCCACACTGCCGAAGAAGGGGAGGAACTGGAAGCCCCGGTCTTCGAGTTGACCCGCCGTTCGCAGCGCCTCTTCATACGCCGCAAGGCGCTCGACTTCGGTCTCGCCGATCTGCTGGTTCGCCCGAACGACCGCCTCGCCCTGGAGCACTGTGGACCGATTGGTGGGAACTGCACGTCGGGCCGCATCCCGATCCAGCTCGGTCATCTCGGCGTCGTAGCGGAGGGTCGTGTTCATGAACCGGATGAGCGTCAGGCGGAGGAGTTCGTCCAGGTCTGATCCCGCGGTGCCCGGAAGCATGCCCGCCACCCGCTGGTAGAAATCCGATGCTGTCAGCACCGAGTCCCGGGAGACATATCTCTCCTCACCCTCGGAGTCCACCACCAGAAGCCTTCCCCCTGGAGAGGTCTCGGCACGGTCGGCCTCATCCAGGACCCCCTGGGGAAGGAGTTCATTCACGGCTCGGAGGGTGGTCTGCCGCAACAGGACTCGCGAATCATCCCGGAGCAGAAGCTCCCGCTGGCCCGCCGAGGCCGCGATGCCGAGATCCGAGAGGTTCCGGGAGAGCGCGGCGTGGGGATCGTTGGCCTCGGACGCCGATGCCGCCCGGTCGAAGAAGTCCTCCAGCGATCTGGCCATCTCGTCGATGGCTTCGGTCTCGAGCCGGAAGGTGGGAGGAACGGAGGCCGCCGCGGCGCTCCGCTCCCGCTCCAACTCATCAGGGTTCTTGGGAACCCCGAAGGTGAGCGAGGCGATGACATCGTCCTCGGCCACCATTCCGACCTGATACCGTCCCATCTCCGGCCCCGGATCAGGCGGGAAGAGGAGGGTCACGGCCAGTGCCAGGAAGAGCAGCAGGCCCATGCGTGCGCCATGATGGAGCGCACCGTCCGGCCACCTCCGCCCGGGCGGACGTGAGAGTTTGGCCAGAGGGGTCTGATCCCCGTTCCCCCGCCCCCCACCTGAAGTGACCGTCACCTAGAGATCCTCGTCCAACCGGTCGGCGTCCGCATACGCTCGTATGATGTCCTTCACCAACCTGTGGCGAACCACGTCCGCCCCGTCCAGGTAGATGAAGGAGATCCCGTCGATCCCCGTGAGGATCTGCTCGACCTGGAGGAGGCCCGAACCCTCGGCTCTCGGAAGATCGATCTGGGTCTTGTCACCGGTGATGACGACCTGGGAGTTCAGACCGAGTCGAGTCAGGAACATCTTCATCTGGGCCGCCGTCGCGTTCTGGGCCTCGTCCAGGATCACGAACGCGTCGGAAAGGGTTCGGCCTCGCATGTAGGCCAGGGGCGCGATCTCTATGGTCCGGTCCTCCAGAGCTCGAGCGACCCGGTCGGCGGGAATCATGTCCTCGAGCGAATCATACAGAGGGCGGAGGTACGGATCGACCTTCTCCTGCAGGTCCCCCGGTAGGAACCCGAGATTCTCGCCCGCCTCCACGGCAGGGCGGGCCAGGATGATCCGACGCACGCGCTTCCGGTAGAGGGCATCGACCGCGGCGGCCACCGCCAGGTAGGTCTTCCCCGTGCCGGCCGGTCCGATACCAATCACGATGTCGTGGTCCCGGATCGCCTCCAGATAACTGGCCTGGCCCGGAGAGCGGGGCGTGATCACCTTCCGTGTGCCGGGAAGCGCGATCCGAAGCTCCTCTCCCGTCTCCACCGTGAGGCTTCCGCCCTTCCTCTCGAACTGCTCGGCGAACCGGGCCACATCCCCGGAATCGAAGGGGGCCCGCATTCGGGCCAATTCCACCAGGTGCTGCAGCACTGGGACGGCCTGCTCCAGCCGTTCCACCTCACCGGACAGGATCAGGTGGTCACCCCGAAGCACGACCCGAATCCCATAGCGGCGAGCCAGCTCCTGCATGTTGGCGTCGTTCACCCCGGCCAGGAGGAGCTGATCGGCCCCTTCTGCGCTCAATCGATGCTCTACGATGGTACCGCTCGTTTCCGTCATGCTCCCCCGTACCCCGAACTCGGGATCGAAGATGGTTCCCGGAAATGTTCCCGGGTCCGGCAAAGTCCCCGATGTGGGACTGGGCCGAATCGTTGGCCCTCCACTCAAGCTACCCGTCGTCCCCCCGGTCCGTGCCCGAGCTTCGCGGCTCGATCCGGAGGCGAAGCTCCCGAAGGTCCTCGGAGTCGACGGGGGCTGGTGCTCCCTCGAACAGCGCCCGGGCCGCCGTGGTCTTGGGGAAGGCGATCACATCTCGCAGGCTCGGGACCCCCAGGAAGTCCTTCACCATCCGGTCCATTCCCAGGGCGATCCCCCCGTGGGGCGGTGCCCCCGAGGCCAGAGCCTCCAGGAGAAACCCGAACTTCCGATCGATCTCCTGGTCGTCCAGTCCGAGGATCCCCAGCACGCGGCGTTGCAACGCCGGGTCGTGGATCCGAAGGCTCCCCGATCCCAACTCCGATCCGTTGTATACTAGATCGTATGCAATGCCTCGAACGGACAATGGGTCCTCTCCCAGTCGGTGGACGTCCTCGGGATGGGGGAGCACGAACGGGTGGTGGTTGGCCCACACCTTTCCATCTTCCTCTTCGAAGAGGGGGAAATCCAGCACCCAGAGCCAGGCATGATCTCGAACGCGAGCAAGCTCCATGGCCCCGATCACGGCAGATCGCGTGGCGGAAAGGGCCGGAGAGGTCACGCGATCCGGTCCGGCTGCAGCCAGGAGAAGGTCGCCTTCACGGGCGTCCAGGGCGTCCCAGTGCCCTTCCTCGAGCCAACGGGAGAGGGGGCCGCTCCCGCCATCGTCCGTCCGTTTCGCCCAGAGCAGGCCGGGGGCGCCGGCAGCCCGAGCCGAGCCTTCGATCTCCTCGATCTCCCGGCGAGACAGGGACGCCCCATCCGGGATGCGGAAGCCCCGGATCCGACCCCCCTTGGCCACGGCCCCCTTCAGAATGTTCGAATCGGCCGACCCCAGGACCTCGGTCCAGTCCTCGACCTCCAGCTCCCAGCGAAGATCCGGACGGTCTGAGCCGAATCGATCCATTGCCTCGGTCCAGGACATCCGCATGAAGGGGGGAGTCGCCTCGATCCCCGCCACCGGAGCCAGGGCGGCCATGAGTCCCTCGATCCACTCCAGAATGTCCTCGGCGCTCACGAAGGCCGCTTCCAGATCGATCTGGGTGAACTCCGGCTGCCGGTCGGCCCGAAGGTCCTCATCTCTGAAGCAACGGGCGATCTGCATATACCGATCGAAGCCCGAGGCCATGAGAATCTGCTTGTAGATCTGCGGACTCTGGGGGAGAGCGTAGAACTCCCCGGAATGCACGCGACTCGGAACCAGGTAGTCCCGGGCGCCCTCGGGAGTGGGCTTGGTCAGGATCGGGGTCTCGACCTCCAGGAATCCCAGACGGTCGAAGTAGTTGCGGGTCGTGAGGATGAGGCTGTGACGGAGCGCCAGGTTTTCCTGCAACTCGAACCGACGGAGGTCCAGGTTCCGATGCCGCAGCCGCAGCTCCTCCGCAGGGAGCTCGTCCTCCGGTCCTCGATAGACCGGAATGACTGGAGTCACGGCTCCGTTGAGAAGCTCCAGCTCCCGGACTCGGAACTCCACCTCACCTGTGGGAAGATCCGGATTTCGCGCATCTTCGGGACGCAGGCACACCTCACCGGTTACGCGGACCACGTCCTCGGCGCCCAGGCGATGGGCCAGCTCCAGTGAGGCCGCTTCGGTCCAGTCGGGACCCACGGAGACCTGCACCAGCCCACTGCGATCCCGCAGATCCACGAAGAGCAGACCACCCAGGTCGCGGCGGCGGTGGACCCAGCCGGCGAGGGTCTCCTGCCGCCCGACGTCCTCCCGATCCAGGTCTCCCACCATCCGGCTTCTCATGCGGGTCCGGGCCGGCGCCGAGGTGCGCTCCACCGGATCGACCTCGCCGGTCGATGAGGCTTCTGAATCTTCGATGTCCTGAGTTCGCATACGTCTCCGATCTGTTCGGTCGCCGGGTGGCCCGGGCCGAGAGGGTGGGGGCTTGAAAGGGACCTTCCCCCGACGCCTGTGGTGTAACGATCACCTGCCCCGACCGGACTCCACAGCCTGGGGAAAGGGGCTAAGTTAATGGCGGTCAAGGTACCACTCAAGAAAGCGGGGGCCCGCCCAGGGCTCCGGGGACGGTTCATGGTGAAGCAGCAGGAGACAGTGGCGACGGACCGGAACGAGGCCGGTCAGGGGAACGGAACGTCCGGGGTTCATGCCCCCGAGAGCGAAGGGAACGGTGCGAGCCGTGCCCCCACAGGATCCGACTCGGATTCCGAATCCCGCCTCCATCTCCTGGGTCTCACCCCCAGGGAGCTGGACACCCGGATCCGTGATCACATGGCCTCCCGAAACCAGCCCGGATACCGGGTGGACCAGGTCCGCCGCTGGGTCTACGGGCACGAGGCCGAGCGATTCGACGACATGACGAATCTTCCTCTGGAGGAACGGGAGGCCTTGAAACAGTCCTTCCGCCTGGACGAACCCCTCACCCATACGGTATCCAGGTCCTCGGACGGAACCGCGAAACACCTCTGGGAACTCCACGATGGGGAGCTGGTGGAGTCGGTCCTGATCCCGTCCGGAGACCGGCTCACCCTCTGCATCTCCTCGCAGGCGGGCTGCGCCATGGGCTGCACCTTCTGCGCCACCGGTTGGGGTGGATTCTCCCGGCAGCTCTCCGCCGCCGAGATCGTGGCCCAGTACCGGGGGTCGCTCCGGTGGGCCATCGAGGAAGGGTACGGAGAGATCTCAAACGTCGTCTTCATGGGAATGGGGGAACCGCTGGCGAACCGGAAGGCGGTCCACCCCACCCTCACGATCCTGAATGCCGGATTCGGGCTCGGGGCCCGGCGGATCACCGTCTCCACAGTGGGGGTGGTCCCGGGGATCCGGGAGCTTGCAACTCGGCCGGAGCAGTTTGGACTGGCCGTCTCCCTTCATTCGCCGGTCGAGGACCTGCGGGCGGAACTGATCCCCCTGGAAAAGCGCTACCCCCTGCCCGACCTCATGGCCGCCCTCCGGGAGTTCCGCGATGCGGGGGGCCGGCGGATCACCTTCGAGTACACGATGATCCGCGACGTGAATGACGCCGAGACGTTGGCGCCCCGGCTCGCCGAACTGGCCCTGGAACTCAGGGCCTTCGTCAACCTGATCCCCTTCAATCCGATCCCCTACCAGGACTGGCTCCCTTCCCGGCCGAAGACCGTGGAGATGTTCAGGAGCACTCTGGAAAAGGCCGGTGTGGCGGTGGCGGTGCGGGAGCCCAGGGGCCGGGACATCGACGCCGCCTGCGGTCAGCTCAGGGCCAACGCCCTCGTCCAGATCGAGGGGAAGTCCCGTCCCCGGGCCGGCTCCACCTGAACGCCCAGAAGGCTGTGGAAGAAGTAGAGGGACCATCCATGGGGAAGGGGGCGAGCCGCGCGGCCTTGGTCCGGGTCGCTACCGGATGCGGTTCCCGATCCGGTCCCAGCGAGCTTCACGAATGAAACGGAACGGGGTGGCCGAGTCCCGATCGTACGAGTAGTAGAAGAATAGAGCCCGTCCCTCGAGTCGCCATCGCTCGATGAGGCCCCAGTAGCGGGAGTCCAGAGAGAAGTCCCGGTTGTCCCCCAACATGAAATAGTTCTCCTCCGGAACCACCAGTGGACCCCAATTATCCCGGGTGGGCGTATATCCGTTCGCGTCCACGTCGTCCACAAGGTGGTCCGCCTGCCAGTCCATCCAGGGATGCTGGTCGTCGCCGTCCGGATCATCCCATCGGACCCAGGGCTCATCCTGGGGCTCTCCGTTGAGGTAGAGCTGCTTCTCCCGCATCTGCAGGGTGTCCCCCGGCATTCCGACCACCCGCTTCACGAGCTTCATCCTCTCCTCGTGAGCCGGATCGAAGACGAGCACGTCCCACCGGCGGGGCTCGGAGTATCCCGGGGTTCGCGCCAACGTCCCGGGAATCCGGGTGCCCATGGCCACCCGATCCACGATGAGGAAGTCCCCCACCATCAGGGTATCCTCCATGGAGCCGGAGGTGATGACGAACGTCTGGATCAGGAAGGACCGGATCACCACGAGGAGTACCAGGGTGATGACAATGGACTTGATCCACTCCCCCGCGGTGCCCCAACCCCCACCTTGTACCTGCCGCTCGGCGGAGGAGCCTCGTCGAGGCCTACCCGACCGTCCCTCCCTCCGTTTCCGGCGGCGCTCCCGCTCTCTTTTCCGGCTAGCCACGTGTTACAGCTCCAGCGCTTCGGGTTGGTTCAGCCATCATCTCGTCCTGGTGTGGTGGGTCAGGGCTTCGGTGAGGGCCCGAGGGACACGGCGCGCCGGGGGGTCAGGGCGCTTCCGATCGCCGCCACCGCGAATGCGCCGCGTCACCAATGCCGGCGAATCCCCGACTCACCAGACTAGCAGTCTCCGGATGTCCCACCAATCGGTGGTCTCCCCGGATTGCTCCCCGGGATCCTCTGGTACGTCCAGATCCTCCAGACCGGTCCAATCGGCTCCCAGGATCACCGTGACGTCCACGAAGAGGGTGGAGTCCGGCTCCACCTCGACCCCCGTGACTCCCAGCCGGCCCGCTACCGCCCGCGCCGCCGGGCCTCCGTCCGTTCTGGCCAGCACCCTTGTCGTGGCGTGATCGAAACTGGCGGCATTCCCGTAGTAGACCACGTCGAACCCCTCCGCTCTGAGATGATCCCGGGCGCGGGCCGCCAACCCTGAAACCCCTGCGCCGTTGAGCACCTCGACTCGGATTCGGTTCCAGGTACTGGGAGGCTCCACATGGACCTCCCGCTCCAGCGTCACCGGAGTGGGGACCTCTCCCGCGTCATCCAGGAAGTGCGCGCCGAGACTGAGCCCCCCTACGAGGAGAAGGGCCGCACCCACGAAGAGAAGCACCCGGCTGAGACCACGTGACCCGCCTCGACTCCGGCCTCCACGGCGACTCACGACCGAGCCTCCGGAGCCGAATCAGCCGGACTCATGTTCGGGGCGGTGGTCCGCCCTCGGACGTTCTCCTCCACCGAGGGGTCGGCCGCGCTCCCGCCGAATCCCTCGGCCAGGAGGCGGTTCCACAGCCCCACACTCTCCGCACGAAGCATGCGGCCCTTCTCCACGGTAGAAACGAGCCGTGCGGCGGCCACCTCCCGGAAGACCCGCCCCCGGTCGTGAGGCATCCTCTCGCGCAGCACACGGCGCCATCCGTCTTCGTCCGGTCGACCCGGCTCGAGGAAATCCGCAGCGAAGAGGCTCAGACCCAGGAGCTTCATCTCAGGGTGTCCGATGGTGTGGTACGCCACGGCCAGGAGAAGCTCGTCGTCGGCGACGCCCTCCCCTCTCAGCCGCTCCGCAGCCACGGGTCCGTGGAGGAGGGGACCGGAAAGCTGGGCGAAGTCAGGCGGAGCGCTAGCTCGTAGGCGGTCGGGCTCCGCGTCTCGAAGTACGTCGTGGAGGAATCCGGCGGCTCGCCATCGAGCCGTATCCGACTCGGCCAGATCCAGGTCCCGAGCCCAGCTTTCCATCAACCCGGCGACCCGGGACATGTGCGCCCTGCGCGAAGGGCCGACGGAGGCCCAGGTGGGAAGCTTTCCTCTGGCGGCGGCGAGGATCAGTGGATGCAGCTCGTCTGTCCCATCCATCAGGAGGGGGTTCTCCCGATGGCGACTTCAGGGGTTGCGAACACGGTGGATCCAGGTGGGTCGAGGGCTGTGGCTTGCGCGCGCCGGACGATAGAGAGACCCGAGGAACGTGTCAAACCCTTACCACGAAGGTTCGATCCCTTACTTTCCCCCCATGGCCATGCGTTGGGATCCACTCGTCACCGCCGCTCTCGCCCGGGAGCTGGAAGATCGCCTGGAGAGGGCTCGCCTTCGGGCCTTTCTCCTGGATGAAAAGTCTCGACGTGCCCTCTTCTGGTTTCGCGAGGGCACCCTGGTCCTCGAGATGCACCCCTCGGCCGGATGGATCAGCTGGTTGGAAGCCTCCGAGCCCCTGCCCGGAGCGCGCCCTCTGGCAAGCCGTCTCGTCTCGGCCCGGGCCCTTCCCGATGAGAGTGCCCTGGTCCTCGGATTCCAACGGGTGCGAGGCCGTGATGAGGGCGTCGAGGTCATGATCGAATGGGTGGGAAACCGGTGGAACCTGGCCGTGGTCGGATATCGGAGTCGAGTGATCCGTCATGTCCTGGTCTCCCGGGAGGAGCGTGCCCGTTCCCTGACCGTGGGGGCCCCGTACGAGCCCCCTCCCGGAACCGGGCGGGAGGGCGTCGACGGGGAACTGACCCGCGATCGATGGGAGGCGATCCTGGAGGAGGCCGGCTCCGATCCCGACGCCCGGCGGCGAGCGCTTCTGGAGGGCGTGGCCTGGACCTCGTCGCTGAACGTGGACGGATTCCTCGAGGCCGACGGATACGACGCATGGCGTTGGGCCCTGATCCCGGAGAACTGGTCACCGCTCCTCCTTGAAACCCCACGCGGCCTTCAACCCTACCCCATCTCCCTCTCCCCTCACCCCGAGCGGCGTGTCGACGGCCTCCTGGAGGCGGTCGGGGAAGCCCGCGCCGCCCAGGAGGAGGACCCTTCCCGGACGCTCCTCCTGCCCCCCGGACTCCTGGACCGCGCCCGAAAGCAGCTGGGAAGCCTGGAGGGACGGGCCCGAGGGATGGCGCGAGAGCTGGACAAGGCCCGCGATCCAGCCCCCCTCCGGGCCATGGGTGACCTGATCCTGGCGAGGTACCATCAGGTTCCCCGCGGCACGGATCGTGTCACCCTGGTCGACTTCGAGGGAGAGGAGGTGGAGGTGGAGCTGGATCCGACCCTGCCGCCCCATGAGAACGCGGAGCGCTTCTACAAGGAGGCGAGCCGGATTGAGCGAGCCCGGGCCGAACTGCCTCGACGGATCGAGAAGGCCCGGAAGAAGGCCGCGCTCTGGCGAGCCAGGGTGAAAGGGCTCGAGGAGGGGACGGAGGATCAGGCCGAGGTCGCTCGGCTCCTGGGTCCCGACGGCTCCGGTGGAACACGTGGGCAGCAGGCTCCCGCACTCCCCTACCGGAGCTTCCAGAGCTCGCTGGGGCGCGAAATCCGGGTGGGAAGGGGTGCGAAGGGGAACGACGAACTCACCTTCCACCACTCCTCGCCCGAAGACATCTGGCTCCACGCCCGCCAGGCGCCCGGAGCCCACGTGATCCTCAGGTGGCAGAGTCGGGAGGCTCCCCCCCGCCAGGACCTTCTGGAAGCGGCGACCCTGGCCGCGCTCCACTCGGAAGCCCGACATTCGGGTAGTGTCCCGGTGGACTGGACTCGTCGAAAGCACGTTCGGAAGCCCCGGAAGGCTCCGCCGGGGGCCGTCACCCCCGGTCAGGTCCAGACCGTATTCGTGGAACCGGACTCGACGCTACCCCAACGGCTGACCGGCAGCGAGTAGTATGGTCAGTCCGCCCGATCCATGCCCTCGCGGAGGCTTCGAAGGAAGGACTCCCCCCCCTTCACTCCCTCGGACTCGAGCCGCTGGACCAGGGCGCTCCCGACGACGACGCCATCGGCCACCCCTGCCACCATGCGTGCCTGCTCGGGAGTCGAGATCCCGAAGCCCACGGCGATGGGGAGCGCCACATGGGCCCTCAGCGCCTCCACCTCACGTCCGAGGTCTTCCCGCAGATCGGTGCGGGCTCCCGTGACTCCGGTACGAGAGATGTAATAGAGAAACCCTCCACCCCCCTCGGCGACGCGGGCGACCCGCTCCGGAGCCGTCGTGGGCGCGAGCAGACGGATCAGGTCGAGTCCACCTGCCCGGACCGCCTCCTCGAGGGCCGGGTCGGCCCCGGCGGGGAGATCGGTCAGGAGAACCCCCTGGGCCCCCACCTCCCGGGCGGTCGACACGAAGGCCTCAATGCCGAAGTGGTGCACCGGGTTCAGATAGGTGAAGAGCACCACCGGGGTCGAGCGTTCCAGACGGAACCGTCGCAGGAGATCCAGAGCTTTCCGGACCGACATCCCGGCCTCGAGGGCCTGGAACGTGGCCTTCTGGATCGTGGGACCATCGGCCAGCGGATCCGAGAAGGGGATTCCCAGCTCGATTACGTCGGCCCCGGCCTCGGCAGCGGCGTGCATCATGGCCAGACTGGTCTCCGCATCGGGGAATCCGGCGCAGATGTACGGCACCAGGGCGACCTGTCCCCGGTCCAAGCGGAGACGGAAGGCCGCCGCGATGCTGGAGGTGTCTGAAGCGGAAGAGGTGGGCATCAAGAGACTGGGTGAGGGGAAGAGGTCGAAGAGCAGGTCAGGTCACATAGTCCGCCACGCGGATGCCATAGCGATTCGCGTCGGCGGTCTTGATGATGCTGCGGCGTGGTTCTCCGGTCCGGGGATCGATCTGATCCAGCCGGACCACCGGTGGATCGGCCAGCGGCATACCCATGGTGTCGGAGATGATCTTCACCTGAGGCTGGTGCAGACGAGCCGGATCCGGGTTCGCCCGGGTCACCACCGCCAGTTCGAAGGTATCCAGGATGACCAGAGTCCCCACAGGATAGACCCCCGTGGCGGTGATCAGGGCCTTCACCACCGTCCGGTCCAGTCCCCGGACGGGATTCTCGAGCATCTCCTTTAGGACCTCGTCCGGGGGAGAGGGACGGTACTGGTAGCTCCGGATCGAGGTGCCGGCGTCGAAGGCGTCGGCCACAGCCACGATCCTCGAGTAGAGACCGACTTCCCGGGGACGCCGACTGGGGGGATACCCGGTGAGGTCCAGCTTCATGTGATGCTCGTAGGCCATGAGCATCTGGCGCAGGGGGAGGTCGGAGAATCCCTTCACTTCGAAGAGCTCGAGCATCCCGTCGCTGGGATGGCGCCGCAGCAGACGCCAGTCCTCCTCGGTCAACTTCCCTGTCTTGTTCAGGGTCGACTCGGGAATCCGCATCTTCCCCACGTCGTGGAAGAGGGCCCCCAGGCCCAGGTCGTAGAGGTCGTTACGTCCCAGTCCCAGCCTCTGCCCGATGACCACGGAGAGAATGCAGACATTGACCGAGTGGGTGAAGGTGTAGGCGTCGAACTCCCGGAGATGGGTCATGGCCACGATGGAGGACTCGTTGGCCAGAACCTGGTCGACGATTCCCTGCACCGCACGCTTCACCTTTCGCACGTTCACCGCTCGACCGAGGCGCACGTCGGTCAGCAGCTCCTTTGCGGCCTGGACTCCCTGCGTATACGTGCGCCGGGCGCCCTCCACCGCATCGACGTCGTCACTCGTGGCAGGCCGATCCTGGATCTTCGAAATCCGGATCCGCTCCACTCCGGCACCCTCGAGCCCCTTCTGGACCGCTTCGAAGGGGTCGGGCTCGGCGGGAGACCGGAGAAGCAGACTCAGGAAGGGGGGCCATTCCTCACGGGCGATTCCCCGGTACACTGTGATCTCCCCCACTTCGTGCCCTCGGAGCGTCTCGGCGATGGAGCCGAAGGTGGAGTAGTTCCGGAGATCCAGGCGGAGCCGTTCCTCGTTGATGAAGAAGAAGTCACCCACGAGCTGAATCTCCACCGCCCCCTCCGACTCCAGCACATTCGCCACGATCTGCTGGAGTTCATCCAGACCCCTCTGGACGACATCGTTGTCCAAGGGGTAGAACCGAAGCGCTCGGAAGGCGGCGTACATCCCCGTGAGGAGCCTCCGTCCCACGTCCTGAATGGACTCGGTGGGATCGGGACTCGGCCCGCGATCCCCGTTCGTCGCCAGCTCGGATCCGACGCGTCCCTCCATCATCCCTCGCCCTCCTCACGGTTTCCGCGGCTGAGGACCCGATTCACCGCCGAACGCACGGCCGGCTCCGAATCATCTCGGGCGCGCTCGAGGGCCTGAACGGCCGTCGGATCTTCGATTCGACCGAGAGCCAGGGCCGCGCAGGCCCGGAGCTCGGGGAGCTCTCTCCGGCCCAGAAGACTCCTGTGGTTGAGCACTCGGGAAAGCAGCGCGACACCATCGGGACCCGCCAGGTCCGCGTATGCCTCGAAGAAGGCCATCTTCTCCGTGAGATCGGCCTCCTTGAATTCCTTCCCCTCCAGGATCCGACCCAGGGTGTCCTTCGCCGGGATGTACTTCACCTCGGCCAGTACCCTGGCGGCTCCGACCCGTAGATCCCGCTCGTCCTGGAACAGCGTTCGCTCGAGTTCCTCGGCCAGGGCGGTGGTGGGCAGGCGCCGAGCCGCATCCAGCACCGCTCCCTGAACCACTGGCGAGCCGCTACGCAGGAGTTCCACCAAGG
>SL_3KL_010_SEDDRAFT_10004616_pt1 | contig 12445 bp, 6 predicted proteins | sample SodLakKL_010_SED_2_FD_10381 | JGI IMG/M metagenome (IMG submission 10381)
AGCCGGTGGATTGCCTATACGCTTCCCGAGGTGGAGACCATGAGCCGCATCTGGATCTATTCCGTGGAAAACGATGAGCATTTCAAAGTAACCGACGGCTGGTATTCGGCCAGCAATCCCGAGTTCAGCCGCGATGGCAAGCATCTGTTCTTCGTTTCCAATCGCGACTTCAACCCGATTTACAGTCAAACGGAGTGGAACCACGCCTATGCCGATATGCAGCGCATCTACTTTGTGACCTTGCGGGCGGACCTGAAATCACCTTTCAAGCCAAAAAACGACGAGGTGAAGATCGGAGATGAGGAAGAAGAGAAGGGAGATAACGGTGACGATCCCACAGAGCGGATCCAAATCGACACCGAGGGCCTTTCAAACCGCATTATCGACCTGCCGGTTTCCGCATCCAATTACGGGAACCTGCAATCGGTCGGATCACGCATCTACTACCAGCGCAATGGTATGGCGGACCGTCAGACCATGCTCCTGTTCTATGATCTGGATGATGAAAAAGAGCAGACCATCGGTGCCTTCAACAGCTACCGGATTTCCCATGACGGCAAGAAGGTGATGCTGGCGCGCGGAAACACCTACGCCATCGTGGATCTGCCGGGGCAGGAGACCGATCCCGATCCGGCATTGGACCTGTCCAACATGAAAGTGCGCCTGGACCGTACAAAAGAGTGGGTGCAGATCTTCAACGAAAGCTGGCGGCAGATGCGCGACTTCCTGTATGCGCCGAACATGCATGGCGTGGACTGGGAAGCAGTGCGCGAGAACTACCGTCCGCTCGTGGATCATGTGGCCCACCGCAACGACCTGACCTATGTCATCGGCGAGATGATCGGGGAGCTCAACGTGGGACACGCCTATGTAGGCGGTGGTGACCGTCCGCAGCCGGACCGCATCCAGATGGGCCGCCTGGGAGCCGAACTTGCCCGTGACACGGACAGCGGGTTCTACCGGATCGAGCGCATCCTGAAAGGGGAGAACTGGGTGGATTCACGGCGGTCGCCGCTCACGGAAGTGGGCGTGCAGGTGACGGATGGCATGTATATCATCCGCGTGAACGGCCTGCTGACTTCCGAAATGGCCAATATCTACGAATCGCTGATAGACAAGGCCGGAAAACCGGTGGTGCTGAGTGTGAACGATCAGCCGCAGGCCTCTGGTGCCAGGGAGGTGGTGGTCACGCCGATAGCCGATGAAGCCGATCTCTATTATTACAACTGGGTGCAGGATAATATCAGGAAGGTGACGGAAGCTTCCGACGGACGTGTCGGGTATCTGCACATTCCGGATATGGGTCCGGGCGGTCTCAACGAGTTCGTCAAGCATTTCTATCCGCAGCTCCGCAAGGATGCGCTGATCATTGACGTGCGCGGCAACGGTGGCGGAAACGTATCCCCCATGATCATCGAGCGCCTGCGACGCGAACTGGCCATGATCGATAAGGCGCGGAATGCCGTGCCCACGCCGGATCCATCCGCCATGATGCTCGGGCCCATGGTCACCCTGATCGATCCGTTTTCGGCGTCCGACGGCGACCTGTTCCCGTACCGGTTCCGCAAACACGGCCTTGGCAAGCTGATCGGACAACGGACCTGGGGCGGCGTGGTCGGAATACGGCAGAGCCTGCCGTTTGTGGATGGCGGATCCCTGAACCGGCCGGAATTTGCCTCCTATGATACCGAAGGCACGGAATGGATCATTGAAGGTTACGGAGTGGAACCGGATATCCCGGTCGACAACGATCCGGCCAAAGAGTATGCCGGCATCGACGAGCAGTTGAATGCCGCTGTGGAACATCTGCTCGAACTTCTGGAAGAGATCGATGTCGCACTTCCGGAACCGCCCGATTACCCGATAAAGCGGTAACCCGGTAAAGCGTCAGCCCGGTCGAAGGCAGATCTTCCTAAGGACTGTTTGAAATCCGGGAGTATGGCCTTCTCGGCACCGGGGACTTCTCGGTCCGAGAGCTCAGTCGTTGAGACCGGAGATCAGGCATTGTCACCGGAAATAAGGCATTGTCATAGAAAAAGCATCGGCTCCCTGGCGGGGCTGATGCTTTTTTTGTGTGCGCATATCAGAGCTGGTCATATTCATTGCCTGCCAATGACCAGATCATTGCACACCAATGACTTGGGTCTCAAGGTCGGTTTTATGGATCCGGTAAGATCAGTACAGGTTGCAAAAAAAAACGAATTCCCGGGAACGTCACAGGCCGTTTTGCTCTTTTGCACTGTGTTCTCAGACAACAACATGGCAATACAACAACCTATCAACAACCAAATACCGTATCAATGAAAACCAAAAGATTTTATCTACCAATACTCATGCTCTTTTTTGCATTCACCCTGAATGCATGTTCGGATGACGCAACGACCTCGTCCGATATGCAGGATCCCAGCATCACTGAAATTGCAGCTTCCAACGCCCAGTTCTCAACACTGGTCGGTGCGTTGCAAGCTACCGGACTCGATGCCGCCCTGGACGGCGACGGCGAATTCACCGTATTTGCACCGACCGACGATGCTTTTGCCGCACTTCCTGAGGGAACATTGGAGTCACTTACCGAAGAACAGCTGGAAGCCATCCTTCTGTACCATGTACTCGGTGCTGAAGTATTCTCCGGTCAACTCGAAGCACAGCAAGCCGCTCAAACCCTGAATGGTGAGGAAGTTTTCATTACCGCTTCCGGCAACGGCGTCACAGTGAATGCTGCTGCCAGCGTAACTACCGCTGATATTGAAGCACGCAACGGTGTCATCCATGTCATCGATGCTGTGGTTCTCCCGGATGCCTACGGCACAATCGTAGATAATGCCGTAAAGCGTTATTTCCTTTCCAACCTTGTGCAAGCCGTCATACAGGCTGACCTGGTGGATGCCCTGCTTGGTGAAGGTCCTTTCACCGTATTCGCACCGACCGACGAAGCTTTTGCAGCCATCGCAGGCGTAGCTGCCGGCCTTACAGTAGAAGAGCTGACCAATGTGCTTCTCTACCACGTAATTCAGGGTGAAGTCCTGTCAACCGATCTTCAGCCAACGCAGCAAGTGACCGCATTAAACGGCGAAACACTGACCATTGAAGTGGCCGGTGGTGTTGCGACGATAAACGGCTCGGCTGGTATTACCACGGTCGATATTCGCGGTACCAATGGTGTGATTCATGTCATCGATGAAGTGCTGCTTCCGTCCGCTGACTAAATCCCTGGCGATGAACTGTCCGGCTGACCATCCACCAAAAATGCGAATGGTCACTCAGTGCTGATACCTCAGACCGGGAATCCCCTCTGAGGCACCGCCGGGCAAAGCAGAAAAAAATACTGAAAAGCCATGACCACTTTGCTGGTTATGGCTTTTTTTGTGGGTGCGCCCGGCAGGGCGCATTCACTTGATCGATTCGGCAAACCGGAATGTCAGCCCGTCGTCTTTTTCTGACAGTGTGACGCTGCCGCCCTGCTGCAGCTTGCCGAACAGCATCTCGTCCACAAGCCGGTTCTTGATGGCTTCCTGAATAACCCGGGCCATGGGCCTGGCGCCGAACGCCGGATCGTATCCCTTGTCCGCCAGCCAGTTTACCGCTTTTTTGGTCAGGTGGATGCGGATGTTCTTGCCTTTAAGCTGCAGCTCCAGCTCCTTTATGAATTTGTAGACGATGCTCTCGACAACCGTTCGATCCAGATGCCGGAAGATGACGATATCATCAAGACGGTTCCGGAATTCAGGACTGAAATGCTTTTCAATGGCTTTTTTCGGCTCACCGCCAAGTTTGGAACTCCCCTCACCGCCAAAGCCGATTTTCGAGCTGCTCATCTCGCGCGAACCGACATTGGATGTCATCACCAGAAGTACATTGCGGAAGTCGGCCTTCCGTCCGGTATTGTCGGTGGCCGTGGCATAATCCATGATCTGCAGCAGGATATTGAAAATGTCCGGGTGCGCTTTCTCAATCTCATCCAGTAAAAGCACCGAATTGGGCTGACGCCGGATGGCATCGGTCAGCAGGCCGCCCTGTTCAAACCCGACATATCCGGCCGGCGCTCCGATGAGCCGTGACACGGTATGCTTCTCCATGTATTCGCTCATGTCAAACCGGATAAGAGGAATACCGAGCTGTTCGGCTGTCTGACGGCAAAGCTCGGTCTTTCCCACTCCTGTGGGACCGGAAAAGAGGAACGATCCGACCGGCTTGGTTTCGTTTCCGAGACCGGCCCGGCTTCGCTTTACGGCAGCCACCAATGCTTTGACCGCCGGCTCCTGTCCGTAAACGTTGCGGTTCAGCTCCTCTTCCAGGTCGCGCAGACTCTCTTTCTCAGCACCCGCCAGCTGATGCACAGGGACACGCGCCATCTTGGATACCAGCATTTCAATGTCGCGTGTACCGACCTGTTTACGGTCCGATGACCGCAGGGAGACCTGCGAACACGCTTCGTCAATCACGTCGATCGCTTTGTCGGGCAGCCGGCGGTCGGTCAGATACTTGGCTGACAGACGGGCCGCGGACTCGAGGGCCGCATTGGTGATTTTCAATCCATGGTACTCTTCGTATACCCCTTTCAGGCCTTTCAGGATTTCGACGGTGGTCGCCACATCAGGCTCGTCAATTTCAATCTTCTGGAATCGGCGCGACAGCGCCCGGTCTTTTTCAAACAGGTTCTTGTACTCTTCAAAGGTAGTGGCCCCAATGCACCGGATCTTGCCGTCGGCCAGCAGCGGCTTGAGCATGTTGGACGCATCCATCGTACTGGATCCCGCCGCACCCGCACCGATGATCGTGTGGATTTCATCAATGAAAAGGATCACGTTCTTGCGTTGCTGAAGTGTCTTGAGCACTCCTTTCAGCCGCGCTTCGAAATCACCGCGGAACTTGGTTCCGGCAAGCAGTGAACCGAGATCCAATGCATAGATCCGGAAATCATGGATGCGTTCCGGCACCTCGCCGGCAACGATCTTCTGGGCCAGCCCCTGGGTGATGGCGGTCTTGCCCACACCGGGATCACCGACAAAAATCGGATTGTTCTTCTGCCGGCGGCACAGGATCTCGATGCTCCGTCCGATTTCCATATCACGCCCGATAACCCTGTCAAAGTGTCCCTCACGGGCTTTGGCAGTCCATTCCTCGGTATAGAGCTCAAGCAGGCCGGTCTTTTTCCGTCGGGTGCCGGCACCGCTCCCGGGTGTTGTTCCCGGACGAGAGTCCCCTGCAGGATCCCCTTCGCTTTTGTCCGGGCGGGAGTGGTACCGCCTTTTGCCGCTGCCTGGCACGTCCGGAATCCCGAAGATATCATCCCTGTCTTCGTCATCAGCATCTCCATCTCCACCCGGATCCACAAAACCATCTTCATCTTCGTAGTCACGCCCGTCTTGCTCCTCCTGCTCCCCGAACGGATCTTCACTGTCTGCGGTATCCGGATCGGACCCGTCGTCCCATTCCGACTCGTCGTGGAAATCATCGCCATCACTGCCCGGATCAGCGCTGCCATCCTCATCGTCATCTTCAGGCTGTTCAAACCCGGGTTTGGCGATGCCGTGTGCCACATAATTGAGCACATCCAGGCGGGTCACATCCTGCTTTTCCAGAAAATAGACGGCGTGACTCTCTTCCTCGGCGAACATGGAGACCAGCAGGTCGCCTACGTCGACCTTTTCCTGTTCGGCAGACTGGCTGTGGATGAGGGTGCGCTGGACGGTGCGGCGGAATCCGAGGGTATGAAGGGGTTCCGCGGATTTGTCCCGCCGGACAGGGATATGACTGTAAAAGTCTTCCAGGTCCTTGTCCAGCATCTGAATGTCCGTTCCGCAGCTGCGCAGTATCCTGGCCCCGGTTTCGTCCCTCGCAATGGCATGCAGCATGTGCTCGAGCGTGATCATCTCATGTCCGAGATGAGAAGCAATCATAAAGCTATTCCGGAGAACCCGGTCCAGTGCCTTGGTGATCATGAGATATGTGGTTCTTTCGCGATGAGGTTATGCCTTTTCCATGGTGCATCGAAGCGGGAAGCCTGCCTTTTTGCTACTTTGTGTCACCATCTCGACTTTGGTTTCGGCGATGTCGCGCGTAAACACTCCGCAGATGCCGGAACCCTTGCGGTGCACGTCCGACGTGATATTTACGGCCTCCGGGACGGGCTTGCCAAAAATACCGGTCAGCACACTCACAACAAAGTCAAAGGTGGTGTAATCATCATTGAGCAGGATCACCTTGTACATGGAAGGTTCGCCTGCCTTGCTTTTTTTTCTGGTTCGGGTGGCCGATTGTTTCTGGGATGCTACTTCGGACATGGTATACTGTGAGTTTGTTTCTTATATTCCGACAAATTCTCAAACGCCTGAGTGTCCTGTAAAATTATCAGTTAGGTCTTCACGTTGCAATAGTGAAACCATTTTCAGGTAGAGGAATTTTCATTTACCGGGTCGGAGTTGAATTTCTTTTTCTGATTGGAGTCATCCCGGTCGGCAAAGAGAGCCATCCACAAGAAAAGGGGCAAGCAGCAGTTCGGATAAAAGTTTATGTAATAAAATGATCAGTTTGTATGAGTGAATCGGAAAAGCCGGCAAAAATTTTCAATCTGGACCTTGAGATAGATGGTTCGGTCAAGAATAAACTCTTTCGTGTTGCTCGCAGGCCTTTGGAGCAGCTCTTGTCTTTTAATGGCCTGAACAGCCTCTACAACGAGGCGCTTCACTATGAGACCGAACAGGCTTTTTATGACAAGCTGCTGGACAGGATGAATGTAAACTACCATATCTCGGAAAGGGATATGGATCGCATCCCGAAGGAGGACCGCGTAGTCGTGGTGGCCAATCATCCTTTTGGCGGACTGGAAGGAATTATCCTCGCATCCATACTCCGTTCAGCCAGGGAGGATTCCAAAATACTGGCCAACTATTTACTGGAGCGCATTCCTGAACTGAGGGATGTCTTCTTTTTTGTGGATCCGTTCGGAGGGAGCAGTTCGGCGCGCGCCAATCTGGCATCAATGAAAAAGTCGATGCAGTGGCTGCGGGATGAACACATGCTGGGTATTTTTCCCGCCGGAAAGGTAGCACACTTCTCCATCAGCAAGCGAAAAGTGGTGGAATCGGAATGGGCCGAATCGGTCGCAACACTGATCCGAAAAACAGAGTCACCCGTGCTGCCGGTCTATTTTGATGGTTTCAACGGACCCATGTTCCAGTTGATGGGACTTATCCATCCGCGCCTGCGCACGGCCATGCTGCCCAAGGAGCTGATCAATAAAAAGGACCGGGATATCGATATCTGCATAGGCAAAGTGATTGGCTTCAACAAGCTGAAATCGTTCGAAAGTGACAAGGAGATGATCAGCTATCTGCGACAGCGTACGTTCATGCTGCAAAACCGCAGCGGTGAGGAAGACCCGTCCCCGGATACCTCCATCTCCATCAGCATCACCGGTGAAACCGTGGAACCCATAGAGGATCCGGTTCCGCCCGATGAAGTGGCAAAGGAGATCGCGGAACTGCCTCCCACCCAGAAACTTTTTGAGAGCAACGAGTTTGAGGTGTATCACGCTGTGATGAAACAGGCACCCAAACTGCTTCATGAAATTGGGCGGCTTCGGGAAGTGACTTTCCGGGGCACGCATGAGGGAACCGGCAAGTCGATCGATCTTGATGCGTTTGACGAGTATTATGTGCACCTGTTCGTCTGGAACCGGGAAAAGCAGGAACTGGTGGGTGCTTACCGGATCGGCCGTACCGACAACATCATCAAAAGACACGGGAAGAAGGGGCTTTACACTACCACTCTGTTCAATATCAAAAGTTCCTTGTTTGACCGGATCAGCCCGGCGCTGGAGATGGGCCGTTCCTTTGTACGTCCCGAATACCAGCGCAGCTTTGCCCCGCTCCTGCTGCTCTGGAAAGGCATCGGTCATTATGTGGTTAAGTATCCGAAGTACAAGGTGCTGTTCGGACCGGTAAGCATTAGCAGCGAGTACCACTCCATGTCACGTCATCTGATGGTCAGTTTTCTCAAGTTGCACAACTATTTGCCGGAAATGGCCCGTATGGTGAAACCCAAGACCCCCTATCGGGGACGCCGGGTAAAGGGGATGGACCCGAAGAACCGGACGATGATCCGCAGCCTGGAGGATGTCTCCGAACTCATATCCGAATTCGAAAGTGACGACAAGGGGGTTCCGATCCTGCTGAAGCAGTATCTGAAACTGGGCGGTAAACTGGTGGGCTTCAACGTGGATCCGGACTTCAGCGACGTTCTGGACGGACTGATCCTGGTGGACCTGACAAAAACCGATCCCAAAATCCTCAGACGCTATATGGGTGACGAGGGGCTGGCCTCATTCAAGGATTACCACAGCCCCGAGAAGAAGGAAAAGGAGCTGACAGCCTGACGCTAGGTGCCTTCTGACGCCGTGCCTTCTGACGCTCGGTGCCTGACGCCAGGTGTTTTCTGACGCCGGGTGCTTTTCGGTTGACAAGCGGGGGTATCCTGACTGCAGCCCTTCCTGTTCCTGATCTGGCAGCTTTTTCTGTTTCCCCTACCCCTCCAGCTCCGGCGGTTCGGCCAGTTCCGGCGGTTCGGCCAGCTCCTCCATGAACCGTAATACAGGTGCCTGCGGATCGCCATAAAACTCAAAATGCAGCAGACCGTCTTTTCGGGGCAATTCAATTTGGAACAGGCCTTCCACTCCGTCGACGAAATCATTGAAGGCCGCACTTGTGCGTGAAAAAGTGACGGATCCATCCAGGATAGTTGCACGTTCCCCGGGGGGCATGGCTACAATGGCCTGTATTCTGGTATCAAACGGTTCGGTCGATATCCTGGTGTCCCTGATACGAAGGGTGTCGCTTCTGTTGATCCAATTTGCCCTGATGGAATGAACAGGCAGTTCGTTTTCCGGCAGCCCGAACATACCCAGCATCATCCCGTGTTGCTGGATGAGTTCGCTTGAGGGATACCATCGTACACCGCCCAGATAGACGGAATTCTCCCCGGGAAGCGTGAGTGGATGCCGGTCTCTCATTTCATGATCGAAAGATATGTCACTTGTCACGGAGAGCGTGTCCATGGCAAAACCACCCAGTTTGCCAGGCAGGGGCAACCGGGCCAGTTCAGGCGTAGCAGCCCGCAGCATGTATTTCAGGTTCCATGAATCGGGTTCTGCCGGCCAGCCTTCCTTACGGAAGCTGATTTCGCCCGAAGTTTTGAAAGAAAGTCCGGGCGCGGATATGCGAAGCGAACTCAGTGTGGCTGTTTTCCGGTCTGAGCGATACTGTAACTGCATTGCCACCTGCTCCATGGAATCGGGGAACCGGTATCCGGAAAAAATCGGCAGTGCCATCAGCTGTTCCGGTATTTCCTCATGAAAGGCGATCTCATCCAGGCTCATGCTTATGCGGTGGTTGTATTTTGGTGGTTCCTGACTTGCGGCTATCTGCAGCAGTTCATCCATGCGGCCATTGTACAACAGATAGGCCCTGCGTACCATCACGCTTTCACCAAACAGCCATTGGAAGGGATCGTTTTCACGCAAATGAATTTCGGATGATACTTCAGATGCGTCATGGATAACAAGTTCTTCCATCCGTATCCGAAAGGAGCGAATCTGTGGCAACGGGTCATGGGAGCCTTTTCGAAGGATGCGCCAGAGATCGGCATGGGTCAGCGATCCGGTGATTTTTTCGATTTCAACCACATTGTCCTGCTGCCGGAAAACGAGGTCCCTGATGGTCAGTGATCCGAAAGCGGGATTAACGGAAATCCTGTCATACGTGTACTCCGTCTGCGCATGGAAACTGGCGATCCGGTCAAACTGTTGAGTGACAACAGAGGCCAGATAGCGTCCGGCCGCCCAGTTCATCAGGAACAAAAGCCCGGCAAGCAGAAGAGCAGATAAGATCAGCCTGGTTCTCATATCAAACTGATTCGGTCCGTGAAGTTAATGTTTTTGACCAGGTGGACGCATCGCGCCAGATTTGTCTGGCTGCCGATGGATCGCCGGCGTTGTTTTTTCCGAAAAGAGCAGTCAATCAGGCTTGAACGCGATCCGCAATGTCATCGCTTGTCACCTGATATTCTTCACTTTTTACCATATCCCGCAGGGTGAACAGGTTTTCCTGAAGCTCCTGCTCCCCGATTATCACTGCAAACCGTGCCTGCTGGCGGTTGGCGTCCTTCATCTGTGCCTTCAGCGAGCGGCCGGAATAGTCCATAGTACAAACGAGACCGCAATTTCGCAACTCCGGCATTTTTTCGAGCGCCCAGCGAGCAGCCTCTTCTCCACGCGTGACAAAATAGATGTCCGGACCGGTTGGATGCGCCAGGGTAATGCCCAGCGCCTCGCAGGCGATCATGAGCCGCTCGATGCCGCACGCAAATCCAACGGCTGGCGTAGGCTGACCGCCAACCTCCTCGATGAGCAGGTCGTATCTGCCCCCTCCGCCAAGGGCATCCTGCGAGCCAAGATCCGGGCTGACCAGCTCGAAGGCGGTTTCGGTGTAGTAGTCGAGTCCGCGCACAAGGAAGGGATCCATTTCGTAAGGGATGTCCAGCCGGTCCAGCAGTTCCTTCACCGTATCAAAATGTTCCCGTGATTTTTCGCTGAGGTAGTCGGTGATTTTGGGTGCATCCGCCTTAAGCGGCTGATCCTGATCCTCCTTGGAGTCGAGGATGCGCATNGGGTTGGTATCAAGGCGGTTGCGCGAAATCTCACTGAGCTTGTCCGACAGTGGCCTGAAGTAGTCGTGGAGCGCNTTGCGATAGGCATCCCGTGANGCGGGATCTCCGACGGAATTGAGTTTCAGCGTAGTATTTTTGATGCCGATTTGCCGGTAAACGGCGGTCATGAAAGCGATGATCTCCACATCGGCTATGGCGCTGGAGGAGCCGATCAGTTCCGCACCGAACTGATGGAACTGGCGTTGCCGGCCTTTCTGCGGCCGCTCAGCCCGGAAAAACGGACCGATATAGTAGAGCCGCTGCGTACCGCCCCGCTGGGCAAGATGGTTCTGCACATAGGCCCGGGCCACAGGTGCGGTCCCTTCCGGCCTGAGCACATAATGGTCCTCACCGCGGTCAAATGTGAACATCTCCTTGCTCACGATATCCGTGAGCTGACCCACGCCACGTGCAATCAGTTCGGTCTGCTCCATGACAGGTGTGCGGATCTCCTGAAAGTGGTACCGCCGGGCCGTCTCGTGTATCAGGGACTCCAGTGCCTGCCACTGTTCAATTTCACCGGGCAGCAGATCGGTCATTCCATGGTGGGTGGTAAATGTGGTTTTGCTCATTCGTGATGTTTCGGAAGTACGTATTAACGGTGTGACAATTCTTCTGACAATATCTGCAACATTTCCTGTAACAATTCCTCTGTTTCTCTTCGCACAGATTATGAACCGCTCAAAGATAAGGGAATCGCGGCAAAATTACTTTACCCGGACGGGATATCAGGCTGCCGGGTTGAAATCGGCCTTCAAATCACAAAGTCCCGGAAAAGTGGCCGGTATCAGTCGCGCTTACGGCGGGTGAGTGATGCGACAGATTTCCGGATGAAATCCTGGAGATCCTCCGAAAGATCAAGGACAAAGATGCCGATGGTAACTATTGCAACACTCACAGCGGAGCGGAGGATCAGATCGATACCCCAAACGGGGATTTCCGGGATCCCCCAGGCGATCAGAAGGGCGGTAATCAGAACGGCAATACCTGTGAGGTTCTTTTTGGTGAACGGGTGGATGCCCATCCGGACCAGCACGTAGATAACGTAAACAACATTGTGGACCAGAACGGAAAGGGCAGTGGCCATTGCCGCACCGGTGATGCCGAATATCGGGATGAAGATGAGGTTGGTGACAACGGTGAGAACCACCAGCAGCAGTGTGGCGTAGAGGTCAAAACGGTACCAGCTGGATGTACGGATGATGGCGGCATTGAGTCCGGCGGTCATGTCGATCATTTTGGCCAGTCCGATGAACAGGAATACGTAGACACCGGCATGGTATTCCTCCGGCAGGAATTGGTAGACGTGACCGAGGTTTACCCCGATAATGATGAAGATGATGCCGCCCACAAGCATCTGGTTTATGGAGCTTTTGGTGTATATCTCCGAGATGGTATTCAGATCCTTTTTGTACTGCGCCTCGGCAATCAGCGGCTGGGATATCTTCATCAGCGCCTTGGCAGGGATCTTGATCATGGTGGCCAGGTAGAGGCTTACGGCATATACGGCGGTTTCAGCAAGATTGGTCATGCCGCCGACCATCAGCATATCGATGTTGCCCAGGGTCATGGCAGTAACGCTGCCCAGGAATGCATAGGCCGCATACTCTGCCATGCTTTTGATGCGTGGCCGCGTCAGAATGGTGAAGTCCGGGATTACAAACAACTGCTTCTTGAAACCGATGTATAGCAGCATGAGAAGTGTCTGCAATCCAAATGTCCCCACAAACATCCACATGAA
>SL_3KL_010_SEDDRAFT_10004617_pt1 | contig 12444 bp, 11 predicted proteins | sample SodLakKL_010_SED_2_FD_10381 | JGI IMG/M metagenome (IMG submission 10381)
GGAATTTCTGCTCATTCGGGTAGTATTTGTGATGTAGCGGAAAGGTATTCCGCGTTCAACTAATTTGTTCATATATTGAACTGCCCCCTCCACTGGATTTGAACCGATATATAAAACACCGTCAAGATCGATGAGCAATCCGCCTATTACTTTATTATTAATTTTATATGTAAGCATAGCTACCTCCAAAAATTTCTGTTTTTTCATAAAACCATATTTTCTTGACAAAATCAAACACTTTAGTTATACTACTAAATGATTATTTTACAGGGTGTATGGAAATACAGGTCAAATACGGCAAAGGTGTAATTTCGTGCCACCTTCCCGATCATATTCGGAGCAGCATTCTTGAATCCCCGGATAATGCACCGGTACCGTCACTTCAACAGGCATTGAAAGCATCGTTAAACAACCCGGTTGATGCCCAACCACTATCTGCTTTGATACGACCGGATATGTCCGTCACTATCGTCGTTCCCGACAAAACACGCCAATGCATACTGGATCGTATTTTACCCGAATTATTAGAATATCTCACTCAGAACGGGGCGGCATCCGATAACATCACGATTCTGTTTGCCAATGGCACACATCAGCCGCAATCCGACGAAGAGATGGAAAACATACTCGGTACATTTATATGGCAAACATTGCGCATCGAGCAGCACAATGCTCAGGATAGTAAATCAATGAAATATGTGACTACAACCTCGCGCGGGACAGAAGTAACGGTAAACAACCTCATTCTTGATACCGACCTTGTCATAACCGTCGGGGGAATTTTGCATCATTACTTTGCGGGGTTTGGGGGTGGTCCGAAATTACTGGTACCCGGTGTGGCAGCGTACGACACTGCAAAACAAAACCATAGCTTAACGATTGATGAAAAAGGTGCTTTTCACACCGAATGCCGGGACGGAAATCTCGATACAAACCCGGTATATCTTGATATCGTTGAAGCCGTGCAGAGTATTCCTAATGTATTTTCAATTAATGTCGTGCTCGATGCATCGAATGCAATAGCAGGTTATTTTAGCGGCGATATTGTCACTTCGCACCGCAAAGGAAGCGAACGTGCAGCAACCTTATTTGAAGTTCCGATCAAAGAACGCGCCGATGTTGTCATCGTCAGTTCGGGAGGTGCACCGCGCGACAGCACATTTATTCAATCGCATAAAGCTATACATCACGCATATAACGCAGTTAAACCGGGGGGTACCATCATTGCAGCATCTGCTTGTTACGACGGTATAGGGTCTTCCACTTTCTTACAATGGTTTACGGTACCTTTTCGAAAACTGGGAAGTGAATTACTGTCTGCATATTCATTAAACGGCCACACTGCCCTTTCACTGCGGACTAAATTAAATAAAACCGGGATATCATTATTATCAGAACTTGATGATGCAACAGTATCACGCATGGGAATTGTACCGGCAGCATCATGCCAAACCGCGCTTGATACAATTATCAGGAATTTAAAGAGTTCGCCCTTACTATATATACTACCGTATGGTTCACTCACAGTACCGGTATTCATTGAATAATACTTTACGATTATGGAAAAAGAAAATAAGCATGTTGAGACACTGTATCCGAAACTGAGAACCAATAAATTGTTTCTTACCGTTCCGACCGATCATCTGCGTGATATCGTTTATCTGTTTAACAGCGAGATCTACTCGCCGGGGGATTATGTCTTTCGTGAAAATGATGCGGACAACACACTCTGTTTAATTGCACAGGGTATGGTTTCCATAACAAAAACGACAAAAGACGGCGATGAGGCTGAATTATCGATACTTGAAAAGGATGACTTCTTCGGTGAACTTGAACTGCTTGACGGATTACCGAGATCGGCAAATGCTAAATCATTGGTAAAAACCGAGATAATTAAACTGGATTATGATTCCTTCCATACACTCCTTGAAGAGAATCATATTGTCGCAATTAATATATTGCGGCAACTCAGTACAAGGTTACGGAAAACTAACCAGGCAGTTGTAAATCAAATTGACAGAACACGATCGAAAGCTCAAACACGAATAGATCGCCTCACGTCACTCATCGAAGCGGCAAAAAATGTAAACAGTTCACTCGATCTGGATGAATTATTACGTATCATCCTTGAAACTGCTGCCGAGGGAACCAATGCAGACCGGGGCACCCTCTACCTTATCGATTACAGCAGAGGAGAACTCTGGTCAAAAGTACTGCAGGGAGAGGCGGTATCCGAAATTCGCCTGCCGCTCGGGAAGGGAATTGCCGGCTATGTTGCACAAACAGGTGAAACCATCTATACCGACGATGCCTACAAAGATCCCCGCTTTAATCCGGAAATAGACCGCATAACCGGATACCGAACCCGCAGTATGCTCTGTATGCCGATGCGAAACCGTTACGGCAAAATTATAGGCGTTTTTCAACTGCTGAACAAAGAGAATGAACCGTTCAGAAAAGAAGACGAAGAATTTATTGATGCACTTTCAGCCCACGCATCAATTGCTATTGAAAATGCACGTGTAGCCCAGGAAATGATTCTGAATGAGCGGTTATCAACAGTGGGAACGATGGCAAGCACCATCCTGCACGACATAAAAAGTCCGATGCATACAATAAAAATTTACACTGAAGCACTCCGGAACATCTCGGGTAACGAAGAAGCGGCAGAACTTGCCGATGAGGTCATCGAACAGATCGACCGGCTTGTCAATATGGTGCAGGAAATCCTCGATTTCAGCCGCGGCGTCAGCTCAACGAATATGCGTAAGATTCAGATCGGTGAGTTGATGGATAAGGTGCTGACATTCCTCGATAAAGAAATCGAGAAGCAAAATCTTAAAATCGAAAAGAAACTTGACTACACCGGACCGTGCGTGCTGGATCCCGATAAAATGGAACGTGTCTTCCACAATATCGCCAGCAACGCTATTGATGCAATGAGTGAGGGGGGCACGTTGACCGTTGCCCTCACAACCTTCGATGATAAACTTCAGGTTATATTCCGTGATACCGGTACCGGTATACCGAAAGAAGTTCAACCCCGTATTTTCGACCCGTTTTTTACATTCGGGAAAAAACATGGAACCGGTCTCGGTATGTCTATAGTTAAAAAAATAATCGAGGATCATAACGGCATCATTGATTTTGAAACCGAAGAAGGGAAAGGAACCACATTTTACATTTATCTCCCGTTACGGTTGCAATCACCATTTTTAGATTAATATAAACACAAAGAAACACAATACTATATCATATAGAGGAGCTATTATGGAAGAAGGATTACTTGCAATTGCAGTACTCGTTATTATCGGATTTATTTTTCTAATTATATTATTCACGTACTTTATACCGGTCGGACTCTGGATCAAAGCGATATTCTCCGGCGTTAAGGTTCGTATCTTTAAGGATCTTGTCGGTATGCGGCTGCGTAATGTTCCCCCGCCGGCCATTGTTCATTCGAAAATTACCGCCTCAAAAGCGGGAGTTGAAGTCGACATTGCAAAGCTTGAGGCGCACTACCTTGCAGGCGGAAGTGTTCAAAAAGTAGTGCACGCACTCATTTCAGCAGATCGTGCAAATATACCTCTGACATTTGAACGTGCAACTGCAATCGATCTCGCAGGCCGGGATGTACTCGAAGCGGTGAAAGTGAGTGTGAATCCAAAAGTCATCAATACTCCGATGGTCGCTGCCGTTGCAAAAGACGGTATTCAGGTGAAGGCAACAAGCCGTATCACCGTCCGGGCGAACATCGAACGCCTCGTCGGCGGTGCAGGCGAAGAGACCATTCTCGCGCGCGTCGGTGAGGGAATTGTCACTTCTATCGGTTCATCGGATACTCACAAACTCGTGCTTGAGAATCCCGATCGAATTTCGCGCCTTGTACTGGAGAAGGGATTGGACTCCGGAACTGCATATGAGATTTTATCCATTGATATTGCAGACATTGATGTTGGCGAAAATATCGGAGCAAAACTGCAGGCCGATCANGCTGCTGCGGATATGAAAATCGCACAGGCGAAGGCAGAAGGCCGCCGCGCAATGGCAGTTGCATCGGAGCAGGAATACCGCGCCCGTGTCGAAGAAATGCGAGCACGCGTGGTCGAAGCAGAAGCGGAAGTACCGAAAGCCATCTCACAGGCATTCCGCGAAGGCCGGCTCGGTGTAATGGACTATTACAATATGCGCAACGTCATGGCGGATACCGATATGCGCGAATCGATTTCCAAAGGCGGCGAAGGAGAACAGAGACCAAAGACTGAATGAGTCAAAGACAGGTAAACGAACAAACCGCAAAACGCTGCCGGGACCCGGTTGGGCACTATGAACTTGACGGGGAAATATACGATTACTTCGAACAACCGAACCCCGTTGAAGCCGATTTCTGGCAGCGTTTACGAACTGCTGCAGTCAGATCGCTTGACGTCAAGGAAGGAATGCATATAGTGGATGTCGGGAGCGGCGGCGGATGGTTCTCAGCAATGATAACCCGAAAAGGCGTGAAGGTAACATCGATCGATCTATCACTAAAAAATCTGACCCGGCTCACAAAAGAAAATCGAACTGACGGTCTGATGGCGAGCGCACACGATTTACCGTTAATGAGTGAATCGGTCGATGCGGTAATTGCCAGTGAAGTCATCGAGCATCTTAACGACCCTCTGGCTGCCATTACCGAATTCCTTCGCATTGTAAAGCCCGGCGGTCGGGTTGTCATCACGACACCGTACAAAGAGGTGATCAAGCAGCACGTGTGTATACATTGCAATCAACTGACGCCGGCAAACGCTCATTTACATAGTTTCGATGAGGAAAAACTGGTTACAATGTTCTCGCGCGGCGGTGCCAATGAGATAACCTACCGTCGTATCGGTAATAAAGCACTGCTGGTTTCTCGTTTGTCGTATATGCTGCGCTGGCTTCCGTTTACACTCTGGTCTTGTATTGACCGATGTGCAAATATTGTAATTAAAAAACCGGCACATATAATTATTTGTGGAATAAAACAGGGTAAGAACTGATGGATATTTTTGAACTTATCTGGATATTTATTGTCGTATATTTCCTTTACCGGTTATTCTTTGCCCCATCAAAACCGCGGCAGGAGCATGATTATGATGTACCATCCGAACCGCACTATGAAGAAGAAGAATCCTCTACAAAAACCCGCGACGATATTCTCGATGAAATGCGGACAATCTTTGGTGAAGAATCAACCACGAAGAAACCACCGCAACAGTCACCACAGAAAACACGTGAACAGCGACCTCATCGACCCCAACCCCGGCAACCCGCAGAAGAGACGGGAGAATCAAGGTTTTCTTCCTATACGGGAACCGATTTTTTAGATACCCGGGGCCAACGAAGCGATGCTGATAAAGCACTTGAAGATGTTACACTCGAATCGAGGGCACTGCAGGAAGAACGACTCGGTAAAAAGAATATGTTTAAGTTCCTTTTCGATCAAAACGAAATCCGGAAAGGCATAATTGTCAGTGAAGTGTTGGGAAAGCCAAAATCACGTAAGCGGCACAATATTTGATTTTAGGCCTTGTTTTTCGTATTTTTTATGTTTGCAAAATTTTACAATAATCGTCGTTCGGGCATGTGGCGGAACTGGCAGACGCGCTAGACTTAGGATCTAGTGGGGTAACCCGTGGGGGTTCGACTCCCTCCATGCCCACAAATTTCAATTGAAAGACGGCAGAGACCTAAATCTTCAAAATAAAGGATGCATAGTGGACGTTCAGACAAAATCAATATCCAAAACAAAAGAAGGGGCTGAAATTACAGCACCGCACGAGGATATTAAACCTACAATTGATAAAAAATACGAAGAAGTACGTGCCGAGGCAGAAATAAAAGGATTTCGAAAAGGAAAAGCCCCTCTCTCATTAATAAAAAAGATGTATGGTGATTCCATCGAAAATGAGGCAATTAATGAAATTGTCAATCAATTGTATCAGCGGGCTCTCACCGAGCACAACTTAAAACCGGTAGGCGACCCGGTTCTGAAAGATATCGACTATAAACCGGGAGAGAAATTTACATTTTCGGTTGAATATGAAGTTCTACCTGAAGTTGAATTGCAGGATTACAAAGATATCGAGGTTGAAAAACCCGTTCAAAAAGTAACCGATGAAATGATCGAACGTGAGCTGGAGGGGATTCGATTAAATTACGCCACGCGGAGCGAAGTTGACCGGGTAACCGATAACTATCATACGCTCACAGTCGATATCCAGGAACTTGACGAACAGGGAATGGCCATTATCGGGAAACGGACACCGGATCAAACAATTAATCTTTTCGACGAGCGATATGAGAAGGATCTTATTAATCCGCTTCTCAATGCAGAAAAAGACGGCGATTATGTGGTCAAATATTCGCATGATCACGGTGAGCATAAACACGATGTCAACATAAAAGTTGCCGTTAAAAAAATAGAAAAAGTAGAATTACCCGAAATAACCGACGAATTCGTCAAGGAACAGTTCAAGGACAAATTTGAATCGGCAGACGCGCTCAAAGCTGACATACGGAAGCAACTGGAGACAATGTTTGAGCAGGAAAGCTCCCGTGCGGTCAAGAACCAGATCGCCGATGAGATCGTCAAACGGCATGACTTTCCCATTCCCGAAGCACTTATCTCAAAGGTATTCGATCAGATGATAGAAGACGTTAAAAGCAAAATGCCCGAGCAAAAACTGCCTGAGGATTTCGACCGGCATGCTTTTGAAGCCGAATATTATACGCAGGCAGAGTGGCAGGCAAAATGGTCGATACTACGTGACAAACTGTTCGAAGCCGAAGATATCCAGGTAACCGACGAAGATATTGAAAAACGAGCAGAAACAGATGCTGCGCAATTCGGTCTCGGAAAAGAGCAGGTTCTGAGTTTCTATAAGACCAATCCCCAGATTCGGGACCGTATCATGCACGAGAAATTAATGGACTTACTCGAATCATATGCAAAGATTACCGAAAAAGAAATTAAACCCGACGAACAAGAACAGGAACAACAACAAGAATCGCGGATAATACAATAGAAAGGCAGAAGCATTCATGAAGGATAACGTATACGGACAACTGGTACCTATTGTTGTTGAATCAACAGGACGTGGAGAACGGGCTTACGATATATACTCCCGGTTACTGAAAGAACGGATCGTTTTTGTGGGATTCCCCATTGACGATACCATCGCAAGTTTGATCATCGCACAGTTATTGTTTCTTGAATCGGAAGATCCCGATAAAGATATTCATTTGTATATCAACACACCCGGCGGCAGTGTTTCTGCCGGCCTTGCAATTTACGACACCATGCAGTACATCCGTCCCGATGTTGCAACGATATGCACCGGCATGGCAGCAAGTATGGGAGCGGTATTGCTCGCAGGAGGGTCACCCGGCAAACGCACATCTTTGCCGAACTCACGCATTATGATCCACCAACCATGGGGCGGGACGAGAGGAACGGCCTCAGATATCAGTATTCAGGCAGAAGAGATCCTGAAGATAAAGAAAAAGATCAATCAGATTCTTGCTCATCATACCGGCAGAGAGGAAAATCAAATAGAGAAGGATACCGACCGTGACCGGTATATGTCTGCCGACGAGGCACGGGAGTATGGGTTAATAGATAATCTGCTTGTACAACGACCAAAACCTGAGAAAAAAGGATAAAGACCGTTATGCCTTCAAAACAAAGACCGGAAGATAAAATACGGTGCTCTTTTTGTGGCCGGGCACCGAATGAGGTAGCAAGTATCATCGCCGGCCCCGATGTATATATTTGCGATGTATGTGTCTCGGATTCGGTAGATATTATCCGGAACAATCTTGCGGCATATTCAACGCAAAAACATACCAAAAAACGGCACCTGAATCCCGAGGAGATAAAAGCCGCACTCGATGAATACGTCATCGGACAGGAGCATGCAAAAAAGACGCTTTCGGTTGCGGTATATAACCACTACAAGCGATTGGAGTCAAAGAAATTCCTCTACGATAACGATAAAGTTGAAATCGAGAAGAGCAATATTCTGCTCATCGGTCCGACGGGAACCGGTAAAACCCTGCTCGCACAAACACTTGCAAAGATCCTCGATGTACCGTTTGCAATAGCCGATGCAACAACGTTGACCGAAGCCGGTTACGTCGGTGACGATGTCGAAACGATTCTTGTGTACCTATTACAAAATGCAGATTATAATGTTGAACGGGCGGAACGGGGCATCATTTACATCGATGAGATCGATAAGATAGCACGGAAAAGCGATAGTGCCTCGATAACGCGTGATGTATCGGGCGAGGGTGTGCAGCAGGCATTGCTGAAAATTCTTGAAGGAACAAATGCGGGCGTACCTCCCAAAGGCGGCCGCAAACATCCCGAGCAAAGTCTCATCAATGTGAATACAAGCAATATTCTATTCATCTGCGGCGGTGCTTTCGAAGGCCTGGATAAAACAATCGCGACACGTATAAATAAAAATCAGGTAGGATTCGGTGCAGAAATAAGAACGAAAAAAGAACAGACAAAAAGCGATGTTCTCCCCTTTGTTGAACCTGATGACTTATTAAAGTATGGCTTGATTCCGGAATTTATCGGAAGGATCCCGGTGATTTCCGCATTGCAATCATTGAGCGAGGATGCATTGCTGGATATACTTACAAAGCCGAAAAATGCACTGATCAAACAGTACCAGAAATTGTTTGAGATGGAAGGGGTTGAACTTGAGTTTGAAGAAGATGCACTCCGCGCGGTTGTGCAGGAGGCAAACAAACGCGGAACCGGCGCCCGCGCACTTCGTTCGATGCTGGAAGGTGTCATGCTAAATATTATGTACGAACTTCCGTCCCGGAAGAATGTTACCAAATGTATTGTAACCAGGGATGTTGTAAAAAAGAATTCCAATCCGGTGTATATTTACAAGGAACGGAAACAAACTGCGTAATTTCAATCGGCAGTTAATCATTTTTCATCTGTGATATGCAGGTGACTACCTATGAATAAAGAGAGAATCATACAATATCTACGGGAACATAAAACCGATTTTTCTAAAGAATATGGTGTGAAAAAAATCGGAATTTTCGGCAGCTATGCGCGCGATGATAATTATGAAGGAAGCGACCTTGATATTGTAGTTGAACTGGAAAAACCCGACCTAATATATTTAATTGGTATAAAAAAAACTATAGAAGAACAGTTGCGCATCAAAGTGGATATTGTTAGATTGCGAGATCGAATGAATAAAATTTTGAAGAAGAGAATTGAAAAAGATGCCGTCTTCGTATGATAAAGAATTAGTAAATGATATATTTAAGAATATATTGTGGGCTATTGATCAAATTCAGAAAAGATTTCAAAGTATAAAATCGAGCGATGATTTTTTGAGGGATGATGCGGGTTTAGAAAAATTAGACAGCATTTGTATGCAACTCATTAATATTGGAGAAGCACTTAAACAGGTTGATAAACTAACAGATCAACAATTACTCAAGAAATATGGCGAAATCGAATGGAACAAGGTAATGGGGATGCGGGATATAATAACTCACCATTATTTCGATATTGATTCCGAGGTAGTATTCACTGTTTGCTCTGAACACTTACCGGAATTTCGCAAAGTAATCGAAAAAATAAAAACTGATATTAGGTAACAGCAGATAGTTTCAAAACGGCTTCTACCCTCTAACACCTATCACCTATGACCTGTCACCTATCACCTATCCCTCTACCTCCCTCACAATAATCCGTATACCTTCCACTCCCACAACTTTTATAGGTTTCTTGGCTTCGATGTATCCGCCCTCGCTCACTACATCGACCCGCTCATCGTCGATAATAGCGGTACCGGATGGACGTAATGTTGTCAGCGCAACTCCCTTTTTACCGATAAGATCCTGATATGGTTTATGAGAACTGTAACCGAGATCGCGCTTTTGTTCCTCCGATAATACGAAAGTACCAAATGTTTTGGTTTTCGGGAGAATGGCCGAAAAAACGATCGTCCCAACAATAGTCAACGCAACCGACCCGGCAAGCGTAAAGATAGCACGAGTAATATCATCCGTGGTGACAAACGGCCATGAACCGGCAAGTGCCATAAATAAACCGGCGGTCATGCACAGGATGCCCAGTACCCCCGCAACACCAAACCCCGGAATGACAAATGCTTCAACTAATATCAATCCCACGCCGACAATGAACAAAACTATATCGATTACATCGGCAAGTGCAAGAATATACTGGGTTCCGAAGAAAACTCCCAGTGCGACTAACGCGAGGGTACCCGGCAATCCCCAACCCGGCGAGCGCAGCTCCATAATAAATCCAAGCATACCGACCGTAATGAGCAAGCTGCTGATTACCGGGTGGTTGATCAACCGTACCAGTTGTTCAGCCCAGTTTGTCCCGGGTTCACGGATCTCCGCATCTTCAAGTCCGATGTTCTGTAAAACGTCGCGAATGCCGGTGACTTCGCCGTCGCAATAACCATACGTAATGGCTTCATCGGTTGTAAAGGTTATCAGTTTACCCGCTTCGATAACGCCGGGGATCTCAATATCCTCGTCAACCATTGCTTCGGCAATCCGTGGATCCCGCCCGCGGCCTTCAGCCGTTGCACGCATTTCAGATCGCATATAGGAGACGAATTTTTCAGGCACTTCCTGACCTTCCTGTGTTACGGGAGTCACAGCGCCGATGGTACCCCCGGAAACCATAAATATTTTTTCACATGCAATAGAGATCAATGCACCGGCACTGATAGCACGTTTATCGATAAAAGCAACGGTTTGCGGTCCGGCATTCATCACTGCATCTTTAATCTCGGTCGCTGCATCCACCCTTCCCCCGAACGTATTGATCCGCAGAACGATCGCATCCGCACCATCATTTTCGGCTTGCTCTATTACCCGGCTCACATACTGCGGTAATCCCGGATTGATAGTTCCGGAAATATCCACAACGTACACAACAGGTTGATTACTTTCCGATACGACCAGAACATTGGCAATTGCAAGTGTGATGATTAACAGACCAATTTTTTTCATAGTAAAATCTACCATCTTTTGTGTTTTCGAGCTTTTGTGGTTAAAATTCCCATTGGTGAGGTCCGTGCCGCAATGAATATTGCTATTCGGGAGTATGCCGATACGCATTGCCCTCACTTCTTAAATTTATTATATTATTTGTTCATACACAAGAAACAGGGGTGCTTTCCGGTCAAGTTTTTTCCGGATAGCTGAGAGTAAACCCTTGGAACCTGATACGGGTAATGCCGGCGCAGGGAGTAACGTTTTTCGCAACGAATTCCTTACCTTCTGTCCGGTAATTCTCGCTTTTTGTTTTCAGTTTTCTGTTTCCGGTTGATCAGTTATTAGTTCTCGCTGAAAAAGCCAGGCTTGGGGATGTCTAAAAAGTATGTAACGCCGCTTCCCGATTGTGTCGGGAGCGTACGCAACTCAGCGAGTCGCGTTACAAGCTTAAAGAAAAGGGTTATTCAAAAATGATCCAGGTGTTGTTTCAAATATACAAAATAAAAAATACTTTTTGGACACCCCCAGGAGTGATTATCGGTTTTTTTAGTGATAACAAATCAGCAACAATCAAACGAACTTAGAGAGGAATAAAAATGCACACAAAAAATGATCTCCCCACGGTAGGGAAAATCTCATCGAAAGCATTCAATGAAATTATCTATCCCCGGCTCGGTAAAAAAAGAGACACCGTACTCGTCGGACCGAAAAACGGAGTCGATTCCGGTATCATCGATATCGGCGGCGGGAACGTCATGGCTGTGACGACCGATCCTTTTTTCATAGTACCTCAATACGGATGGGAACGGGCATCCTGGTTTGCAGTCCACATACTTGCATCGGATATTACGACGACCGGTTTTCCGCCGCAATATATGAGCATCGATTTAAATCTGCCAATGTCCATCACACGGGATGAGCTTGCACAGATGTGGGATGCCGTTCACCGTGAATGCGAAAAACTGGGTATTACGATTGTCACCGGTCATACAGGAAAATACGACGGATGCAACTACCCGATGGTCGGCGGCTGTACGATGATGGCAACCGGCAAAAAAGATTCCTATATCACACCAGCAATGGCGGAAGTCGGCGATGCGGTAATTATGACAAAAGGATGCGCGATCGAAGCGGCAGGGATTTTCGCAGTCACCTTTAAAGATAAAATTGCAAATAAATACGGGCAGCAATTTGCCGATGATGCGGAAGCTATCTTTTATCAGATGAGTACTGTCGAGGAAGCTCTTGCACTCGCACAAATCGGTGTTCGCGAGAAAGGCATCACCGCAATGCATGATGCTACAGAATGCGGTGTATACGGCGGACTGGTTGAAATAGCACAGGCATCGGGTGTAGGCATGGTCGTTGAGAAAGAAAAAATACTGTTATCGGATACGG
>SL_3KL_010_SEDDRAFT_10004618_pt1 | contig 12444 bp, 14 predicted proteins | sample SodLakKL_010_SED_2_FD_10381 | JGI IMG/M metagenome (IMG submission 10381)
AAGAAAAAGGTGATGTCCTGAATGAAAAAGGTGAAGTAATAGGAGAACATAACGGTGTGTGGTTCCTAACAGAAGGGCAAAGGCATGGATTTAAGATAAACAAAAAAACACCAAGTGATAAACCAATGTACGTAACAAAAAAGAATATAGAAAAAAATGAGATAATCGTCTCAGAATCCAATAAAACATCTTTTCCAATTAAGTCTGTAAAAATAGAGAAGTTGAACCTCCTTACTAAAAGCGATGAGTTAAAAGGAGATATAGAGTGCCAAGTTAGATACCGCCAAACGCCTTTAAAATGCGAGGTGGGGGATTTAAAAGGAAATTCGGCAGTAATCTCATTTAAAGAAACACAAAGTAAAATTGCCTCGGGTCAGTCATTGGTGATATATAAAGACGATACTTGCCTTGGTGGAGGGATAATATCTGAAATATTTTTTGAAGAAAAATAGGATTATTTTACCAAAATCTTTAATATTTTAAGCAAAATAATGGTATTTTGGTAAATTTTAAAAATATATAGAATTTATAGCTCTAATACTGAATTCACTACAATATCCAGATTTGTCAAAATTTTTATCCACATAATCATCTGTGTAAAAAGATGTATATTGTATAATTAATATATTGAAAATTGATCAGATTTTAATGTAAACAAGTCTTAATAATTTAGTTATGCCGAAATTACTTCATACAAGAATAAGGGTAAATAATCTAAAAAAATCTGTATCGTTTTACGAAAAATTAGGATTTAAGAAAGGGCGAATGGTAAACTCATCTCCTTCAGGAAATCAACTTGTTTTTATGGAAATGTCAGACAATGATCACTTTCTTGAATTATGTCACCATCCGGATCATAAAATATCCGTTCCGGAAGATCTTATGCATATAGCTATCGGCTATTCTGACTTGGAAGTGTTATTGGAAGAACTTGAAGAAAAAGGTGTGGAAATATGGCCGGAGAATTGGAAAGTTGGATATCAGAAAGGAAGCAGAATGTATTTTGTTACCGATCCTGACGGCTATGAAGTGGAACTTTTAGAAAAGAGTGAGGAAAGATAAATTCAGAATGGTTATATCTCAAGATATAATTCTGCAAAACATTTATTTAGAAGGTCAAAATCGGTATCTTGAAAAGGTATTGAACAGCAATTGCAAATAATACAAGTGAACCGAGAAAAGCGGATATTGTTACAAGTTTAGGAGAAGCAACCCATATTTTTTTCCCAAAAAAAGCAACCAGAAAAACTATTACCTCCATAAGCATGTACATAAAAAGATATATTGCGATATATATCAAGAAAAGTATAAACGGAGTACCGGCATCGGTTATTATACCGACAAAAGCAAGAGGAAGAGCGGCTGAGCAGGGAAATTCTATAATGGCGACAATAAGGGCAAAAAGAACAACACCTGAAAATATTGCCCAATAACCACCTTTGTTGAAAGCGGACTCAACTTTTACAACCGCCCAATTTAATATTGGAGAGTTGTTTGAACTGCAAGTGGGTCCGAACCTTATCGCATTTATAAATACCTTCAGGAAGTATAAAGCTCCAAATAAAGCAATGGCTCCCAAAATAAATTCAAAAATTAACTTAAAAGGCGATATATATATAAATATCCTGTACCACAGAAATATCAAAAGCCCGTAAACAATAACCGTGGTTGCAATGAATGACAGTCCGGCAATGAGTATAAGTTTTCTTGATTTAAATACAAGAACAAGAGATATAATGAGTATTAAAGCACCAAGAGAGCAAACATTAAAACCGTCAATACTACCCATAACAAGTGCGACTATAACAAAAGGAAAGTCTGCGATTGAATCTAGCACTCCCGCATAAACTTGGGGAATAAAAATATTAAAAGAAAATAACAAAAAAAATAAGTATTTCATAAAAAATATATCATTCGTCATCCGTATGACCATCTTTCGCCAATTCGCGCAAAACGGCATTTTCTATATCCTTTCCTATACCTTGAGCATTATCAAATCCGATAAAATATTCATCTCCCACGAAAGTTGCCGGTACGGTGCCTAAATGCCTTTCTGCCCCAAACTGCTTTGCAACTTCCCTGAAATTCTCTATATTCCTGGATATATCTATTGAATACTTATTTATTTTTACTTCAGGATATTTCTCTTCAAACTCTTCCCAAAATTTATTCTGCGTCCTGCAATATGGACAACTAATAGACCAGAAATAATATATCTGAACAACTTTTTCATTGTCTTCCCGAACCGAATCATTTAGATTTTCTTTTTGAAAAAAAGAAAGAGTGAAAAATAAAGCCCCCAGAATAATAATAATGAATGCTGTTATAAGTATTTTGTTGAAATTCATAAGATTACATCAATATTTATTGATATAATTTTAATATATCATATACTTCATATAAGTCTATGCACCTATTCTTTATGGGGGAAAGCATGGTAAAATATTTATATTAAAACTAATATCATTATATATGCGCCTAAAAAATAAAACAGCTATTGTAACCGGTGCTTCTTCCGGTATAGGGCTTGCAATAGCTTCTGCATTCAATAAAGAAGGAGCTAATGTTATGTATTCTGATATAAATGAGTTAGACAATTTTAAAGCGACTGAAAAAGCCGCATTTATAAAATGCGATGTTTCAAAAAAAGAAGAAGTTAATAATTTGATAAAAAAGACGGTGGAGAAATTCAAAACGCTGGATATTATAGTCAATAATGCCGGCATTGGAACTTTGGGTGGGATAATTGAAACAGATGATGATACTTGGGATAAGACAATAGCAGTCAATTTATCAGGTACATTTTACGGAATGAGAAAGGCGGCGGAATATATGAAAGAGAACAATATAGCCGGATCTATCATAAATATGAGTTCAATTATGGGACGAGTCGGACTGGCGGGGGCACTATCATATTGCGCAAGCAAAGGAGGAGTGGTTCAAATGACTCATGCGGCCTCTTTGGATCTTGCTCCTTTTGGTATAAGAGTCAATGCAATAGCTCCGGGCTTTATTGACACAAAAATGACAGAGGTTGTGAAAAGTAATAAAGAATTTATGGAGATGGTGAATGCAAATACTCCTTTGGGACACATGGGTGAACCAAAAGATATTGCAAATGCAGCAATTTATCTCGCTTCGGATGAGTCAAAATTCACAACCGGAGAGATTATATACGTTGACGGTGGATGGATGGCTAGATAAAATATTCTAAAAAATAATATGAATTTAAGGAATTATCATCATTGTGGTGGTAATTGCCATCATGATAGGCATTTTAATCGTAAACGATATTAACAATGAAGAGGAAATTGGTGAGGGAGAAATAGTAGAGACAATATTAAGAGATCTTCCTTACAACATAAGTGCAGGTGATAGAGTAATTGAATTTGATACGGAAACCATCTCTTATACCGAGCGAGGAGAATATAATAAATTAGATTTGCCCAGGGGATTAAGAAATAATGAAACTCCTCTTAACTACATTGAAGATGTAATAGAAGACAGACTGTCCTTGGAGCATATCCAAGATTCCCCTTTGCATATATATGACTATTCCGTCTCATTTTATGAATTAAGAGAAAGAAAAGGAATATCTGCTTTTGTTAGAGTAATGAATTTTCCGGATGATTCTATAGGTGGATCTGAAGAGAGATTTGATTTTTCAATACAGAATAGTGATTGGGAGATAGAGTGGTATGGAGAAAGATTTTACTGCAGAAGAATGGATAATGAATTCTGGGCATCCCCAGGAGAATTGTGCCCATAAAAATACTTCTTTTAAAAAAACTCTTTTGCTTTTAGTAAAAGAGTTTTTTGTGTAGAATGGTAATAGAACCATTAACAAAGGGTAGAGATGAATAGATACGCAGTAAACGTAACGACAGTATTTTCTGAATGTCAAAGAGGAGAATGCGACAAGTGTCCCGGGCGGAGGGGATTTAAAACAGGGCATTATGGCGGATCTATCTGCCAATGTTCCTGCCATCGCGATAAATCTCTTGAGGATTCTCAGGAGAGACGGAATATGATGGACGAGGTCTTTCATAGGCCTGCTTCATCTGACCTGCGATTTGGTCCAGGATAGATGAGAATCTCAAACCTCTCTCTAATTGATTTCAGCCCCCATTCGAGAAGTTTTTAACTTCTCGAATGGGGGTTTTATGTTAAAATACTATTTATGTCTGAATATTATAATCCAAAAAGAGGAAAAGCATACAATTACGGAGGAGCGAACTGGAAATTGAGTCGGTCTAAAATAGACCTTTATTTGGAATGCCCCAAGTGTTTCTACTTGGATAATAAATTGGGTATAAAAAGGCCTCCGGGATTTCCTTTTGCCTTAAACAGCGCGGTTGATGAATTATTGAAAAAAGAATTTGATATTTTAAGAGAGAAGGAAGAGACTCATAAATTGATAGAGAAATATGAAGTTGATGCCAGACCTGCTCGACATGAGAAAATAAATGAGTGGAGAGAAAATTTTAAAGGGGTACAGTATAAGCATGAATTAACCGGATTTCTAATATCCGGAGCCATAGATGATCTGTGGGTTAATTCAAGAGATGAATATATAGTTGTTGACTATAAGTCCACTGCAAAAAATGAAGAGATAATTGAATTAAATAAAGATTGGCAAGACGGATATAAAAGACAAATGGAAGTTTACCAATGGCTTCTGAGAAGAAATGCTTTAAGGGTATCCAATACGGGATATTTCGTCTATTGCAATGGAAAAACCGACGCTATAAAATTTGACGGCAAATTGGAATTTGATATTACACTGATTCCGTATATTGGCGATGATTCATGGGTTGAACCGAAGATATTGGAAATAAAAGAATTACTTGATGGCAATGAAATACCCAAGGAAAACCCCGACTGCGACTACTGCGCATATAGAGAAGAAATAAATAAAACCGTAAAATAATAAAATGGAGAATGTGTTTATAAAGAAAGCCGACGGAACAAAAGAGCCCTTCCAAAAAGAGAAGTTGGAAAATTCTTTGAAAAAATCCGGTGCGGGGGAGGAAGAAATAGAAAAAGTTGTATCTTTTATTGAAAGTGAATTGCACGAGGGGATGACTACACATGAAATATACTCCTGCGCATTTAAGAAACTTAAAGAGATAAAAGAAGAAATTGCTATCAAGTATTCCCTGAGGGATGCGGTAATAGAATTGGGTCCCACAGGATTTCCTTTTGAGAAATTCGTATCGGCTGTAATATCACAAAGAGGGTATGAAACAGCTACCAATGTTTTAATGAAAGGAGCTTGTGTTGAGCATGAGATAGACGTCTTGGCAAAACACAAATCTCACAATTTTGCGGTTGAAGCGAAATTCCACAATGAGCATGGAACAAAAACCGACCTTAGAATATCTCTTTATGTCAAAGCCAGATTTGATGATCTTTGGGAAAGTCCACACCTAAAAAAAGAAGAAAAACCCCATGCTGCATGGCTGGTAACAAATACAAAATTCACAAACAAAGCCATTGAATTCGGAAATTGCGCCGGAATGATTTTGATAGGCTGGAATTACCCCGAAAAAGGAAACTTGCAAGATATGATAGAAGAAAGCAAACTTCATCCGATAACAAGCATATCTTCTTTAAGTAAATCTCAAAAATCAAAAATATTGAAAAGTGGCGTCGTTCTTTGCCGAGAATTAAGAGAACAGGTTGATTCATTTAGTGATTTTGGAATTCCAAATGCGAAAAAAGAAGAAGTTTTGAGGGAAATATCATCCATTATAGGGGAATAATGAACTTGTTTTTCCCTCTTTTATTGTATATAATCTCGGTAGATAATTACAAATAATTTAAAAATAATATGGAATGGACAAGAGATGTTGGGGAGAAAAATTCAATATTCGGAAATCAGAAGATGATAACCTCCCTTATAATAGCTTTTCTTATAGGGCTTTTTCTCGGCTGGACCTTTAGTGGAGAAAGAGGAGAAGACGAAGCCACTCCTTCGGTTGATGAGAATGGAATTGAGGAAGATGTTGAAGGAGTTATTGATGAAATGATTTCTAATGAAGAAGAAGATCTGCCTCAAATAACAGAAGGGGAATTCTTGAAGGTTTTAGACCAAGAAGCCGGAGAGCGGGTATTTGTATATGAGGTTTCAATAACTGAGCCGAGGTGGGTTGTTATACATGAGAATCTAAATGGAGAAATCGGAAATATATTGGGAGCTAGATTCTTCAGCGAAAAAGAAAGTGAGGGTTGGGTCAGACTACTTAGAAACACAGAACCTGAAAATACATATTATGCGGCGCTTTACCAAGTAGACGAGAGAATGAAAGATAGGGGAAGGGTTTTTGATATGGAAAGAGATCTTCCTTTAATTGACGAAGAGGGGAATAGGGTTATAGTTCAATTCAATACTACAGAAATTGAATAGAAGAAAAGCGGATATAAAAAATAACAGCCAAACTTTTAAAGAAAGAGTTATGGCTGTTGTTTTTAATATACCAAAAGGCAAAACTTTAAGTTGCAAAGAAGTTGGAGGGAAGGCGGGGAATCCAAAAGGCGCAAGGGTGGTTGGATCTATTATGCACTTGAATTATGATAATAATATTCCATGCCACAGAGTGGTTAAAAGTAATAGCAGAGTGGGGGCATACAATAGAGGCAGAAGTGAAAAAATTAGAAAACTTGAAGAAGAAGGTGTTATTATAGAAAAAGGTGAAATTTTAAAATGAATGAAAAAAATAACTTAATAGAACATCTTATACATAATACGGGGGTTATTGAAGAAGGATCCCGCATTGAATCGGCATTTAATGAAATAGACAGAAAAGATTTCATTGCCGAAGAATATCATCCCGAGGCTTATGAGGACTATCCCTTACCCATAGGATATGATCAGACAATATCCCAACCCACTACCGTAGCATTTATGTTATCTCTCCTTAATCCGGAAAAAGGAGACAGGATCTTGGATGTTGGCTGTGGCTCCGGCTGGACAACCGTCCTTTTGGGATATTTAACCGGAGAGACCGGAGAAGTTATTGGCATTGACGTTATAGATGACTTTGTTGAGATAACAAAAGAAAGATTGGCGGAATACGGAGATTTTGCTCCCAAAGCTACGGCCTTTGACGCATCTCTGAAAGAAGTAATTTTCAAGGACAGATACGATAAAATATTGGTGAATGCGGGTTTTGAAAGTATGAATAAAATACCAAGTGAATTAATTTCTAATTTAGAAAATGGAGGAGTAATGGTAGCACCTGTGGGAAATGAAATTATAAAATTCAGAAAAGAAAAAGATGGACTTAATATAGAGAAAAGATATGAAGGATTCCGTTTTGTCCCTTATGTATAATAAGCCATATGGACCAAGACAAAAAAGAGAAATTAAAGAAAATAAAGGATGAAGTTATTGACCTTAAGGACTCACCCTTGTGTCAAGAGAGAATAAAGAATAAATATCTTCCAGTAATAGGAGAAGGGAATCATTTTGCAGACATACTTTTTGTAGGAGAAGCTCCGGGCAAGAATGAAGCCCTTCAAGGAAGACCGTTTTGTGGTAGGGCGGGGGATATTTTAAATGAATTACTGAAGGATATATCCCTCGCGCGAGAAGATGTTTACATAACCAATATATTAAAAGACAGACCGCCCGACAACAGGGACCCTCTGCCCAATGAAATAGAAATATATGCTCCTTTTCTAGACAGACAAATAAATATAATACAGCCAAAAGTTATTGCCACCTTGGGAAGATTTGCAATGAATTACTGCCTCAAAAGGTATACCAACATTGCCAATTTACCAACAATAAGCGAAGCTCACGGAGGTAAATTTGAAGCGAAAATGGAATATGGAAAAATTAATATAATAGCTCTATACCATCCCGCAGCCACTATATATAACAATTCACTTAAAGAGACTTTGAGAGAAGACTTCCAAGTTTTAGAAAAATAACGTAGCTAATCCGCCAGCTGGCGGAAAGTATATTTTTCTTAATCCCTCCTTAATTTTTAATCTATAATACCTCACAACATGCGGGCGCGAATAGCGCATCCTTTATTGAGCGAAGTATGTTGCCTCAATATATTTAACAATAAACTATTTTTAATATAACTTTATATGTCCTAGAAAAATTGAGGTGGGCTCGCAAAACCTCATGTTTTGTTCTCATATTCATAGACTGAATAGAGTAACCGATATTTTTATCTATACAAAGGAGTTTGGGTAACCTTTTTTGTTATCTATAACGTTTTTATTCTCATAAATAACTTTTTATGCTAAATTGATTCATATATGAATTCATTTGAGATACGAAAGAGATTCTTGGATTTTTTTGAAAAAAGAGGTCATAGCATAATACCCTCCGCCTCACTCATTCCCGAAAATGATCCTTCGGTACTTTTTACTACCGCAGGTATGCAACCTCTAGTACCATACCTTTTGGGAGAGAGTCATCCATCAGGAACTCGTCTGGCAAATCTTCAGAAATGCGTGAGAATGGGAGATATAGATGAAGTTGGTGACAATACCCACCTGACATTCTTTGAAATGATGGGCAATTGGTCACTCGGTGACTATTTCAAAGAAGAAGCAATAAAATGGAGTTATGAATTTCTCACATCCAAAGAAGAAGGTTTGGGACTTGACCCCGAGCGATTGTATATAACGGCTTTCCAGGGTAATGAGCAAGCACCAAAAGATAAAGAGTCAGCAAAGATCTGGCAATCTCTTGGAATACCTGAGAATAGAATCTATTATCAGGGAGTGGATTGCAATTGGTGGCCTGCGGTAGGAGGAGAAGATACCTGGAGCGGACCGACGGGGCCATGCTCTGAGATGTTTTATGATGTAACAGAGAGCGGTTTAGGTGATATGACATTTGAAGAATTTCAAAGAGCTGATGATGAGCAGAAGGTGGTTGAAATATGGAATGATGTTTTTATGGAATATGAAAAGAAAGACGGAAAGATAATTGGAGAGTTGAAAAAGAGAAATGTTGATACCGGAGCGGGATTTGAAAGAGTTGTCTCTATTATGCAAGGAAAAGACAATGTTTTTGATACGGATATTTTCATCCCCATAATTGATATATGCAAAAACATCTCAAGCGATGAGAAAAAAAGAAAGATAATTGCTGATCACATAAGAACAGCAACTTTTATGATAGCTGACGGGGTTATTCCTTCTAACACTGATAGAGGATATGTGTTAAGGAGACTTATTCGCAGAGCTATATTTAATACAAACAATAAATCACTTGAGGAAAAAAGTGTCAGTAATATGGTTAATTTAATAGAAGAGATATATAAGCACCATTACTCAAATATTAAAGAAAATTCTGACAATATCAAAAAAACAATTATTGAAGAGTCTAATAAATTCTCAAAAACTCTCCAAAAAGGTTATGTCCGACTAAAAAAACTAGCTAATCCAACAAAAGAATTCGGCGATAATCAAGATGTTCCTAATACGAAAATTTCAGGAAAAGATTTATTTAATCTTTTTTCAACATACGGATTTCCTTTTGAATTAAGCATAGAGGAGATACAAAAAATAAGACAAGAGATGGGATTAAATACTTTGCCGTCAGACAGACTAGAAAAAATTAAAAGTGATTACGAAAAAGAATTTGAAGAACATCAGAAAAAATCTAGGACAGCTTCTGCGGGCAAGTTTAAAGGCGGGCTTGGAGGGCACAGTGATATTGAAGTAAAATATCACACAGTAACACATTTACTCAATGCCGCATTGAGGGAAGTATTAGGAGAAGAAGTGTCACAGAAAGGAAGTAATATAAATTCAGAAAGAATGCGTTTTGACTTCTCTTATCCTGAGAAATTAACAGACGAACAGAAAACTGAAGTGGAAAATTTAGTAAATGATAAAATAAAAGAATCATTAAAAGTATTTGTGGAAGAGATGGATTTGGATAAAGCTTATGAATCAGGAGCAACAGGAGTCTTTGGTGAGAGTTACCCAGACAAAGTTAAGGTGTATACTATAGGTAATGAAAAAGAATTTTTTAGTAAAGAAATCTGTGGAGGTCCTCATGTAGAAAATACAAAAGATTTAGGTGAATTTAAAATCAAGAAAGAAGAGTCTATATCAGCCGGGGTAAGAAGAATAAAAGCTGTGTTAGAGTAATAATAAGATGAAAAAAAGAGACAAGGATATAATAATCTTTGATATAGGAAGTGAGAGCGTAAGAGGAGCTTTAATCAACCAAGAACTCTTCGGTCTTCCCGTGATAAAATATATTACAAAAAGATATAATATAGATTCTATTGGAGAGAAAAAAGATATTGTAAAGAGTTTGGAGAAAGCCATTGCTGAAATATCAAACCGCCAAAAGAGTAACTCCTTTTTAAAGAAAATATTCGGCAAGCAAAAAGATTTTGATATTCTTTGCTTCCTATCTTATCCGTGGCAAAAAAGCGGAATGATAAGTATTTCAAAAGAATTTTCAAAACCTGTAAAAATGGATAAAGATGCAGTAAACGAAATAATGAAAAAAGAGGGAGGGGGGGAAATATCAAAATGGAGAAGGGAAGTATCGGGAGATAATCTTGTAATAATGAATAAAAAGGTAACGGAAATTCTACTGAACGGATATAAAGTGAATTCTCTGGATGGACAGATAGCAAAAGAAGTAAAACTATTTATGCATTGCTCGGCTGTTGATAATGAATTAATAAAAGAACTTGAAATTACTCTCTCTCTTTACAGATCAGCAAAATCCAACCTTGAATTTTTCTCATATCCTCTTGCTTCTTTTTCCGTCCTTAGAGACACCCTCTTTCACCAAAAAAATTTCATATACGCGGATATAACCAAAAGATCCAGTGAATCAATGCTGGTCAAAAAAGATAATATAGTGAAGATAAATTCAGCATTACTTGGTTATAATCATCTCATAGACAAAATATCCGGGAAATTAAACATTCCCCCATATATTGCCCAATCTTATCTGGATATTTTTGCAATGGGAAAAATAGAAAAATCTCTTGAAGAAAAAATGGAAGAAATATGTTCGGAATTTTTTGAAGATTGGAAAAGAATACTTTTAGGAAGCATACTTGAAACCAATATCCCCGTATTCATTACCACTAATAAGAGAATAATATCTCTATTTGAAAAGTACCTTTCCAATAATTCAAAAGTCATAGTATTGAATGAAGAAATTTTTTACGATAAACTTAAATTGGGAAGGGGAGTAAAAACAGATTTATTCATAATGATAGAGGCAATGTTTGCCGATAAAATATATGGGGAAATGTAGACTTTGAATCAAATACTTAAAAGGTTATAATAAACAATACATGCAAGACATAACACCGCCTAATAATAGAAGGTCAATAAGAAATATATCATCTTCCAGATCAAATGGTACGGAGGGGTCTTTAGAATCCGAAACGGAAAATAATAACGATTCCAGAAAGATCTTTCCGGAAGACAATCGATTCTCAGGTAAAAGTGGCAATGGAAAATGGGTGGCGATGGGAGCTTTAATATTAATAGTAGTATTTGTTATCGGCATTGGTGTAATCTCTCAATTCGGCAAAGCGGAAATAACCATTATTCCGGAGAGTATAAGAGGTGTTATATCCGAAGAATACACAGCCACAAGAGACGGATCCGAAGACTTAACCTTTCAATCAATATCCCTAAACGACACCAAAGAGGCAGCAATAGAGGCCACTGGATATAAATTCGTGGAAGAAAAAGCGTCCGGAATTATAACTGTATTTAACAATCACTCTGCAGAAAGCCAAATACTGATAGAAAATACCCGATTTGAAAGTCCTAATGGGCTGATATTCCGTATCCCAGATAGAATAGTCGTTCCGGGAATGGAAGATGGAGAAGCCGGTTCTATAGATGTAAGAGTATACGCTTATGAATCGGGAGATAATTATAATATCGGACCAACTCAATTTACAATTCCCGGCTTTGAAGGAACTCCGCAATTTGAAAGTTTCTATGCCGTCTCAAATTCTTCTATGAGAGGAGGGGTATCGGGAGAAGTTCCGGTTGTATCAGACGAGGATAAAGAGAGTGTTTTGGGAAATTTAGAACAAGAGATCAGAGAAAAATTAAGAGATGCATCCTTATCAGAAGTTCCGGATAATTTTATTCTCTTTCCTAATGCTTCTTTTATTGATTTAAGTCACAGTATAGAAGAAGGAGAGGGCGATATAGCAAAACTGTTGGTTCGAGGAGAGTTATTTGGCATACTGTTCAATAAAAAAGAATTTGCCGATAAAATAGCGGAAGATGTTTTTCCCGAATTTGGAGAAAGTGCTGAAATCGTTAATTGGGATGATCTATCTTTTTCTTTAAATGAAAGTACTAAAATATATGAAGGGTTGGAAGAATTTAAATTTATCATTGCGGGAGATATACGAATAATAAAAGATATAGCGAAAAGTGATATAATAAACGATCTCTCTGGCGAATCAA
>SL_3KL_010_SEDDRAFT_10004619_pt1 | contig 12443 bp, 14 predicted proteins | sample SodLakKL_010_SED_2_FD_10381 | JGI IMG/M metagenome (IMG submission 10381)
CTACGGTTACGGTCATTCCATCCCCGGCGATAGCAATGCCAAAGTCCGTAACCTTTACTTTGCCACTGGGGGAGAAAAGGATGTTCTGGGGTTTGATGTCGCGGTGCACCATACCGGCAGTGTGAGCCTGTTCCAGGGCTTCGGCGATCTGCCTGGCAATCTGAATCGCTTCCTGGGCCGGCAAACGTCCCTTCTGCCTGATGTAGGCTTTCAGGTTGTCCCCTTCCACATACTCCATAACCATGAAGTAGGTGCCGTCCTGTTCACCGACATCGTAAATATTGACAATATGGGAATGGGAGAGGGCGGCTGCAGACTGGGCTTCCCGCTCGAAACGGCGGATAAAGGCCGCATCGCCGGTCATTTGATCTTTTAGGACCTTGACCGCTACTGTCCGCTTTAAGACCAGGTCCCGGGCCCGGTATACCCGGGCCATGCCCCCCTCGGCAATTTTTTCAAGCAGCTCATAACGTTCCGCTAATATTTTACCAACCATTAAACTTGCTGACCCCCAATACCGGTGGCTATGACCACGGTAATGTTATCATGCCCGCCTCTGTCATTGGCCAATCCAATCAAAAATTTGGCCATTTTTTGCGGGTCCTGATGTTCCAGGCATGCGGTCTTTATTTCATCATCGGCAACATGGTTTGTAAGACCGTCGGTACAGAAAAGCAGGACCGACCCCGGTTCAATCTCTCTTTCATAAATATCCACCTCGAGATGATTGTCTATGCCAACTGCCCGGGTAAGGATGTGGCGCTGGGGATGATTATGGGCATCCTCCGGCCTAACCTGCCCGGAATCTATCAACTGCTCCAGCAGGGAATGGTCCTTGGTAATCAGTTCGATACTGTCATTCTTGATCTGGTAGGCCCTGCTGTCGCCGACATGGCCGACAGCCAGGTGGCTGCCTTGCAGCAGGCCGGCTGTAAGGGTAGTTCCCATGCCTCTTTTGGAAGGGTTTTGGGCCGCTTCTAAAACAACCGCTTTATTGGCATCAAGGACTAGATGCTCCAGGGACCGGCGGACTTCTGCGGAAGATAAGGAAGGCTCCCGGCTTAGATTTTCCCAAAAATTCCTGACCGTATCTACAGCCAGGGCGCTGGCAATATTTCCGGCCTGGTGGCCGCCCATTCCGTCGGCTACCACCAGCAGGGCGTAATCGGCCTTGGCTTCAGCAAAACAGCTGTCTTCATTGCGGGGTCGCTCCAGACCCCGGTTGCTCATACAGGCTAACTGCAAATGAACATCTCCTCCCCGGCCCTTTTTGCTGGCTTAATATCATGTTCAGTATAGCAAATAGACAGAATTGAGGCAAGACAGCCAGGAGCATTATAGCAACCGGGCCGGTCAGGCCTTTAAAGCAACAGTTAAAAGAATTTTGCTTTTTCAACCCTGGTTTTTACTTTTTACGCCACATAGCCATGAAAAAGCCGTCCAGACTATGCCTGTGGGGCCAAAGAATTACCTTATCCGGGTCATCCTGGGCCGCCCGCAGAAGCGGCGGCAGTAAAAGCTGTAAGGGCTCCAGTTCAAAACCGGTCCAGCGGTTGTTGAACTTTTCCACTACCGCTACTGTTTCTTCAGGTTCAGTGGTGCAGACCGCATAAAGCAGTTTGCCACCGACCGGCAGGAGGCGGGCTGCTGCTGCCAGCAATTCCAGCTGCAGCTCCTGAAAAGTAACCAGTTCTTCTTCTTTGCGGCGCCATTTAATTTCAGGCAGCCGTCTGATCACTCCCAGTCCCGAACAGGGAGCATCGACCAAAACCGCATCAGGGGTCGTGATCTTGCCGCTGTCAATATTTCTGCCGTCTGCCAGGACAGGCCTGATGCTGCGCAGCCCAGCCTCCGGGCCGCCTTTTCGACCAGCCGGAGGCGATTATGGTGCACTTCAACGGCATAAATCAGGCCGCGATCTTCAGTCAGCTCGGCCAAATGGGTGCTTTTGCCCCCCGGAGCGCTGCAGAGATCGACTACCGTATCTCCGGGCGAAAGGCCTAACAGGGGCGCCACCAGGGCCGAGCTCTCGCCCTGAATGGTAAAAAGGCCGTTCTTAAATGCTCTCGCCGCCGCCGGCGAAGCGGGGCCTTTAACCCGGAGCAAGCCGGGAACCCAGGGGCTTTCAACTGTCTCATACCCTTCCAGCTTCAAATCACCGGCCAGTTTTTCAACCGTGGTGCGCAAACAGTTGGGACGGATCGAGGCCATGGGCTGTTCGTTGTTGGCCTGACACCACTTTTCGGCAATATAGCTTCCAAAACGATTTAGAGCCCGCGAGACCATCCACTGGGGGTGGCTGTGCCTTAGAGAGAGATATTCCAGGGGCTGGCGGTTGCGATCGGGCCAGGGCAGGCAGCCTGAATTTTGGGCCAGGCGCCTCAGGACGGCGTTAACCATTCCGGCCACTCCGCGGTGGCCAAATCGGCGGGCCAGTTTTACGGACTGATCTACCACGGCATAATCGGGAATCCGGTCCAGGTATAAAATTTGGTACGCTCCCAGGCGGAGCAGGTTGCGGATCCAGGGGGTCAAACTATTAACGGGGCGGTGGCAATACAGATTCAGAGCCCAGTCCAGGGTATTTAGACGCTGCACTGTTCCCTTGGCCAGTCGGACGGCCAGGGCCTTTTCTGCAGCAGGGAGCGCCTGGAGGAGCGAGGGCAGGGCCAGGTTCAGGTAGGCTCCGTCCTGCTCAACCCTGACCAGGGCCCGCAGGGCAGCTTCACGCGCTTTTACAACCGGTGGCTTTTGTTCAGGCAAGTTTCTACTCTCCATCCAGGCGCCGACCCGGTTCTATGCGATAGCCGCAGCAAAATGAACCGGCATCCATCTGCTTTTTACCCGCCGGCTGCAGTTCAAGCAGTTTCAGGGAACCGCCGTTCCCGGTAGCGACGGTCAGTGAATCCTCACCTGCTTCAAGAATGGTGCCCGGCTTTTCTCCCCGGTTCCCGTCCTCGTTCTCGTCGGGCCGGGCTGACCGCCAGACTTTAATTCTCCTGCCTTCAAAAGTGGTATAGGCGCCCGGCCAGGGATTCAATCCGCGAATCCGGTTATGAAGTTCGACCGGGCCCAGTTTCCAGTCCAGGCGTTCTTCGTCGGATTGCAGGGGGGGAGCATAGGTCGCCCGCCCGTGGTCCTGGGGAACAGGTCGGGCGGTACCAGCGGCCAGGGCGTTAACGGCTTTTAGGAGGAGGGCGGCGCCCTTTTCGGCCAGGCGGTCGTGGAGCGTGCCGGCCGTATCGTAATCAGAAATAAACTCTTTTTCCTGCATAATAATATCCCCGGCATCAAGCTCCGGGGTCATTTTAATCACGCTTACTCCGCTGTACTGCGCTCCGTCCATCACGGCCCGGTGAATCGGCGCGGCACCGCGGTAGGCAGGCAGGTACGAGGCATGGAGGTTGATACAACCCAGGCGGGGCAGATCAAGTATTTCAGGAGGCAGAATCCGTCCAAAGGCCACGGTAATAATCAGTTCGGGTCCTTTTCCTTCCAGCCAGGCCAGGAAACTTCTGTCTTTCATCCTCGCAGGCCGAACCACCTCAACCTCGTTTTGGCGGGCCCATTCGGCGGTTGGAGCCAGGCTGAGCTTACGGCCGCGTCCTTTCGGACTGTCCGGTCGGGTAATTACGGCTTCAAGGCGGTGCGGCGATCGATAAAGTTTTTCCAGGGCAGGAAGGGCAAAGACGGGAGTGCCCATAAAAATCAATGTAAGTGGTTTCAAGACTCATCCTCGCTTTTTAATTCTTCGGGATCAATCATGCGGACCGCTTTGTCGGTAAAGAGAATCCCGTCCAGGTGATCAATTTCATGCAGTAAAATTCTTGCCGCCAGGCCTTCCGCTTCCAACCGGATCTGCTTGCCCTCCCGGTTCAGACCCCTGACGATTATTTTTTCAAAGCGCGGCACTTCTCCGTACTGACCGGGAATACTGAGGCAGCCTTCTACACCGACCGCTTCCCCTTCTGTTTTTTCGCAGCGCGGGTTAATCACTTCATATATTTGGCCATCTTCCCCGCCGGTAGTGGCCACCAGGATCCGCTTGGGAACTCCGACCTGGTTGGCGGCAAGGCCAACCCCTTCGGCTTCGCGCATAGTCTCAATCATGTCCTCAATCAGGCGGTAGACGGCGCTGTTTATCTTTTTAACTTCCTGCGCCGGGGTGCGCAGGCCAGGATGATTGTCGCTTAAAATTTTTCTTAAAGTCATAGCACGCCCTCCCCATCAACCATACCAATTATAGCACTACCTGCGGGTTAAAATCTACTGCCAGGCGCACAGGCCGGGGCATCTTGCGCTGGTGGTATTCCCTGATTATTTTTCTAATGCCCGGAGCCAGGCGGGGCAGGTCCTGGCCTTTTAAGATAGTATGGACCCGGTACTGTTCTTTGATGCGGTAGAGCGAGGCCGGAGCAGGCCCGAGGATCTCCGCTTCTCCGACCGCCGGACCGAGCCGGTCGGTCAACCAGACAGCGGCTTCAAAAACAGCCTCTTCGTCCGGCCCGCTGAATAAAAATCGGAGCAGGCTGGAAAAAGGCGGGTAGGATAGTTGCCGCCTGGTTTCCAGCTCGGATTCAAAAAAAGCGAGATAATCATGTTCCGCCGCAGTAACGATGCTGTGATGCCGGGGGTGGTAAGTTTGAACGATCACTTTTCCGCCCCGTGGGCCGCGGGCGGTACGGCCGGCAACCTGGGTCAACAGTTGGAAAGTGCGCTCCGGAGCCCTGAAATCAGGCAGGTTGAGGGTAGTATCAGCGGCCACCACTCCGACCAGGGTTACGTCCGGAAAGTCAAATCCCTTGGCAATCATCTGGGTGCCGATCAGGATCTTGGCCTTGCGTTCCCGAAACTGGCGGTAATAGCGGCTGTGAGCGTGCCGGTCGGCGGTGGTGTCGCGATCCATACGGATCAGGGGTACTGATGGATAAAGTTTTTTCACTTCATCTTCCACCCGCTGGGTCCCGGCGCTGAAATAGCGAATTTTTGTGCCCCGGCAGCCGGGGCAGGTTGCGGGAACTGAAGTTTCACGGGCACAGTAATGGCAGCACATGATCTGCCGGTCCATGTGCAGGGTCATCGAGACGTCACAGGATGGACAGCGGACCACGTGGCCGCATTCACGGCAGAGCACAAAGCCGGCAAACCCGCGCCGGTTGATAAAAAGGAGGGCCTGTTCATCGCGCTCGACGACCCCGTTTAACTCCTCCAGAAGCAGGCGGCTGAAAATGAGGCGGTGCCGGGCTTTAAGCTCCTGGCGCATATCAACCACGGTCACCGGGGGCAGCTGGATCGGGGTAACCCGCTCTTTCATTTTTAAAAGGACGGCATCGCCCTCGAGGGCTTCGTAATAGCTTTCAAGGGAGGGGGTAGCGCTGCCGAGCAGGAGGGTGGCCCGGTTATAGCGGGTCCGCCACCAGGCTACGTCACGGGCGTGATAGCGGGGCGCTTCTTCCTGTTTATAGGTGGTTTCATGCTCTTCATCAATAATGATCAGGCCGATTTTTTCCAGGGGCGCAAATACCGCCGAACGGGCTCCCAGCACCACCCGGGCCCTGCCGCTTAAGATCATTTGCCACTGGCGGTTTTTTTCGGCCACGCTCAGCCGGCTGTGCAGGACGGCTACCCGGCCGGGAAACCGCCCTTCAAAGTGCTCGATCATCTGGGGAGTAAGCGCTATTTCCGGGACCAGGATCATGGCCCTGCGGCCCTGCTCCAGGCAGTAAGCGATACTCTGCAAATATATCTCCGTCTTGCCGCTGGCCGTAATGCCGTGCAGGAGCATTTTTTCAGGTTTTGGCCGCTCTAAAACCGCTCTGATCTGCTCAAAACAGGCAGCCTGTTCTTCTCTCAGCAGGTGGGGCCTGGTTGTCGGATGCTCTACTGTTTCTTTTTCTTCATCCTCCTGCTGTCCGGGTTGGACGGCCTCGATAGATACCAACCCTTTTTTTTCCAGGCTGCTGACGGCCTGGCTGCTCGCTCCAAGCCGGATCAGCTCGGGCCGGGGTAGAGACCCTCTTTGCTTTAGTATGTCCAGGGTTTTTTGCTGGACCGGGGCCCGGCTTAAATCAGCCTCGGCGGCAAGTTCGGTCGGTTTAACCACCCTGATTTCACCGGGCCTTCTGCCTTTGCGGAACGAAGCCGGAATCATGGCATGAAGGGCATCGATCAGGCGGCAGTAACAGCGCATCGAAAGCCAGTGACTGAGGGCCAGCTGTTCTGCATTCAGCAGCGGGACCGGATCAATTATGGCCGCTATATCCTTCAGGGAGTCAACAGCAGTATCCCGGAGCAGGCGCAGGACGTAACCCTGGCAGAGGCGGTGGCCCAGGGGCACCTCCACCCGCATACCGGGTTTGAGTTTTCCTTGCATATCCGGCGGGATATTATAATGAAAAGGCCGGTCAACGGCGTTGCTGAGCAGGTCAATTATTATTTCTGCATACTGAGGCATCTATTTACCCCTGTCGGTTAATTTGATATCATTAAGCCAGGTTTAAGGAAAGAGGGTTTGCCTGTGTTCAAATTATTTTTCCCTGCTGGATGGGTAATCAGCGAAAATCGCAGCTGGCTGATTATGGCCGGGGCCATATTCCTGGGCTCTTCCATTGCCTTTTATTTTACCCCTGTATTTTCTGAACCGGCCGCCGAACAGGCAGTAGATCTGCAGCTGGAACAGCTGGAAGAGATCCTGTCTCTGATCATGAACGCGACGCCTGCGGTCGGGATATCCTTAATTTTTATGAATAATTTTTTATCGATGGCCCAGATGCTGGTGCTCGGCTTTCTAGCCGGGATTTCGCCGCTGCTTACCCTGGGCCTAAACGGGGCCCTGGTTGGAGCCCTGCTCTCTTTTTCCGCCCAGGAAGGAACGCCGCTGCTGCCGATGATCATGTTCGGCCTGCTTCCCCACGGAATTTTTGAACTGTTTGCTTTTTTCCTCTGCGGCGCCATCGGCCTCAAATTTGGTTACCACTGCATCGCTTCACCCCTGCCGGGCAAAACCCGCGGCCAGAGTTTCCGCTATATCTGGAAAGAAGCGATTTCCGTCCTGCCCCTGGTTGTGGCGCTGCTGGTCGCTGCTGCCTGTATCGAGGTCCTGGTCACCCCGCGGCTGCTGGAATTAGTATTATAGCAACCCGGCAATGCGATCGAGGATGTGGTGGGCCAGTGCTTCTTTTTCCATCAGGGGCAGCTCTTCAACCGCCCCGCTGCGGTCAATAATAGAAACCCGGTTGGTGGCCACGGCAAAACCGGCCCCGGGTTCTTTTAAATTATTGACAACGATCAGATCGAGGTTTTTATTGATCAATTTTTGGTGGGCATTTTCAAAAATATCTTCGGTTTCGGCGGCAAAGCCGACCAGGATCCGGTCGCCTTTTTCTTTCCCCAGTTCCAGGAGGATATCGCGGTTTTTGGCCAGTTCGATCGTCGACAGGTCGCTGGTTTTTTTTACTTTTTGCTCGGAAACTTCCAGGGGCCGGTAGTCGGAGACTGCCGCCGCCTTGATAACCAGGTGGCAGTCCTCGTAATGATCTTTAACGGCATCGAACATTTCCTCGGTCGTGGTCACGTCCACTGTTCTGACTCCGGCAGGAGCTCTGAGATGGGTTTGCCCGCTGATTAAAGTTACTTCCGCCCCCCGCTCCTTTAAGGCCCTGGCCAGGGCATACCCCATTAAACCGGTGGAAGGATTGCTCAGAAAACGGACCGGATCAAGGGGTTCTCTGGTCGGACCGGCGCTGACCAGGGCTTTGAGGCCGGCAAAATCATTGGGCCTGAGGGCAGCCCTGGCATAGGCGTAGATGTCTTCGGGCTCAGGCATCCGCCCCCGTCCGTACACTCCACAGGCCAGTTCTCCTTCCCCCGGATCCATAACATGGCAGCCATGTTCGGTTAACTTGTTTATATTCTCCTGCACAATCCCGGTGTTCGTACATGTCGACATTCATGGAGGGGACAACCACTACCGGGCAGCGGGCAGCCAGGTAGAGGGTGCTCAGAAGGTTGTCGGCCAGGCCCACTGCCATTTTGGCCAGGATATTGGCGGTGGCAGGGGCTATGACCAGGAGGTCGGTTTCCTCTAGCAGGTCAATATGCGTTATTTTCTCCCCGCTTCGATCAGCATACATATTTACATATACCGGGTGGCCGGTCAGGACCTGGAAAGTGAGGGGGGCAATAAATTCGGTGGCCGCCGACGTCATCACCACATGAACGTCAGCGCCGCCGCGCACAAACAACCTGGCCAGTTCGGCAGCTTTATAGGCGGCAATACCGCCGGTAACACCCAGCACTATTTTTTTCAAAAGAAACACCCCTATTTAATACCGTCCCGCTTACGCTCATATTCAATATTGCCCGCTTCAATTTCCCACAGGGCAGTGGCAACGTCCTTGGTGTATACCTCATCTATGGTCTTTTTACTGCCATTGCGAAGCTGGCGGCCCCTTTTTGCGGCAGCGATAACCAGGGTATATTTACTGTCCACTTTTTCCAATAAAACATCAATTGAAGGATAAATCATTTGCTTTCACCTCCCGCGCCCGGCGGACGAGCACCGCGGCCGACTTTGCATTTTTCGGCATCAATAATGGAGTCGATTAAGTTCGCCGCTTTTTCAACAGTATCATTTACGACCAGATAATCATAGTGGCTATAGGCTTTCATTTCCCGACGCGCTGTTTCAAGCCGCCGGCTGATCCGATCCGGTTCTTCGGTCCCGCGCCCGATAATTCTCTCTTCCAGGGCCTCCATGGATGGGGGCGCCAAAAAGACGGATACGGCTTCAGGGGTTTTGTTTCTAACCTGTTCGGCTCCCTGGATGTCAATTTCTAAAATTAAATCCTGGCCGGAAGCCAGCAGGCCCCTGACCGCCTCGCGGCGGGTGCCGTAATAATGATCATGAACTACGGCCCATTCCAGGAAAGAACCGGCTTCGATCATCTCTTTAAAGCGGGAGGTCGTGGTGAAGTTGTATTCTCTGCCTTCTTCCTCACCGGGCCGGGGCGGGCGGGTGGTTGTTGAAACGGAGAGCTTTAAAGCTTTCCTTATTTCAATTAGCCGGCGGCATACCGTCCCTTTGCCGACCCCGGAAGGCCCGGAAATTATCAAAAGAATACCTTCAGCCATTAACTGCCTCCCCGATTTTATTCTACTTCTTCACTGTCGATCTGGGCATCACTGGCCTGTAAGCGGTGCTTTACAGTTTCCGGTTGGACCGCGGACAGGATGATGTGGCCGCTGTCAGCTATAATTACAGCCCTGGTGCGGCGTCCATAGGTAGCATCAATTAACATGCCCCGTTCGCGCGATTCACTGATGACCCTTTTTACCGGAGCCGATTCGGGGCTGATAATAGCAATAATGCGGCTGGCCGAAACAATGTTGCCAAACCCGATATTAATCAGCTTGATAGCCATAATAAAACCCCTTTCAACTTTTATTCTAGGTTCTGAATCTGTTCACGGATTTTTTCCAGCTCCGCCTTAAGTTCAACTACCAGGTTTGTCAGCTGGTAGTCCCCGGCTTTGGATCCGATTGTGTTAATTTCACGGAACATTTCCTGCGCGATAAAGTCGAGCTTACGCCCGGCGGGAGCGCTTCCGGTCAGGTTTTCCCGAAAAGATTTAATGTGGCTCCTCAGCCGGACCAGTTCTTCATCTACCCCCATTCTTTCAGCAAGCAAAGCGCATTCCATGATCAGCCTGTTTTCTTCAAAATGCCCGGCCAACAGCTCCTGGAATTTCTGTTCAGTTTTGCGGCGGTGTTCTTCCTTGGCCTCTTCTGCCCGTTCGGCCGCTTCCTCAACCATTGTTTCCAGACGCTCACAGCGCTCGAGCAAATCCCGGCCCAGGTTTTCACCTTCTATCCGGCGCTGCTCCAGGAGATGGCTCATCGCCTCCTGCACCGCTTCGCTTAGCGCCGGCCAGACCTCTTCCTCGTTGACAGCAACACCACTGGTTTTAAACAAATCGGGCAACTGCAATAAATGTTCAAGTTTAACTTCTTCGAGCAGCTGCAGGTTTCGGCAGAGCTCCTGCAGGGAACGGTGATAATCTTTGGCCAGATCAAAGTTTAGCTTAACCTGCTGGACCCCGGCCGGAACTTCATCCAGGCTGAGGGTCAATTCCACCCTTCCTCTTTTAATCGATTCCTGGAGCAGGCGCCGGATGCGATCCTCCAATGAGTAGAGCTCACGTGGCAACCGCACCGAAAAATCTGCATATCTGTGGTTCACAGAACGCATTTCGGCTGAAAAGGTATAACCCTCTTTACTGCTGCTGCCGCGTCCGTAGCCGGTCATACTCTTTATCATTTTTACCGCCCTTTTTGGTCATATAACCCTGTTTATCTGCTAAAAATATGCAAAGCCGGGCATATTCATCTAATTAGTCTGGTTTATGGCTAAAAATCTGTCATTACTGGATTTATATTAACATCAATTCCTGGCAATCTCAAGGAGTAATTGAGCATTTGTCGATCCTAGCGCCGATCATGCTGCCGCTATGGAATAGATTTGGCTTTATATTTGCCAGGGCTGCCATTTGGAATTATACTAGAGGCCGGGAGAGTGAGAAGATGGCTTTTGATGCCCTGATCATGAAGGCCGTTACAGATGAATTGCAGGATCAACTGGTCGGCGCCCGGGTTCAGCATATTTACGAGCCGGGCGGTGGAGAAATCATGATGCAATTTTACTCCCGCGGCAGCCGGCCGGGGTTGTTAATTTCTGTCGATCCCAGGTATGCCCGGGTTCATCTCACCGCCAGGCGCCCGCAGGGCAAAGAAAAGCCCTCCCCCTTTTGCATGCTGCTGCGCAAGTACCTGGTGGGAGGCCGGGCCGCAATATTCTCCAACCCTCCCCTGGAAAGAATCCTGGAAATTTCCTTCGACCCGCCGGAAGGCATGCCCCCGGTCAAGCTGATCGCTGAAATAATGGGCCGCCGCAGCAACATAATCCTGGTCGATCAGGAAGGAATCATCCTGGGAGCGGCCAGAACCGTATCATGGGACAAAAATCCCAAAAGAGCAATCATGCCCGGTGAGCTTTACCGGCCCGTTCCATCCCAGGATAAGCTCAATCCTCTAGAAATGAGCCGGGAGCAATTCACGGCCCGGATGCGAGAACTGCTTAACGGCGGGAAAAAACCCGAAAAAGCGCTCCTTGAAGCAGTGGATGGAATAAACCCCCTGATGGCCCGCGAAATGTGCTTCCGGATCGGCAGCTTCGATCAAGCTTTCGATCAATACTTCTTTAATTTGCATGATCAGGTACAAGAACTTTTCAATAAAACCATAAACGGCGGGCTGCAGCCGGTAATGCTGCCCGGAAAGAAAATTTATGCGGCAGCGCCCCTGGAGCATCTGGCCGAAGAGGAGCAGGTAAAATTTGAGCGGTTTAATGAAATGCTCGATCAATTTTACAGCAATTTAATCAGGGAAGAGCGTGAAAAACAGCTCCGGGAACAGCTTGAAAGCGCTGTGGAAAAACGACTGGCCAGGCTGAATAAAAAGCTGAAACAGCAGGAAGAAGAACTCGCTGAGGCCGGAGATGCCCCCCGGCTCCGCCTTTACGGTGAACTGCTCCTTACCTACCGGCATCAAATCCCCCGCGGGGAGAATAGCGTTACCCTCCCCGATCTTTATGAAGAGGGCAAGATGGTAACGGTTCCTCTAGACCCTTCTTTAACGGTTAGCGCAAACGCCCAGCGCCATTTCAACCGCTACCAGAAAGCAAAAAAGGGCCAGCAAAAAATAAAAAAACAGATTCAAAAAACCCGCTCCGAAATAGAATAGCAGCTTCAAAAAACCCGCTCCGAAATAGAATACTGCTTTATGCCATTGAAAACAGCGCTGAAACATCACTGGAAGAAGTCAGGCAGGAAATGACTGAAGCCGGTTACCTGCGCGAGAAAGGCAAACCCCGGCGAAAAATCGATGCCGCCCCCCAACCGCTTAAATTTACCACCTCGGCAGGGCATACCGTCCTGGTCGGGCGAAATAACCGCCAGAACGATTATATTACCTTCAAAGCCGCAGCCCGCCGCGACACCTGGTTCCATGTTCGTAAACTGCCCGGGGGCCATGTAGTCCTGAAGGAAGCCCCTTTCCCTCCACCTGAAAAAGATATCGAAGAAGCCGCTTTCCTGGCGGCCTATTTCAGCAAGGGACGGGACAGCTCCGCCGTGGCGGTGGATTATACCGAAATCCGCCATGTCCGGCGCCGGCCAGGCGGCAAACCGGGCTTTGTCTTCTACGAAAACTTCCAAACCGTAACAACCAACCCCCTGGATCCTGCCCTGCGTAAAAGGTTCCACCTCCAATAGAATATCGGGGACGGTTCTTTTATTCCTTGAGCTAAGAACTAATTTAATCAGGGCGCCCTGGGTTATACAGATCAATAAGATGCGTTTCGCATCGTTTTTGATGGGTAAGTGGGG
>SL_3KL_010_SEDDRAFT_10004620_pt1 | contig 12443 bp, 11 predicted proteins | sample SodLakKL_010_SED_2_FD_10381 | JGI IMG/M metagenome (IMG submission 10381)
CCCCGCCGATGATGGCTCCCATGCCCGCACCGGTCAGTGCCCCGCCAAAGGTTTGCCAGGCCCTGAGGTGAGGGTCGTCACGGGTTTCCATTGTGAAAAGGATGTCAATGGCAAAGTCCGCATCCCTTTCACGCCGCACCTGGTCATAACCCCGGTTGTAAAGAAGATTCATGGTCCTCGAAAGACGATACAAACCAAAAGGGGTCCGGTCATCAATGTCGAGAACGTAGGTCTGATCCATTGGGCCGGGAATGGGGCCAAGAGCACCCCTCATCTCATAAGAGTCTGATTCAGAAACCCTGTAATAGGGACCCGCGGAACCACTGGTGGCGCATCCCGCGGACAGGGCCAGCACCACCAGCAGGGCTGCAAGGCTCAACTTTTTCCACACAATATGTTTTTGCATGGGCACCGCCTCCTTCAATACTCCCTTGATCAAAGACCATCAAAGGATTCAAAATAGCAGGAAAGTGCGGGAAGGGCTGCGGGAACAGGCTTTCCTTTCAGGGCCTTCTCAACCCCTGTTTTCTCTTGTTTCGGCCATTGACAGCCGGAGGACGACGATTTATGAACTGCAGATTCCGAAAAATAAGTATCACCGCAGTGTTTGCCTGCACCCTTCTCCTCGGAGGGTGTGTCAAACCCAAAATTCACATTTTCCCAGACAAGAGCGAACCTCTCAAGGAGGTCACCCTTCAGGGCAAGGGCCGGGATAGAATCCTCGTGATTCCAGTGGAAGGATTCATCTCCGACAGCGCCAGGCGCATTCCTTTCCGTTCGCGGCCCAACCTCGTGAAAGAAATTGTATCCCAGCTGGAAAAAGCTAAAAAGGATCAAAGGGTCAAAGGGGTGGTTTTAAAAGTGAATTCTCCAGGGGGCTCCACTTTCGCCAGCGACGCCCTCTACGAGGAGATAAAGGCTTTCAGGGAGGAATCTCAAGCGGCACTGGTGGTGGCCATGATGGGAACAGCAGCTTCGGGAGGCTATTACATTTCCCTTCCCGCCCATTACATCATGGCGCACCCGACCACTCTCACAGGATCCGTGGGGGTCATTTTCATGCGCCCCCAGTGGAGCGATCTCATGGAAAAGCTGGGCGTTCATGTTTCCGTGGAAAAATCTGGAGAAAACAAGGATATGGGATCACCCTTCAGAGATGCATCTCCCGAGGAAATGGAAATCCTTCGAACCCTCACCCACTCCCTGGGAGACCGGTTCCTGAAGCTGGTCACACTCCACCGCAGCCTGGACGAAGCGGCTTTGAGGGAAGTGGCCACCTCCCGGATTTTCCTGGCCGAAGAAGCTCTTTCACTGGGGCTGATCGATGGAATAGGTTATCTCGATGATGCATTGGAGAAGACACGCCTGCTGGCGGGATTGGGGCCCGANCCAAGAATCGTGGTCTACCGGCGTCAAAAGGATGCCAACGATAACATCTACAACACCATGGCCAANGCCCCCAGTGGGGGAAGAATCACNCTCACGGACATCCATTTTCTGGAATCTCTTCCCGTGNTGCAAAGCGGCTTCTATTATCTGTGGCTTCCCGAAGGGGGTGTGCCCTGAGAAGGCGGGACCGCCGATCCACGGTTCATGAAAACCGGCGGTCCCGGAAAGCTCACTGGGAAGTTTCCAGAACATAGGTGAAAATCAGAGGCACCACTATAGTGGCATCGGACTCAATGATGAACTTGGGCGTCTCAACCCCGACTTTTTCCCAGGTGATCTTTTCGTTGGGAACAGCACCCGAATAGGAACCGTAGCTGGTTGTGGAGTCGCTGATCTGACAATAGTAGGCCCACAGATGAGCCTCTTCCATATGGAGTTCCTGCCTCAAAAGGGGCACCACGGAGATGGGAAAGTCTCCGGCAATGCCTCCCCCGATCTGAAAGAAGCCCTGGGGATGCTTGCGGCACATCCGCGGATACCACTCCATGAGATCCAGCATGTACTCCATGCCGGTCCGCACCGTGTGCACATTCTTGATGGTCCCGCGCAAACAGTGGGCTGCATAAATGTTTCCCAGAGTGGAATCTTCCCAGCCGGGCACGAATATGGGCAGATTCCTCTCGCAGGCAGCCATCAGCCAGCTGTTTGCGGGATCAATCTGAAAGCTTGAATCCAGCTGCCCGCTTCGAAGGAGCCGGTAGAAAAACTCATGGGGAAAGAGCCTTTCTCCATCACGATCAGCTCGGACCCACTGCTCCTTGATATGCCCCTCGATGCGCTTTATGGCCTCTTCCTCGGGGATGCAGGTGTCCGTAACCCGGTTCAAACCCCTTTCCAGCAGCTCCAGTTCATCCTGCGCCGTCAAATAGCGGTAATGGGGCACTCGAAAATAAAAGTCGTGGGCAACCAGATTAAAAACATCTTCCTCCAGATTTGCCCCCGTGCAGCAAATGGCGTGAACCTTCTCCTGACGGATCATTTCACCCAGGGAGAGCCCGATTTCCGCTGTGCTCATGGCACCCGCCATGGACAGAAGCATGTGGCCGCCCTGATCCACATGCCTGGCATACGCCGCCGCAGCATCCAGAAGGGTGGCAGCGTTGAAATGCCGGAAATGCCGCTTCATGAAGGAAGAAACATTGCCTTGAGTCATTTTCCATTCACCTCTCTTTTCATTCTAAAACAGGCTTGAGGTCGGTTTTCGCTTTGGGAGGGCCCGTTGGAAATGGATTCTTCAAATTTTCCAATCCTGCGGCCCCGCGTCGACCAACTTCCCCCCTTTGCTCTCCCACCCGGAGTGCAAAGAGGACTCAACCGTCCAGAAAAAGCACAGGATGAGCACAAAAGCCATCAGTGCTCATCCCCCGCCATGAACGGACAGAAGTCCGCTGCAGCTGGGAACATGCTGGTGCCTGAAGCTTCCTCTCATCCTGCTGCGCAACACTTTATAGTAAGCACTGCACCTGTTCTCAGTCCAAGCCATGACCTTTTATATTGCAAAAAAATCACCCCCAAAGTCAACCCCTGTTCCAAAGAGCACCTTCAAAGTTTTAGAAACAAAAACCCATGAAGTCGTCACATCAGCGTTTTTATTCCAGGGCATTTGGCGTATGCTGAATAAAAACACACCATCATTTGACCTGGAAAAACCATTCTTTTTTAGAATCATAAAGGAGTTTTTCCGTTGGACAAGATCTCCGCCGTGCAATGGGACAAGATCGGCACCATCTGCTTCACCCGCAGAGAGAAGCGCAATGCCCTCGACCGACAAATGATTTCGCAGATCATCACTTCCATGAAGGAAATGGAGAAAAGTGGTGTTCAAGTGCTCATTTTCAGAGCAGAAGCNGATNCTNGAGTATGGTCCGCAGGCTATGACATGGAAGACCTTCCCAGCGACCAAACCTTTTTGACAGGCACCTACAGCAGCCCTCTCGATTCTCTCATCCGCGCCATCTGCCTTTTTCCAGGCCCTGTGGCGGCCATGGTCAATGGATCCGTGTGGGGCGGCGCCTGCGAAATTGTCCTGAGCTGTGATGTGGCCATCGGCGACAGCAACTGCTCTTTCGCCGTCACCCCTGCAAAAGTGGGAGTTCCCTACAGCACACATGGAGTCGCACGATTCCTCAAACGCCTGCCTTTGAACGTGACCAAGGAGATGTTTTTTACAGGACGCCCCATCAGCGCCACCACCGCCCAGAACTTTCAAATCCTCAACCACGTGGTGGACCCGGACCAACTGGAATCCTTCACTTTCCAAATGGCTCGGGAAATGAGCCTCAATGCCCCCCTCGTCATCAAAGCCATCAAGGAGCAGACCCGCATTCTGAGCGAATCCAAACTTATCTCATCTGAGGCCTTTGAATACCTTGAAGACCTGCGCCGGCAAGCTTTTGAAAGCAATGATTTCAGGGAGGGGCGCCTTGCTTTTCAGGAAAGAAGACCGCCCGCTTTCCGGGGAACTTGATTTTCTTTCACGGAGGAAGGCTTTCTGTCCGATTGACACGAGAGGACACAAGAAATCCCAATATGGTGGTTAAATGAGGCAGCACCATGACGCAACAAGATTCTCGCCGCATGAGAAATCGACACGCGGCCATCGCAGTGCTGAGCGCCGTGCTTTTGTGGGTGATTCTGGGCCAGGGCCAGAAGGAAGGAGGGTGGGTTTCCAAAGACCCCCACGACTGCTGGGGGCTCATGGAGGCTGCGGGAGACGTGAAGAATCCTGGAACCTACCTTCTGCAAGGCAAAAAATCTGAGAATGGATGCTCCATGNCCNTCAAGTCTATCCTGGAGGCCGCGGGCGGAATCAAGGGAAAGGTCAGCTTCCAAGATTACGCCCGCCTGGAACAAGAGGTAATCCCTCTGGGAAAAAAGCTGCTGGTCGCCCGGCATGAACCGGGCAAGTACTCCTTTCGCCTTGAGCCCCTCGACTGCAAAAAAAGACTCGTCTGGGGGGAGAAACTCGATGTGAACGAAGCATCCCTTGAGTCACTGAGCCTCATTCCCAGGATGAGACCCCAGTTTGCGGAAGCCATCGTGGCGAGGCGAGAGAAGCGCCAATGGAATGCATTGACGGATCTGACGGAAATACGCGGGGTCGGACCCAAAACGGTCCAGCTTTGGAGTGAATACCTGGAGGCAGGACGAGGGAATTGACATCCCTTTAAGCACCAGAAATCATCCAATCACACCCAAAAACCACAGAACATACATCACCAGGGTTGCCTGAACTCCAGCCACCAGATCATCCAGAAGGATTCCCCAGGGCCCCGGCAGGGAGCGGTCGATCTGCCTTGCGGGAGGCACCTTCACAATGTCAAAGACACGAAAGAGAATGAAACCCCAGAGCATGACCTCCCAAAGCTGTCCTTCCGTGAAGAGCAAGGGGATGATGAGGTAGCCCGCCACTTCATCCAGAACAAAAGGTTTGGGGTCCTCGCTTTCCCAGTGCTTCATGGCCCATGGGGCCGTCATGCGGCTGGCCACGCAAATGACAAGCAAAACAATGCTGAGAACATAAACGTGCCAGGCACCGGGGAAGACTATCACCACCAGTCCATGGAGCAAAATTCCCATGAGTGTGCCGCACGTTCCCGGAGCCAGGGGAGACAGCCCGAGGCCCAAAGCCGTCGAAAGGAGGAAGCTGAGCCTGTCACTCCAGGAAAATCTGGGCCCTGAAACCGACTCCCGGGACTTCGCTGCCATGTGGCTCACTCACCTCTCTGCCTTGTCGGCTCAAAAGGACCCGGGCTCCTCATGCAACCCCTTTGGGTTCCTGATTGGACAGCACCGAAACAATGCACTCCTCCACCCCGTGTCCCCTCACTGCGGCCACCTCAAATCTCAGGCCAGCAAAAGTGACTGTATTTCCAATGCGCGGCTGACGATTGAGGAGCATGAGGACCAAACCGCTCACCGTGTACACGTCCTCATGCTCCAATGCTAATCCCAGGTAATCCCCCAGCTCTTCCAGGCGCATGGTTCCCGGCACACGAGTCCTTCCCTGGGCATCCTGGTAGATGCGGTCATGACCGGGTGCGCCGCCTTCGATGTCCCCCACCACCTCCTCAAACAGGTCTTCAATGGTGATGACCCCTGCAGTTCCACCATATTCGTCCATGACCACAACCAGGTGTGTGCGCCTTCGCCTCATGCCCGCCAGGACAGAATCGAGCCTCGAAGTCTCGGGCACGTAGGGCACATGCCTCAAGTTCTCTTTGGTCAGAGACAGGTCCTCCAGGATAAGGCGCAATATGTCCTTGATGTGCACCATGCCCAAAATATGATCCAGATCACCCTCAAAGACAGGATAACGGCTATGGGGCGACTCCTTGACGATCTGCTTGAGATCCGAGGTGGAAGAATTGAGAGGAATGCCCACGATGCGAACTCTCGGCACCATCACCTCGGCGGCCGTGAGCTCCCCAAACTCAAGCAGGTCCCGAAGAACCTGCCCCGATTCGGCGCGAATCAAGCCCCCTTGTTCACTTTCACTGACAATGTAGCGAAGCTCCTCCGAAGTGAGATAATGACCCACCGTGATTTTTCGGTCCACCCGCATCAGCTTCAGAACTCCATTGCCAAGTCCATTGAGAATGATAACGAGAGGATGGAGCAGTGTTCTCACCCAGTTCATGACGGGGTTGATGAAAAGAGCCGTCCGCTCCCCAAACTGGAGAGCAATGGACTTGGGAACCATCTCCCCGAAAACAATGTGAAAATAAGTCAGCACCGCCACGGCCAGAATGCTGTCCACCGCGTGAACCGCCAGCCACTGGGGAGGGGACATGCTTTCCATGGCGCTGCCGAACCACTGTGCCAGCATATGTTCCCCATACATGCCCAGTCCAAGACTGGCAAAGGTGATGCCCAGCTGAGCCGTGGCAATGTAGCGATCCTGAAGCATGGGGTCGTGCAGAATTTTTCGAACCTGGCGGGCGCGGCGATGGCCCTGCCTGGCTTTTCGCTCGATGGACGCCTTGGGGACCCCCACAATGGCGAACTCGGCAGCCACAAAAATGGCATTGAGAAGAATGAGCCCCATAATGACCGCCACCGTGATCATCATGATTCAACCCTCTCCTCTAGGGCAGCGCCAACAGGCTTGGCCAGTATGGAAACCACAGCGTGGTGCACCACCTTCTCCACTTCCACTTCGACCCCCTGAAGCACCAGCCGCTCCTGGGGGGCGGGAACCTTTCCCAGCATCTCGATGACATGTCCCCCAAGAGTGTCCGCCTCCCCTTCCCACAAGACACCGAGCCAGGGTTCGGCCACATCCAGACGCATGAGTCCCGGCAGCCGCACTCGACCATCGGGCAGCCTTTCCGGCTGAGGCTGATCCATCTTGAACTCGTCGGCCACCTCGCCCAGCATTTCCGTGAGAACATCTTCGAGAGTCAGCAGCCCTTCCGTCCCCCCGAATTCATCCACCACCACCGCCTGGTGCGTCCGTTTCTGACGGAGAATGTAGAGAAGGGAATCGGCCGTGGCGTGTTCGGGCACACTGAGCACCGGCCGCATGATTTCTTCTATGGAAGTTATTCCCCCCTGGTCGATGTAGTGCATGACCACATCCTTGGTGTGGACCATGCCTATGACATTGTCCATGGATCCCTGGTAGACGGGCAAGTGGCTGTAAGGACTGGAAACAATCTCCCTGAGCACCTCCTCCACGGGAGTCTCATAGGCGATGGCTGCCATGTAGCGGCGAGGCACCATCAACTGGTGAGCCGGCCTCTTCCCCAACCGAAGAGCCCTTTGAAGCCGCTGGTGTTCGTCAGGCTCCAGGATGCCTCCATCGCGGCTTTCCGCAATGAGCATTTCGATCTCTTCGGGGGAGTGGATGTGGCGATGAGCGGTTTGGGGAATTCTCAGGAGCTTCAACAAGAGAAGAGCGCTGCCGTTCAACAGGGAGCTGAGGAATGAAAATGCCGCCAGAGACCAGCGCATGGGCAAAAAGGTGTAAAGAGCTGCACTGGATGAATACTGAAGGGCGAGGGATTTGGGCACCAGCTCTCCCAAGACCACCTGAAGAACTGTGAGAGTGATGAGAACAACCCCGGCTGCGAGGGATACGGCTGCAAACTCCTGCATTCCCAGCTGGTGAAGGAAAAGGCCAGCCAGCGAAGGAGTGAGGGTCGCCTGACTGAAAGCTCCCAAAGTGAGGCTCGAGAGGGTGATGCCAATCTGACAGACCGCCACATATCGATCAAGCAACCGGGAATCTTCAATCCAGGGCAGAAGGAGGCGCGCGATGGCATTGCCTTCATTGGCGAGTTGGCGGATTCTGCTCTTTCTAACCCCTACGGCGGCGAATTCGGCCGTCACATAGAGCCCGTTGATTCCTATGAGCAAAACGACAATGATCAGAGTGGACAGGATCATCCGTGCGCCCCAACCCTTTCACCGAGAATTTTCAAACTGTGTCTCGAGGACGGTCATGTGACAAATCCTATGGAGCTGCCACCCAGCTGATGTTCTCGAAAACAGACTGGCCTTGGATGTGAAACTCTCACTCAGCGGATACTCATTGGAAAAAATTGGGAAATATCGATCGGTCTCACTCCGGACCATTCAACTTTTCTTTCGAATCCCTGGACCATTGTTTCCAATCTACATTCGATCTTCTTGCAAACACAACATCAAATGCATGAGACTCACCAGCCGCCCTTTTTCCGAACTGTGGTTGAACAATGGCCTTGCGCTGCCTAGAATAACCCAAGCTTTTCAGGTTGCTGAACGAAAATGTCGGTCATGCTCCGCCAAGCCGCCCCCCTGAGAAGGGGATACTGAGCAGTGGAGACTGACGGGAAAGGAAGAAAGGCCCCTTTTGTTCGACGCAAGCGGTTCTGCACAGAAACCTCAAAAGGCCGGATCAGCCCCCTGGAGTCCCCTGCGGCACGCCACCTTCAGAAGTCTCTGGCTGGCCAGCGTTTTTTCCAATATCGGCACGTGGATCCAGAGCACGGCCACAGCCTGGCTCATGACTTCCCTCACCACCTCACCCCTCATGGTCTCCCTGGTGCAAACGGCCAGCAGCCTTCCCATATTCCTCCTGGTTCTTCCTGCTGGAGCTCTTGCGGACATATTCGATCGAAGGCGGTTGATTCTTTGCACCCAGTTGTGGATGCTTGCCGCTGCCGCTTCCCTGGGGCTGCTCACAGCCACGGGGCACATACACCCCTGGAGCCTCCTGGCTTTCACAACCCTTCTGGCTCTCGGCGCCGCTCTCAATGCCCCCGCATGGCAATCCATCATTCCCGAGCTGGTGAACCAGCATGAAATACCATCCGCTGTCGCTCTGAACAGTGCGGGATTCAATGTGGCCAGGTCCATCGGCCCCGCCGTGGGAGGCCTCATTGTGGGGCTTTATGGAGTGGACACAGCCTACCTGCTCAACGCCTTCAGCTATTTGGGTGTGATATGGGTGCTTTACCGATGGAGAGGAACCGCCCCGCCCGAAGAGAGAGCCCAAAGAAACATCTGGAAGGCCATGAAAGCGGGTTTTTCATTCATGAGGGAAACGTCATCCCTTCGAAGGCTGATGCTCAATGCCGCATCCTTTGCGGTCTCCGCCAGTGCCCTCATGGCCCTTCTTCCTCTCCTGGCAAAGGTTTACCTGCAAACAGACGCAGTGGGGTTTGGAATTCTTCTGGCCTCTTTCGGCTCGGGAGCGGTTCTGGGCGCCTTGTTCCTGCCACTGGTGAGATCCCATCTTCCCATGGAAAAAATGAACCTGGCAGCCTCCCTCCTTTTCGCAGCCACCCTGCCCGTCCTGGCACACTTCCACTACTTCCACGCAGCATGCGCCTGCCTGATCCTCGCGGGCATGTCCTGGCTCATGTTTCTCGCCAGCACCAACAGCACCGTGCAGATCACCGTGCCCACTCATTTGAGAGGCCGGGGCTTGTCCATTTACATGTTCATCGTTTTCGGGGGCATGGCCGTTGGGAGCGTCTTTTGGGGATCTGTGGCCAAAGCCGTGGGTGTCTCCTGGGCTCTCAACCTGGCTGCGATCTCGCTGATTCTTAATTCCCTGGTCATCAGTTTTCTGTCATTGCAGGCAGAAAGGAAAAATTTTTAAACCTTGTCACGCACGTCATCATTGGCGAAACAATCTTCGAAACGGGTCTTCCAGGGCGGGCCGTTCCCGGTCTTCCTCCGTTGGCATGAATCGCTCCAGAATTTCCCGCCCCCTCTGGCGCAGAAGGTCCCGGCCCAATGCTTCCACATCCAGACTGTACCTCAGGTTGTCCAAAGGCCCCGAAATGCGCAGAGGAATTTCCAGGCGCACCATGTCTTCCACGCGGGAACCATCCCGCGCCCTGAAAGCCTCGGTGACTCGCACCCGAGTCCGTGCGTCCATTCGGGACCGAGGCAGATCCGCTTCCATATTGCCCCGCAGAGTCACCAGGGGCGACAGCAGGACAAGATCTTCAGATCTGGCAATCCCCTGCCGGACGGTATAGCTCCCCGACATTTGGGAAAATTCGGTGTGTTCCTCACCCATCTCACCGCCAAGGCCCCCCTGGCCTCTCAAAAGGGCATAGGCATCCTGTATCAACCTGGGAATGTTCACACCATGCAAAACCCCATCGCGCACCATGAAAGCCATGTTTCCCCGCAGGGAGGAAAGCAGGGCCTCCAGGTCATTCCCTCTGGATCCAAGATCCAGGGAGAGTTCCCCTGTTCCGCTCACGTTTTCACGACCAGCCAAATCTCGAAGCAGGGCCCCCAACTGAACACGACTGAGACGTTTCGCCCCCTGCACCTCCAGTTCCGCCCCTCGAGCATCAAGAATGAGACTGGATTCCATCTGTCCGTCGTAAAGCCTCGCCTGCACCGGATCGAGCCGAAGGATTCCGTCTTTTCCCGACACAACGACCCGAACCTCTTCAAAGTCCCCTCCCTGAAGTTTAACCCGGTCCACACGCACATCACCATCAAGCTCCACGGCCAAAAGACCCGCCCATGGGATTCCGCCGGAACCTGAACGAGAGGGCACCGACTCGGAGGACTCAGTCCGCAGAACCTCCTCCCCCTGGGAACCATCAACCCCATCGACATGCTCTTCATGGTGACCAAGCACCTTCCCCAGACGATCCAGGTCCAACTCTTCGCCCGCAAGGTCCAACCGCACCGCCGGCATCGCAGAAAACCCGGTCAGTTCCAACCTGCCACCCAATCTGGTGTCAAAAAAGTGAACCTGCAAGTCTTCCATGCTCACTTTTTCTCTGACCAGATCCACCACCGCATTGCTTTCAAGGCGGCCGTCGGAAAGCTCCCTGGCAAACATTTCCCCGTTGGCACGCAGATCCAGGCGAAGAGGATGAAAAGCGATTCTCTGGCCTCCCTGCTCGACCCTTCCACGAGTCACGAGAGAAACGTCACCTTTCGCAGCGGGCCTGTGACTCTCAAAGTGAAAACTCATGGAAAAATCAAAAGGTTCCTGTTCAAAAACCTGTGAACTTTCCACGTGCAGGTGATGCAACCGAAAGCTTCTTCCCTTCTCGAGATCCGTCAGCCGCACAGAACCATCGACAATTTGGATGCCGCCCACCGTGAGAGGAGCCAGGGCAGCAAACGGGGGCTCCTCAGAAAGCTCCCCGAGTGGAAGTGCGTCGGGAACGGCAGACTCTTCCCATGTCATCGGCTGAGTAAACTTCCAGTTGACTCGACCATCTTCAGTGCGGACAAAGCTGAGATCCAATCCATGCACCACGATCCGGTCCAGATCCATTCGACCCCACAGGAGGGGAAGCAGCTTCGCTCTCAACTGAAGGCGATCGGCCCTGGCAAAAGTTTCCTCTTCAAGCCCGGGAGGACCACCCAGAGACACGTGGTTGAGGCTCACTCCCAGCCAGGGAAAAGCCGAAACCCGCGCATCCCCCGCCACATCCAATTGCCTGCCGGTGTGCTCCAACACGGTCGCAGCCACTCGATCCCTAACCCGCTGGGCGTCCATGAACCGGGGCAGTACGATCATGGCCAGCACCAGGAGAATCACCAACATGCCAAACAAAATGAAAAAAAATCTAAGTGCTTGCTTCATGGCACTCTCCTGGTTTGAAGTGACAGGGGGAGCATGGGAAAAAGCATTCAGCAGAAGAAAATTCATTTTTACCATGTTCCCGACAGAGAAAAGGTCCTTGAGGGAATCGCTCACTCATTCGATTCTTTCATTCGTCCAGGTCTTTTTGAGAACTGCGGGAAAGTCCTCATCCAAACTTGTGCCGGACTCCATAGCCCCCCTTGGGAAAACGCCACTGAATGTTGAAATGAGGACACCCGATGCGACACGAGCCGCATTCGAGGCAGCCTTCGTACCCGACGCTGACGCGGCCATTTTCCAGCTTGTAAACTCCCGCAGGACAGATGTAGAGGCAGGGCTGGTCCTCGCATTCCGTCACGCACACCTTGTCATCTTTCAAGACCAGATGGGGCTCTTCATCCACCCGGAATCGGTCCAAAAAGAGCTTGTCTTCCACCTTCACCGTCATCGGACACTCCTCCAGCCATCCCAGGCCAGCTTCAGCAGTTTTTTCACAGACAACTCCTTCCGAATTCTTCTCCAGATCTTCCCCTGCTTTTCTCTCTTGGTCACACCATCCACCGTGAGCATCTCACGGGCGGCCATGCACTTGAGCCGGGGCAGCGTAGAAAAGAGTTCGTCATGGGAATCCAGGAAGGAAGGAAAACGCCTGTATTTCTTGAGATCTTTCAAAACATAGGAGTTTCGCAGCAGCTCCGTGTAGCCATCCAATCCCTTTTTGGTCACATCCCCTTTATTCAGGGCGTCAAAAACGGCCATTGCCGCCATCCTTCCCGAAGCCATGGCCAGATTGGACCCTTCCCGGTGAAGGGCATTGAACATCATTGCCGAATCACCGGCGATGACATAACCATCGCCGCAAAGATGAGGCATGGTGTCATATCCCCCCTCGGCGAGCCAATGAGCCAGGTACTCCCTGGGTTTGCCGTCCTGGATG
>SL_3KL_010_SEDDRAFT_10004621_pt1 | contig 12442 bp, 16 predicted proteins | sample SodLakKL_010_SED_2_FD_10381 | JGI IMG/M metagenome (IMG submission 10381)
TACCGGTGCCACAATTATTCCCGGTCGCGGCATTGGAGGAGAGGATAAAAAAACCTTTTTTGGTCTTACTATCGAGGGCGAGACTGATGTCATTCTCTTTGTGGTAGAAGAGAGCATTGCTTCATCCATTATTAAAGCACTTGATGAGGATCCCAAATTTCAGGCCTCAGAAGCCGGCATTGCTTTTTCGGTTCCCATTGATCAAATTGCCGGTATTCAAAGTCAGTTTAAAAAGTTTAAGGATGCGGTTGAAAAGAAATAGTCTGAACTCCGCATTGGCATAACATAAACCTTTTGTCTTCTCCAGGTTTTCAAATCTCGACGACCAATACAGGGATTTTAAAGTCTTGAACATCAAAGCCTGTTACCGACGGATAGAATTATCGCAGGAAATGATGAGGACTTCCGTTTACTACCAGTAGATTAAGCCAAAGGCTCGTCATTCCTGCCGGATGTTTCCTCACCCATACCACTTTTTTAGGCGTTTTTTGCGCATATTCTTGTATTCCTCCCACTAAAAAGCCTGGAGAATACACCCTGCCAATGAACATGAGATTTAGGGGAAAATTTTACACAAGATTTATACTGTACTGAATAAGGATCTGCCTGTAATATGTACCAAACTGATAACCATAGCCCACGAACTCTTTCCACTAACATTAATCAATTCCGGACTAGAGGAAAACTGGCAATTCGGGGCATTTAAGTTTTTCCCTTATCACTTTTTTCCCTAACTTAGCGACCCCGGAAATTTCAGCTCCCGGGATTTAGAGGGGAGGATTGGAGCAGAAACACAGCCTGGCAGGCGTTAGTTCTACTCACTTTCACAAGGTGGTTTAGTGACTTATGACAAGAGTCCACACTGTTGAAGGGCAGAGGTATTGCCTCACGGGAACTAAAGGTTTTTTAACTACTCAAAAAAGAGAAAACTATGGATACAATGCGTTACAAGGTTTACACTCAAACCAATTTCAGAAAGATGCCACAAATGGCAATGCTCACCGAAGAGCAGAAATTTGACATCGAAGTGGTGGCATCTGTTTTACCATTCAAAAGCAACAACTACGTTACGGATAACCTCATTGACTGGGGCAATGTACCGGATGACCCAATGTTCAGGCTCACCTTCCCTCAGCGCGAAATGTTAAAGGACGAACACTACAATGAAATAGCCGATGCACTCCGAAGTGGTAAGAACAAAATGGAGATTAAGGAAATTGCCAATCGCATCCGCATGTCTCTAAACCCACATCCGGCCGGGCAAAAGTGCAACATCCCGGAACTCGACGGTGAGGAGTTGAAGGGAATTCAGCACAAGTACAGGGAAACGGCGCTGTTTTTTCCAAGCAATGGTCAAACCTGTCACGCATACTGTACTTTTTGCTTCCGGTGGCCGCAATTCGTTGGAATAAACGAGTGGAAGTTTGCCATGAAAGAGACTGACTTGCTCGTGGGCTATCTCCGCAACAATCCACAGATAACCGATGTGCTCTTTACCGGAGGAGACCCCATGATAATGAAGGCCTCTGCACTTGAAGTCTATATAAATGGTCTGTTGGAGGCAAACCTTCCGAATCTCAAGACCATCCGTATTGGTTCGAAAGCCCTGGGTTTTTGGCCGTATAAATTCCTAACCGATAAGGATGCCGACGAGACTCTTCGCCTTTTTGAAAAAGTGGTGAAAAGCGGTGTCAATCTGTCTTTTATGGCCCATTTCAGTCATCCTGTTGAATTATCAACCCCCGCAGTTCAGGAAGCCATTGTGAAAATTCGAAATACTGGGGCTCAAATAAGAACCCAATCTCCTCTGCTTCGCAATATAAACGACGACGCCGATATTTGGGCTGAAATGTGGCGCGCACAAGTGGACAACAATTGCATACCTTATTACATGTTTGTGGAGAGAGATACCGGAGCACAGGAGTACTTTTCAGTTCCCCTCGTGGATGCCTGGAAAATTTTCCAAAAGGCTTATCAAAAGGTGAGCGGTATTTGCAGAACAGTGAGAGGACCGAGTATGTCGAGCACTCCGGGCAAAGTCCATATTTTAGGCGTGCAGGACATTCCGCTCAACGGCAAGACCGAAAAGGTATTTGTACTTCAGTTTATACAAGGAAGAAATCCTGACTGGGTCTGCAAGCCCTTTTTCGCCAAATACGACGAAAATGCAAGCTGGTTGACCGACCTTAAGCCGGCTTTTGGCCAAAATGAATTCTTCTACGAAAGGGAGCTCAGCGAAATTCTCGACGAAGAACCCGAATTGGTAAGAGCTGAATAAATGGCTTCCCAACGGGACATTAGCGACCTTCAATGAAAAGCCATAAGTCAAATTGGCTGTACCAAACAGATCCGCAAAACAGGGCGAGGTTCTTCCTCGGTGAAGACGGTCCTGAACCACTGATATGCATTGGTGTGAATCCGAGCACTGCCGGTCCGGGTGACCTGGACCCCACTATGCGCGCGGTGAAGAGACTCTCCCGGCACAGGGGTTATAATGGTTGGATTATGCTAAACCTCTACCCACAACGGGCCACAGACCCCAACCGCATTCACAAACGCATAAATCGCGAACTGCACTGGCAAAATCTCCAACAAATAGGCCACATTGTAAATCAATATCAGCGGGCACCGATATGGGCCGCCTGGGGAAATCTCATTGAAAAACGACCCTTTCTTATTCCCTGCCTGAGCGATATCCTCCACCAAACAGGTATTTTATCTAAAAAATGGATATGCATGGGGGAGCTCACAAAGCCCGGTCATCCCAGACACCCTCTTTACCTTCCAAAATCAGCAACTGTCAACAGCTTTTATCCGACGGGGTACATAAGGGGACAACTTTCAGGCTGAATATTACTACGGTCCATTGGGTGGCCTGGATTGAACTATGCGGTGGTTTAGCTTTTTATTACATTTGTAAAACCCCGTCAGTGATTCAGGCCTTGCACGGGAAGAAATTTATAACGAGGAAGACAGGTAAAACCATGTTTTATGAAGGATGAAAAAAAGTTGAGCGAGCAAATTACTTTCACTCAGGGCGATATAACCAGTCAGGAGGATATTGATGCGATTGTCAATGCCGCCAATTCGCAGCTGAAGACCGGCGGAGGAGTGGCCGGGGCTATTCACAGGGCTGCCGGACCAGAGCTGGAGCGAGAATGCCTGCCGCTGGCTCCGATTGCACCGGGAGAGGCAGTTATCACGGGAGCGTACGATTTGCCCAACAAAAATGTAATCCACTGTCTGGGGCCTGTGTACGGCAAGGATAAGCCCGAAGCAGAACTTCTGGCGGACTGTTACCGCAACGCCATGATTTTGGCAGAGGGAAATGAGCTGAAGTCGATAGCATTCCCGGCCATTTCCACAGGAATATTCGGATATCCCATTGAGGAAGCTGCTCCAGTAGCAATAAAGATCACAGCCGAACTACTGCCCTCAATGAAAAATATCGAGGAGGTGCGTTTTGTGCTTTTCAGCAAAAGCGACCTCGAAATCTACCGGGAAATCTGGTCTGAAATGACGATCAAATAAGATGTGCTACTCCTCCCACTCAAAAGAGCCGATCGCATGTGCTACATCCACTTTTAAAAACTCAATGACGGGAGCGAGGGAGTCGGGTCGGACACTGGTATTGAAGTAAAGGGCTCCCCGCAAAAAGTGATTGGTAGTATCTGTGAGGTAAAAGTGCATGGGTGAAGCCGCGTGACCTTCAAATTCCATGATTATTCCTCCCACATTGCCGTGGGATACCACGAATTCATCCATGAAGTCCGAACGCTTGTTGATCTGATTGGCGATTTTATAGGCGTCGGTGATGAATTTATCGTAATCCGTGCGCGAGGTAATCGGGTAGTAACTCACGTACAAACGCGCATCAAAATCCTTAAACACCAGGTCAAACCAGCATGGGTGGCCTGGTTCTTCACCAAAAAAGCGGTCCACTTCGTCTATTTCTGCATAAACGGGATATTCAAAAGAAAAGGGACAGGCATCCATTTGGAACTCCTGATAGGCTTTATCGGGATAATCCACCCTGGGAAACATCCTCGGTTTGGGGTTGTCCACATCATCTCCTCCACAGGCTGGAAGGAAAAACAACAGTGGCACAATAAGCACGAGTAGAAATACGGGAAATCTCTTCATAGTTTCAAAATCTGAACCAAAATCAATACAAGATGGTAACTTTAACCTTTTCTATCCGCCTTTTATTGACCAAAAGCACCTTAATTTTAAACGCACCCAGCACTACTTCCTGCTCTGCTCGCGGGAGTCGGCCCAGAGTTTCCAGAAGCAACCCTGCAATGGTGTCGGATTCACCACTGAGATTGTCAAAGGTATTGGTATCGATTTCCATGATGCGACACACGTCCTTTAACTGGGTTTGACCTTCGAAAATAAAATTTCGCTTGTCCAATCTCACAAAACTCAGTTCTTCATCGGGGTCAAACTCATCGCGGATTTCCCCGATCACCTCCTCCATAATATCTTCCAGGGTTACCACGCCCGAACAACCTCCGTATTCGTCCACCACCACACCCATGTGCATTCTCCTGAGTTGAAACTCCTTGAGAAGGTCATTGATTTTTTTGTTCTCCGGCACGTAAAGCACCTCGGTTCTGATTAATTCCTGCCAATCGAATTCTTCCTCCTTTTTATCAAGTAACTGGATTAGGTCCTTGACGTAGAGAATTCCCACGATGTTGTCGAGATCCCCCTGATAGACCGGCAGGCGAGAAAAGCCGGATTCTCGAATCGTTTTAAATACCTCATTGACTTTTTCCTCAAAATCCACGGCTACCAGATTGACCCTGGGTGTCATAATTTGCCGGACAGCCACATCGCTGAATTTCACAATGCTCTTCAATATATCCACCTCTTTTTCTGAATCCAGGTCCAAACTCACGGTCAGTTCAATGGCGCGATCCAGCTCTTCCTTGCGGGCGGATTGATCCTGTATCAATTTCCCGGAAGCGACCTTATTTTCAATGGCAGATGACCATCCAACCAGCAATCGGGAAATCGGCCAAAATATATCCCTTAGTACGAGCAGTGGTAAGGACATCCAGCGGGCAAATTTAAGGTTGTTGATTCTGGCGTATAATTTGGGTGTAACCTCTCCGGCGACCACCAACAGAAATGTAACTCCGGCCACAGTGACCAGGAAATTGAACAACCGGGTGATGCCATCCACACTTTCTGATAGTGCAGGAATCGCATGCACTACCCACTCGGACCAGGATTGGAAGGTGGTTTCCGGCAGTGTCCGCCAGAGAATATAATCAGAGAGTACCACAATGGCAATGTTAATCAGGTTGTTGGTGATCAAAATAGTCGCCAAAAGGGTTCTGGGGCGTTCCTTTAAACGCAGTATTCGCCGATCAGAGGTGTCATTTCTCTCCTCCATTTCTGATATCTGCCCGGGACTGAATGAGAAAAAAGCCACTTCAGAGCCGGAGACCAGACCTGAACAAAGTAGCAAAAGAATCAGCGCTGTCAGTGCCGTGGTAACATCACCGGAGGGCACCGTCAGTAGAAAAACGGAGAATAAACTTAGCAATCCCGGATCGGGAGGTTCTGGTTCCAACTTGGTAGAATTTGGTGAAGCAATCCCACTTTTCCTTCAAAATGGAAGGTCATCGTCGCTGTCTTTGCCCGAATTTTCGTCATCGGATTGACCGGAATTATCTGTACTTTTTTCTTCAGAAGAAGGTGTGTCTGCAGTTTCGAAGGGCCCGGCGGATTGAGAAGAACCTGACTTGTATTCATCTGATCGTTCCAATTTCCTTATTACAAAGGCATTGATATCCGTCTGATATCGCTCGATTCCCTCTTTGTCTGTGTATTTTCTGTGAGATATTTTGCCTTCAATAAAGACCAAAAGCCCTTTTCTAAGGTCGCGCTCCACGCGTTCTGCAAGACTTCTCCAGGCTACAATATTGTGCCATTCAGTGATAGTCTGCCATTCGCCTGATTTATCCCGGTAGTTTTCATTGGTAGCAATTCTGAATTTAGCCACCTTTGCACCGCTTTCAAGTGTTCGAATGTCAGGATCAGCTCCGAGGTTGCCGATCAAAATTACTTTGTTGTACATGGTTTTTTAAAATTTGATCAATCGCTTGTAAAGATAGCAAAATATTTCTTCATAAGAGAATGAAGCGCAAATTTCGGTAGCATTTTGCTACTTACCAACATACAACTCTCTGTTTTTATATCTTTCAACTTATTCACCCTAACGGAAAACACCTCCGCCTCTATCCGCCTGTGGGTTAATTCGTGCCTGATTTGCACAGGTTCAGTGGACCCGGGTAGCTTGAGGTCAAAATTGTCATGCATCCATTTTATCATTTCTCCCTTGCCTGAAAATGCCGGCAGCTCATAAAGCCCTCCCCAAATCCCTTCTGAAGGACGCCTGACCAGCAACAGATTCTGATTATCGTGTAGGTGGCAGTAGGTGATTTTCCATTTCTTTTTGTTCGGTCGGCGGGACTTCACGGGTAATTCGCCGATCAGGTTTCCCAGGCGGGCCACACATTGATCAGATAGTGGGCAACTGTCACACAGCGGATTATTTGGTTTACAAACGGTGGCGCCAAAATCCATAATGGCCTGATTGTAAAGTGCTGGGTTTTTCCTGCAGATGAGTTGATCTGCGAGGTTAGAGAAAACTTTTTTTCCCTGACTGGTATCAATGGGAACATCCAAACCGAAAAAACGAGCGATCACCCTATAGACATTGCCGTCCAGCACGGCGTTGGGGTGACCGTAGGCAAAAGAAGTAATGGCTGCTGCAGTGTAGGGCCCTACTCCGGGCATTTCCATCCACTCTTTCATGCTCCGTGGTTCATCTCCCTCAGCTCTCTCTGCAATCAAGCCGGCGGCCTTGTGAAGGTTGCGGGCCCTGCTGTAGTACCCCAAACCCTCCCAGTATTTGAGTACTTCATCTTCGTCTGCCTCCGCCAATGATTGTACATCGGGGAACCTGTTCACAAAGCGCTCAAAATAGGGCAGCATTTGATCCACCCTGGTTTGCTGCAGCATTATTTCCGAAAGCCAAATGTGGTAGATGTTTTTGCTCTCCTTCCAGGGCATAGGCCGGTTGGCGGGTTCATACCACTCCACCAATTGCTCCCGGAAATAGTTATTCACATCCGTTTCTCTACTCAAAGCCCGATTTTATAGCCCTTCTCTTCAAGAATTTCTTCACTGTACTCCCAAAGCTTTTTCGCAGCTTCACCATCCTGCGCGATTTTTGAGGTCTTCGCCGGTTTTGATTTTTTAAAATACCCTCCACTGTGTTTTTCCAGACCTTCTTCTGTCGCTAGATAGATGGAAGTTCGCGCACCATTGGCAGGCGATATCATCAGGAACCCAAACAATTTGATGAGGAATCCCAGGACCCCTTTAATCGGATTGAAAAAATTGGTTCTAACCACCCCTGGATGCAGTGAATAAGTGGTAATACCTTTATCTCCGTAGCGCCTTACCAGTTCCTTGGTGAAATAAATATTGCATAATTTGCCATCTCCGTAGGCCTTCCAGGAACCGTATTTTTCGAGTTTAGCCAGTTGATCGAAATCCAAATTACCCGATTTATGCGCTTCGGAACTGACGTTGATTATTCGCGCTCCACCGGCTGATAACTTATCCATAAGAGAAAGGGTCAGGGCGAAATGGCCGAGGTGGTTGACCACAAAAGTCATCTCAAGACCGTCTGCTGTCTCATCTTGTTTGGTAAAAATTCCTCCTGCATTGTTGATGAGCACATCGATCCGGTCAAATTTTCCCCTGATCTGGTCAGCGCATTTTCTCACGCTTTTCAAATCGGCCAGATCGCACTCAATGAAATCCATTCCTTCGGGCAATTCTCCCTCCTTCTGCAGTTTCTTGCCTTTATCTGTATCACGGACCAAACCGGTGACCTCGTGTCCGGCTTCAGCCAGCTTTACGGCCGTGTGAATTCCGATTCCCGAAGTTGCTCCGGTGATAAGTGTTTTCGTTGACATTGTGCTGTGTTTTTATTGAATCATCGCGAGTGAAAATCGACCCTGCCCTTTAGCGGCAGGCCCACTCATCAACACAAACGACATGCCCGGAAAATAGTTGACGAATCCAAAGACCTAACAGCTCAAGTGAAATTCTAAGGCTGGCTGGAACTGTTAGGTTTCCTCCGAAAGATTGCACTTGCAGGGAATTGGCCAACACCATGGCGGAAACAGAGGACTACCTGCACCGGAAAAACCAATTTGGGTGTCAAACAGGGGGACATAAAAAAAGCCCGGGCGAGAATTCACCTGGGCTTCGAGGCAGACCCACAAGGACTCGAACCTTGACTAGCGGCACCAAAAACCGATGTGCTACCATTACACCATGGGTCTAAAACCGACGCAAAGATAAAACAAATTCCGTTAAGACAAATAACCGGGTAATTTTTTTCGGCCCGATTGTAATCCCTCAACTTTCGGCGTTTTTTTGGTAAACGCATGGGATTGAACAAAATTATTTCAAATCGGTGGTGGTTGAAACCTTTGAAAAATTGGGGGTGGATATTAGGAAGTTTTGAGCTGGTAAATTGCCGGAAGATTGCGACCAAGTCCATCGTAATCCAGACCGAATCCCACTACAAATTCGTTGCCGATTTCAAATCCCTTCCACGCAATTGGGTATTCGTATCTAAAGGCGTGGGGTTTGAAGAGCAGGCATGCAATTTTTACATCCGCAGCCCCGGCTTCCCTCAATTTTTTGATAAGAAAGTTCATACTGGTACCGCTGTCAATAATGTCCTCGAGAATCAAAACTTCCCGGTTTTTCAGTGACTTTTCCCACTTCTGGGACATCAACACCTCACCGGTGCTCTCCATACCGCTGTAGGATTTGAGTCGCACAAAATCCATTTCCAGCGGAATGTCGATGGCTCGCACCAGATCAGATGCGAAAATAACTGCTCCGTGCATCACAGACAGCAATACGGGTTTTCTCATCTGGTAGTAAGCAGATATCTCATGGCCCATGGATTCAATACGGGCTGCAATTTCTTCCCTGCTTAGCAGTATTTCAAATTCCCTGTCGTGTACTTTAACCAGCTTGTTCATAGGTAGTTTTTTATTCCCATTTCAGTTGCTTCCGGCCGTATTAGCCATCTGATTGAGCCAGAGTTTTTAAGACTGATAATTTTAACCAACCGCTCCATTTCTGGCACGATTTTATATAGCTGTATTAATGGAGCGCAAATCTATGAAAATGAGAACAAAACAGACTATTCTATTGTTAAAACTTATGCAGATAAACAGGTAATTTGACGTAGCAAATTCTGCTGCGACCCCCCAATTAAATATTTTTTAACCAAAAAAAAACGAAGACATGAACAATCCAGAAAAAGGAATTCTCGCATTTTTGGCAGGCCTTGCAACAGGCGCTATTTTAGGCATATTATTTGCACCCCGTTCGGGCGATGAAACCAGAAAAATGATTGGTGAAAAGGTGGATGAGTACTCCGATGACGCTAAAAAGAAGATGGATGAAATGGTGAAATCAGGTAAGGACGAATTGCTCAAGGCAAAGAAAAAGGCCGTGAGCGCGGTTGAAAAAGCCACGGAAAATCTCAGGGAAACTGAGGAGAAACTCACTGATGAGGTGAAGGGTAAAGTCAAAGATGCTGCCGAAAAAGTCAAGTGATTTCAGCTCCCGCATTTTAAATCCAGGGTCCTTTTTTCCACCTGCTATCAATTATCAGGTTTTATGCAAAGTCGCTGTACTGTCAGCGCTTAATAGGATATTCTGCATGAATCATTAATAGTTCAAAATGGCTAAGGAAGACAATTCAAGGGTGGAAGATTTGGCGGAAAACCTCAAGCGCTATATATCTGCAAGACTGGAAATTTTCAAACTGAATGTTGTAGCGTTTGGAACCAACATCATATCGGGCTTTTTGAAATTCCTGGTGGTGGGGACGCTCATTGTGGTTGGGTTTTTGTTTCTCGGACTCGCCCTTGCATTTTGGCTGGGGGAATTGCTGGATCACACCTTTGCAGGATTTTTAATAGTGGGTGGATTTTTTCTGTTGCTTACCATTTTGGTGGCCTCAATATGGAAATCTACTATTAAGTCCAGAATTATGAAGTCTCTTTTAGAACTGATACCGGATGAGCAAGAAGAAAATCAATAATTGGGATGAACTTCAAAAAGCCAGGGCTGAAGCGCGTCTGGATGCGGAAGTTTCACTCGGCAACCTCCGGAAGTCCGGCGGAAAGTTGAAGAAAAATGTAGATGATTTTGCGGGAATAGCGGACGTATTCAGGTCATTCGGATCGTTTTCAAGGTCCCGCAAATCTGCTGAAGGTGGAGCATCAGCAGGGGAGTCCGGTTCAGAGGAACAACACATTCTTTTCATGGTTCTGCAGCAACTGAGCAGGGATAAACCCAATTGGCGCCCCGTTATCTTTTCCATCCTAATTTGGCTTTTGAAGTCGGGATACCTGGTCCAACTCGCGAGCATGAAAAAGTCTGACATCTACCGTCTCCTGCTCAGCGTGGTGCGAAGTCTCAGAGAAAAACTGAACCCGGAAAAACAGTAGCAGAAATTTTCAGCAATACAGAATTATAAAAGACCATAATTATGTCGGATAAAAACTCCAATGCATGGATTTGGGCACTGACTGGCCTCGGAGTAGGATTGGCAGCAGCCCTTTTGATTACCCCGGAAAAAGGGGAGGTAATGCGCGAGCGACTCAAGAAAAAAGCCGGTGAAAAACTGGATGGGCTCCTGGAATCAGTAGAAGAGTCCCTCGAAGAAGCCCTCGATAATGCCCTGAAAAGTGAGAAGGGTGAAGGTGATAATGGAAAGGGTTGATGGCCACTCCAGTTGTGAATTTGTGAGTCTGTGAGTTGGTGAGTTGGATTTATGGCGAAAGTGCAGCATGGTCAGTTGTATAACCTAATTTTGAGGGTTGTAAAGATTGGAGGTTTTTTCCATGCTTACTTTGCTGCTGTACCCCTTCAGGTTGACTTGGTGAGTGACATGATTATATTGGTGAGTAAAATGATTATAAATACGCCTCTTTCGATAAAATAGAACCCTTTAACGAACACAAGGCATTGCGTCTCTACAAATCTGGATATGCTGTTGATTAGGGATGCAATACGCACGGCCGTGCGCATCTACAGAAATTAAACCTACTAGCGTACCCCTCAGGGCTTTTGGGAACGGGCGATTGGCACCTTTCCATACTTTCCACTTTCCGAACTTTACACTGTCAAAAAAACACCTTGTGCGATAAAATAGAACCATGTAGCGGACACAAGGCATTGCGTATCCAGGGATTCCGAGAACTATGGTTGATGTGTTAGATCAAATACGCACGGCCGTGCGTATCTACATATAATAACCTACCCCCCCATTATCAACTTTGTACTTTCAAAACTTTGTACTGAGTGTAACATTTCCTACTTGCTGTGCGTAAAAGAGATATGAAAGCTGCTTTTTACAACTCCTGTGTAAGGGATTATTCAGATGGGCTGATGGGCTACGCATACAGAATTTGCGGGGAACGAAATGAGGCTGAGGATGCCGTTCAGGAAGCCTTTCTTAGGCTCTGGAAACAGCGCAACCGCGTGAATGCACCAGGAGTAAAAAGTTGGTTGTACACCTGCGTTTATCGCATTTTGATTGACAATTACAGAAAAAGTCGCAGAGTCGATCATCCCGGGGAATTGCCGGAAAGTGAAAACCCGACCGACTTTTACAGTGAATACGACAGCAGGGAAATAGTCAACAGGGCACTCGGTGATTTGAGCCAGGTCCAGCGAAGCATTGTGGTGCTTAAAGACCTGGAGGGCTACAAATACGAGGAGATTGCCGAATTGATGGATTTGAGCCTGAGTCAGGTAAAGGTGTACCTTTTTCGCGCGAGAAAAAAACTAAAGGTCAGTCTCGAGAAAATACAACCTGACCTGATACGAAAGACCGGGGACCCTGCTCAAGAAAAAAATTGAGGGTTTGGAATAGAAGTAAGCCGATTTTTTAAAACGGATAGCAAAACAACAAGGATGAAAATCGATAAAAAAAACTACGAGCAATTTGCCATCGACTTTTTGGAAGGGACACTACCTAAAGAGCAAAGAGTGGCTTTTAAGGAGTTTCTCGCTCAGAACCCGGATATTGCTGAAGAGATGAAAGACTTGCAGCAGGCTGTCCTGAAGCCGGAAATGGCAGGTGAAACGCCCGGTTTTTCCCGCAAAGAATCACTTTATCAAACCCCACCCACCATTGGGTTGCTTCACCGACCGGTACAACTCAAACTATGGCAGGCCGCCGCCGCAGTGTTACTTTTGGTTGCATCCATTTGGATTTCTGTCTCTCTTCACCTGGAAAATCAGAATCCGGTGTTTATTGTAATAAATGATGCACCGGTTGACCCTGCTGAATCAGAAGCAGATCAATTTTTTG
>SL_3KL_010_SEDDRAFT_10004622_pt1 | contig 12442 bp, 8 predicted proteins | sample SodLakKL_010_SED_2_FD_10381 | JGI IMG/M metagenome (IMG submission 10381)
GTGAAGGGGCGTCAGGGACCGGATTCACCAGATCTTTGACGGCGTCATCGAATTCCCGGAAGCGATCAACATGGCAGACCTATCGGTTTTACCTATGCCAGCGCTGTACCTGTCTGGCATGGAGATTCACATATTCATCCCTGCAACATCAGATATACTGGAAGAATCTTCCTTAAACAGTATGGGTTTTTTATGCTCTCCTACAGTCATCTGAAAATTGCACTTCGCCCCTTCTTCAATAACAAGTTTTTTTGAAAAAATACTGCCCTTTACAACCCCGCTCTTGTAAATGGTAAGCCCATCACTGGCAGTGATATCACCGGTTACTTCGCCAAAAACATGTACTTCGGATGCTTTTATGGAACCATGCAATGCTCCGGTTTCTGCAACAATTACCCTACCTGCACATTCGATGTCAATCTCCAATAAACCGGCAATGCTCGTATCAGTTGGGATAGTCATTTTACCATCACCGATCACCGAATCCTTAACGGCCCAAAAAAGTCCGATTTTTTGTAAAACATCTTTCTCTCCATCTTGTTTATTTTTAAATATCCATACAGACAATTATAAACAAGATGTTATAAAACAGAATTGTAAATATTACAAAATAATTAATAATAGTTACAAATATCACTGATTTAAGCCTACAGTGATCTATACAAGCTTCAGACGGTTATATGTAAGGGTTATTTCCCGCAGTATGGCCATATTTCATTGTGAAAATAAATTCACGACTGTCCTGCAAGTTGCGGGAACAAACGCAGACGATCATGAAAAATTCAATAAAGCCTGTTAATACCATTTTGCTGTTATGCCTGTCTGTGGTCTTTGCTGTAACAGCTTGCTCAACAACAGGCATGCAGCGGTCTGAGAACGTTCAATCCACAATGCAAACTGTAGACAATGACATCAAGGAAATTGTTGTGCAACTCGATGCCATAGGTGCCTCACTTGATGAACTTACCAAACCGGGCCAGGCAGATCTTAGGAAAGCATTTGACCTTTTTTCCGATAATGCATCCGGAATAAAGAAAATGGAACGTGATTTTTCTAAACATGCCAGCCAGATGGAAGACGCTGGAAAAGTTTATTTTGAAGAATGGGATAAGGATAGTCAAAAGTATGATAATCCTGACATCCAGAGACGGAGTAATGAACGGCGTGAAACGCTCGGCCAGACCTACGACAAGATCGCTCAGAATAACGTCGGAGTAAAAGAAGCATTCCAAAATTATGTGTCAGATATAAATGAAATCGATCGTTTTTTATCGAATGACTTGACAAGAGATGGGATAGATTCCATTTCAACAATATCTGATAACGTCGTAAATAATGGAACTCATCTGAAAAATGAATTGCAAAGTCTTCAGAATGCCATTGAAGATGCCCGGAAAGAGATGAGGCAACAGAGTTAATTATCCAGGATCAGTCGTTTTCTCAATGAGAATGAGGATTAAAGCGCAATCTTTTGAAATGCAATATGCAACTGTTACGCTTTACGAAGCATGCTGCTCCCTGTATACTGGATTTAGATGATAATACCTGCCTGATTGATGAATTTTCCCGGGACTCCCGTGCCTGAACCTGAGTCACTCCAGGCGGAAGTGACTGAGATTTACTATTGCATTCTGAGTGGCAAATGCAGATTTATATCCCGGTTCTGATTCAAGTTCACGTACGTACCAGTCCCCAGTTTGCACGGCCGGAAGACGCCACTGCACTTTTCCGTTCCGGCCCGTGACATTGAAATCCTGAAGTGATATGCTGAGTCCTTTTCCGATCCCTTTGACAAGCGATTCCTTTTTGGTCCAGATCTCAAAAAATGTATCACATCTTTTATCTTCTGAGTCGTTCATCAACATTTGATACTCTATTTCAGTGAAGTGGCTTTCACCGAGACTTTCAATATCTGCCAACGAGTCCTTCTTCTCTATATCTACTCCAATGATCGAGTCCGAAAAGCCGAAAAGCAACTGATCGTGGGAGTGCGAGATATTGAAATTAAGTCTCAAATCAGTGGACGGTTTTCCGGATTCATCCGGCACGATCTTCACCTTGTCGGGGGTGCTGTCTGCATAATGTGCCAACAGTATCCTTGTGATATGCCTTCCCAGCACAAACAGATCACGATCTCTGCCAAACCGGAATCTTTCTGCTCTGTTTTGTTCTTCCTCGCTCAGGTAGAACTCTGCCAGGTTATTCCGATCCCCGTACGCAACTCTGTTTGCCACCCACAAATGCACATCACGTTTCCCTAGCTTTCCAACAGAATTCGAAAGCAACTCAGGGTCGAGTACCTCTTCCAGAGTTCGTTTTATCACAGTAATCTTCCTTTTAAATAAGCTTCCTTTAAATTAAACCGGAACTGTTTCTCTGTACTTCGGTTTGTCACTATCCCTGGCCGAAGATCTATTTTTATCCGGCATCTCATCATTATGCGATTTCCAAATAGATTGTATCACCTCGGCGGTGCCATGTACATAGGGCTCGTTGAACATTTCACCACTCATGATGATACCATCATCTTCAATCAGGTGAACATTCATGTTCCCTTTCGTGAAACCCGCCCAGTCTGATGCCGGATCTGACGAAAATTTATCCGTCACCACTTTGGATATGATCAGTTCGACATCTGCTTTGAAATCACCCTTGAGTTTTGATGCGTAATTATCGTGGGCAACTGTATTGGCAAGTTCCACATCCCTGAATGCAGCGGGCATGCTCCTGTTTATGAAGCGATTGCTTCGTATGTACAAATTGAATGCTTTGATTTTAAACTTGAACTTCAATTTGTTGGATATCTTGTCATATAAATATTTGATTGACTCGTTCAGGGACCGGTCCCTGATCTGCCCCCCGTGCCTCCGTTTTTTCTGTTCAAACGAAATATTCTCAAACGATTTTACGACCTTCCCATCCAGTACTTTTGAAAATGCTGTGGGCTGCGGATCGATCATCACAATGGGGGTGTAGGTCTCCCCCAATTCGTCCAGTTTTTTTGCTATTTCAATGGAGACCAGTGTGCCATAGCAATAGCCCCCGAAGGAGTAGGGGCCCCTGGGCTGAACCTCTTTCATCTCATTGATGATGCGGTCTGCCATCTCTTCAATACTGGTCAGGGGCGGCTCTTCACCTGACAGGCCGACGGACTGAACGCCATAGAACGGACGGGTTTTGCCCAGAAGATTGGCCAGTTCATAGAAAAACAGGACATTGCCAAAATGTCCATGCACACAAAAGAAGGGTTTCTTCTTGCCTTCGCCTTGAATTTTCACCAATACGGATGTATGCTTTTTTTTAACCTGGGTCCCTTTTTTCAATGGCTCTATCAGCTTCGCGATCTGCTCAATGGTCGGAGCCTCGAATAATGCCGACAGCGGCAGTTGAATGCCCAACTTGTATTTCAACTCATCGAAGAGTTGTATGGCGATCAGCGAGTTCCCCCCGAGTTCGAAGAAATTATCATCTTTTTTGATGTTTTCGATTCCCAGAAATTCCTGCCAGATAGTCGTCAGCTCATCGACCATATTCCTCTCTTGCAAGCCTTCGCTGTCGCCATCTCCGTTCGTTGTGTTCCCGGTTTCTGCCCTGTTTGAAAGAATTTCCGCACCCTTTTGCACAGGGTCGATCCAGCATCTTACTCGCTGAAAAGCGTAGGTCGGAAGCGATATTCTATGGACCGGATTATCTTTGTATATCCGCCCCCACTCAACAGGGTATCCACAAGACCACAGTCTCCCCAGTGTGTTCATTACAAACACGTTGTCATCCTGCTGCATCTTGGGGTGTCTCAGGGACTGAATCAAAACCTGTTCCGGTGGCATGCCGGGGTGCTGTTTTGCCATCGAAGTGAGTGTATTGCCAGGTCCTGTCTCCAGCATGATCCACTCCGGCCTGTCAAACAGTTTTTCAACTGCGTCGGCAAATCTAACCGGCTGCCTGATGTTTTCGACCCAGTAATCCGGATCAGCGACTTCATCAGGAGACACCCAGTCTCCCCTTACGGCAGAAATAATGGGTATGGAAGGTCGGCTGCAGGTCATTGCAGACACAATGTCGCGAAATTTCCCCAGCACCGGATCCATCATATGGGAATGGAAGGCATGCGATGTTTCCAACCGGCGGGTATTGACATCCATCGCATCAAACTGTTTCTCAATGGCTTCAATCGCTGCCTCCTCGCCGGATACCACACAGGATGATGGTGTATTGATGCCGGCTATGGAAAGTCTGTCATTCAGGTACTCTTTCACCCCGGACGGCGGAAGCATTACGGCCAGCATGGAACCGGGTTGCAGCTCCTGCATGATACTGCCTCTCAATGCAATCAGTTCAAGTGCGGTTTCCAGGTCAAACACGCCGGCTATGCACGCTGCTGTAAATTCTCCCATGCTATGGCCAAGCACGGCTGCCGGCTTGATCCCGAGATCCATCCAGAGCATCGCCAGTGAGTACTCAATGGAAAAAATAGCCGGCTGTGTATTGACGGTATTACTCAATTGCTTTGCGGCTTCCTCCTCGCGACCCGGTTCGGGGAATAGCATTTTGCGGATATCCACATTCATCATCGGTTCCAGGATCCCGGCACATTTGTCCAGATGCTTTCTGAAAACCGGATTCCGTTTGTACAAATCCAGGCTCATGTTTACATATTGTGAACCCTGGCCGGGGAACAGGAATACAACGTCTCTTCCGTCTGCATGGTCAGACCAGGTTTTAACCGAGTTCCCGGGGAGTTTCTCAAGCTTTTCTATGGCGTCTTCCCGGGTTTCCGCCGTGAGAAATCTCCTGTGAGGAAATTCTTTTCTTCCTCTTTGAAGCGTAAAAGCTGCATTTGAGAGTTGTACGTCCGGGTTATCTTTCAGGAAACCGGCAAGATTCTTCGAATAGTCATCCAGCGCAGATGCTTTCTTTGCCGAAAAGGTCAACAGGACGGGCCACCTGTCTTCTACGGCCGGCCGTTCCATGAGTGGTGCTTCTTCAAGGATGATATGGGCATTTGTGCCGCCCATTCCCACACTGGTTACACCCGCACGCAACGGGGACCCATTCTGTGACTCCCATTTTCTCAGGCTGTTATTGACATAGAAGGGGCTGTTTTCAAAATCAATGGCGGGATTGGGCTCATCATAATTGATGCTTGGAGGAATCATCTTGTGCTTCATCGCCAAAACCACTTTGATCATGCCTGCTGCTCCCGCTGCAGCATCAAGGTGTCCGATATTTGGCTTTACCGAACCGATTCCACAAAAGTTCTTGCGGTCGGTGAATGCACGGTAGGCTTTTGTCAGGGCCCTTACCTCAATCGGGTCGCCGATGAGCGTCCCGGTCCCGTGCGTTTCAATATACGAGATATCATCAGCACTGAGCCCGGAGTTTACGAGTGCTTCTGCGATCACTTCTGCCTGACCATCTACGCTGGGTGCCGTATAATCCGTTTTCCTGGCACCATCATTATTGACCGCGGAACCTTTGATGACCGCATATATTGTATCCCCATCCCGAACAGCGTCATCAAATCGTTTGAGAAGGACAACTCCCGCACCGCTGCCGAAGATGGTGCCGGTCGCTTTGGCATCAAATGCCCTGCAGTGGCCATCCTTCGAGAAGACATTGCCTTCCTGATACAGACGTCCCGCTTCGTGTGGAACCCATACGGCTACACCGCCGGCCAGTGCCATTGAGCACTCACCGTTCATCAGACTCTGAATCGACAGGTGAACCGACACCAGGCTGGTGGAGCAGGCTGTTTGGACAGTAACGGCCGGCCCGTGCAGGTTCAATTGATACGATACCCTGTTTGCCAGAAAGCTGTTGTCATTGCCGATAACCGAAGGGAGATATTCAGAATGGAAACGATTATATACTCCACTGAAGACCATGTAGGTATTGATGGCAGCCCCCCCGAAAACACCCACCGGTTCCGTATATGTGTGAGGGTTATATCCGGCATCTTCGAAAGCTTCCCAGCAGCATTCCAGGAAGAGCCTTTGCTGAGGATCTATCATGGATACCTCTCTTGGCGTATATCCGAAAAACTGGGCATCAAACATGTCGTAATCGTCCAGTATGGGGGAAACCTTCACATAATCAGGGTCATTCACAAGTTCCGGATCCACTCCAGAGGCAATCATCCGTTCATCATCCAGCCGGGTAAAGCATTCCCTGCCGTTCCTCAGGTTTTCCCAGTATTCTTGAATCGTTCTAGCCTTGGGAAATCTTCCGGACATCCCTACAATTGCGATGTCAAATTCTCTGTCCGTATGTTTGGTATTCACTATTTCCCCTTCAAATATCCACTTTGAGAAATTTTTCGCCTGAAATGATTCCTTCGTGAACCGGCTTTTTTTATGATCCAGTCGAGATCGGAATTATTATCCACCCTGCCTACAACAAGCTCTGCCAGTGAACGGATCGTTGAATACTCAAAAAGACTTACGATCGTCAGGTTCTTGTTGAACTGTTCATTCAACTGAGAGAGCACCTCAACTGCTTTTAAAGATGTGCCACCCGCATCAAAGAAATGCTCATCCGGTCCGATAGCTTCTCCGTCCAGGACGTTCTCCCAGATCTCTGTTATCTGTTGAAGAGGATCTCTTTCTGTTGCTGCTGATGAGGCAGGCGGTTTCCTTGCGGTTGAATCTTTTTTGGCACGTAACAACTCCTCTATCTTCGATGGTTGATGAAGCTCCTTTGCAATCTGCTCGAAAATCTGACTTTGATGCTCTCCCGGCGCTTTTGATGCAGATATTTTCACCTGACCATTGTCCCTGGGTTTCCCGGATTTCTGGTTGTCAGGGTCGTAGGTAAGTCCGCACAAATAATCGCACGGCATCACATATCCGGCATCGGTGAGAGGGATGTTCCCTGAAAAACCCTCGGATACTGCCTGAAGGAAGTTCCGTGCCGGCAGGTTTTTTCCCGTCTCTGCAAATTTGATGTGTACGGTATCAGATCCATGGACCCTGGCTGCATCCCCGACCGATTTCAGCATGTTGTGCTCGACTCCCCGGCCGAGTACCCTGCAGCTCAGCATAAAAGAATCGAGCAAGATCCGATCCGGTAATATTTCATACATCATGGCCCCGACCAGGCCGTAGTCACCAAACCGGTCCTTGACCCTGCAGACTTTACAAACGAAACCATTCCTGCCAAGCAGCTCCTTAATGTCCTCCCCGGACCTTCTAATGGTCGTAAAATTGAACTGATTGGTCCGGTAGGTTAGCTGGGATACCCGGCTGATATCTTCAGGCATCGCATCCTTAATGCTGATATCGAGATTCAGACCCACAAGGAATTCCTTCAGAGAGGAACTGTTATCCTGAAAACTGGATCTTTTGATATTGTCTTTATAAAGCAGGGTTCTATTTTTGTCCTCGCTGGTCGATTTCAGGGTATCAAACACCCAGACATGATCCAGAAATGAGGCAATGTCCTCGAGTCTCTCAGGCAGACTGAGTGTTACGACCTCCGGACAATTTGCCCGGACTTCGGCACATTCCAATGGGTTGTCATCAACGAAAACAAAGCTGTCAAGTCCCAGGTTAAGTTCTTCTGCCAGCTCTTTGATATTTTGGGATTTGGGTTGCCAGTTGATTTTTGATGAAACGATATCCTCTTCTCGTATAAGCATATCAGGTCTTTCATAAAAAACCCTGTCTACATCCTCCTGTACATTTTTGCTGCACAGGCAGAGGAGTTTTCCGGAAGTCATTTGCCGCAGCATGAAGGACTGCAGGTCTGAGTAGGGTTCGGACAGGCTTAGCCTCTCTGGCGGAACTTCACCGCATACCCCACCCCATAGCGTATTGTCGCAATCCAGCACAATGACTTTGCAGGGTTTTGTCTTACTGGCAAGAACGTTTCTGAATACAGTCGTGGCCAGCGCTGTAAAATACTCACTCTTAAATGGTATGTGTCCGAGCAGATCCTTCTGGGCGTCATAGTAATCAACCACGCCATACTTTTTATCTATTTCACCTGATGTGGTGACGTGGATATTGGAGTGAACCGTAAGGTCATTTCTTATGAGCTGCTCATATTTGTGCTGCTTCTCCGGGCTGATCAGGGATCCTCTGGAATTCCGGGCAATAATCACAAACAGAGGCGCCGTAACATAAGCAGAGGCCTTTGCCGCGTATGCACACAGTGAGTTAATGTTCGCACCGATATGGGAGTGGACAGAAGACGCCCCCGTATCCGGCAGGTTTCGGATCCAGTCATCCATTCTTAAGAAAACAAACCGTGCATCACTCTCAGGATGATTGAGTGACGAGTTTTTATCCAGCAGTTCCTGAAAGACCTGATCATAGGGAGAAAAATGGATTGATGTTTCATACCCGAATTTTTCACTCCAGAATCTCAGAACGTCCTCAACAGGATTACTGGTAAACGTGGATGCTATTGAAAGCCTCAAGGATTTCCGGCCATTCTGAGCATACCAGTTTGGCGATGACTTTGTTTGCGTTGATATTGATTCCACAATCCGATGGCTTATGTTTTATAGTTGGAAGTAGGTATCTGCTATGTTGAAGCAATAGTCATACCATTTTGACATCAACAAGGGAGGATAGGGTTCTTGGTTCCAGAATAGGTTTTCAGATGGCTGTAAATGGATCTTAGAGAATTTTTTACACACCGAAGAAACCCCTTTTACACTGTGACATCAAGGAGTTCGGGGTATGGACGTTTCGCCGTTTGTTTCGTAACCCGTTTTTCTTGACACCCCGGGAAAATAGTTTTTCTTAGAAACCTTATCTGCACAATCTGTTACATATATAACTTTGCATCGCCTCCATATAACGCTCATTAGTTTTATTTAACACACATTGTAGATGTATAGATACGATCACGAATAATTACTGCATACGGCAGTAAATCAATGCAATCGAATGGAAACAGGAGCTGCAATACTAAATCAATGAACTATGAAAATACTTTACACCATCCTCGCTTCTGTATTACTGATTTTTGCATTCCATTCAACATCAGTTGCACAATCAGTGAACATTATTGAATCCTTTAAGAAGCATTTTAATGAAACCGTGCAGGAAGTCCATAAAACAGACAATGCGGACAAAAAGAGAGAATATTTAAATAAATCATTCAAAAAAATGATTTCCGTTTTGAATCGAATTGAATCTCAAACATCCCCTGACGAAGATGAAAAGGCCAATCTATTAACCTATAAGTCTGACTTGACAGAAAAGCAGAACCAGTTAAATGGTTTGAATGGTTTTGACAAAATCATGGACGACGAACTGGACGGATTCGCGCTTTTTTCCCAGGATATGATCGATCAGGCCAATCTCACAATTACTATGGGAGTTGGAACGGCTTTTTTGGTCAACATGACACTGCGGGGTTTATAATTTAATGTCATGCGTTGATGCAGGAATCTTGTTTAAATTCAGTGATTCATGCAACTCATACACATCCCGTTGTAACACTTTTTGTTATGTGAATATATAACTTGTTCATGTATGATTTACATAACAATACCGATAAACTGAGTAACCCTATTTTTATGAAACCAAATAATTTTCTATACACCATAATAATGGCTTCGCTGTTTGCAGCTGCATTTATGCTCGGATGCGATAATAAAAGTACTAATGCTGATATCGATCCTGATGCGCCTGTTATATTTTCCACAAGTCCGACGGACAATGAAAATGATATCACACGAAATAAGGTTGTGGAAATTGTCTTCGACCAGGCAATGGATCCGTCAACAATTAACAATACAACGATCACTCTGCGGCATGGATCCACAATGGTTAACGGTAGTGTAGACTATTCCGGTACCACGGCCAGATTTACTTCACAGGATGTTTTGGCTGCCCAGACTGATTACACAGTAAAAGTTTCTACCGGTGTTAGAGGTGCTTCAGGTGTTGCACTTTCAAATGATAATGAGTGGCGTTTCACAACCGGAGGCACCAGTGAACAGCTGGACGTTGTAGACCTCGGGACAGCCGGCAATTATGTGGTTCTTGCAAAATCAGCTATAAATAACAATCCGACATCATCGTTTACAGGCGATTTGGGATTGAGCCCGATGGCTGAAAGTTTCATAACAGGTTTTTCACAGACATCAGCAACAGGGTATTCTACTTCCAGCCAGGTATCCGGAAGGATCTATGCCGCTGATATGGCCGCCCCTACACCGGCTAATCTGACAACAGCCGTTGAAAATATGACTACTGCTTATAATGATGCCGAAGGACGTTCAGCCCCCGACTTCGTTGAATTATACACCGGTGAAATCGGCGGAAAAACACTTCCGCCCGGCCTGTACAAATGGAGCAGTACGGTTAATATTACAGACGATGTGATTTTTTCAGGTGATGAAAATGACGTCTGGATATTGCAGATCGCCGGAAATGTAACCATGAGCCCTGCTGTAAATATTACCCTTAGTGGCGATGCACAAGCCAGGAACATCATCTGGCAGGTAGCCGGGAATGTCACAATCGGTACAAACGCACATTTCGAAGGCATCATTCTTTCGATGACCGGCATTACACTGAATACCGGTGCTTCACTCAATGGCCGTGTTTTAGCTCAAACAGCTGCGATTTTCGATGCTAATACAGTAGTGGAGCCTCAATAATCATGGAAGGTATATGCAGAGTTTGTGCATTCATAATTTGCAGTACCAAAAGCAGTTCTGTTTTCAACAGTACTGCTTTTTTTTTATAACCCGAATCACTTTTTTAGCAACAATCCACAATGCCCGAACCAATAATCTCTTAGCCATATTTCTTTTGCTTTGAGGGGCAATTTTCAATGAATCTTTTGATTGGGTCAAATCCGCCAGATAGACATCAGCACTAAAATGAGATTTCTATGCATAAAGAATATCATAGCTTGTCTATAGTACTTCTCCTGCTGATCACAATGCCGCTCAGCATACTTGCGCAAGGGCAAAGCCAGACCAGAACCACTGAACCGGATGAATCCACCGCTCCCGAACGTGTAGATGTTGCACCAGTGGCACAAGATTCCCAAATACGGGATCGGCTTGCCCGTATTTTGAATGCAACAGAATGGTATGAAAATCCGCAGGTAGAGGTAAACGATGGTGTGGTTTTTCTGAGCGGATCTACTGAAACCGACGAATATAAAAGATGGGCGGGAGATCTGGCCCGGAATACACAGGATGTAACCGCCGTAGTGAACAGAATTGTGATCCTGGACCCGGACATTTGGGATTATCAACCCGCCTACACCGGTTTGCAGGAATTATGGCGAAATATTTTGAGTGCTGTTCCATTCCTGATCTTCGGAATGGTGGTGCTTGTCATTTTCTGGGTAATTTCCGTGCTGGTAGCTAAGGGTGCCCGCGCTTATTTTGCCAACCGTCAGATGAACGACCTTTTACAGAATATTGTAGCACGAGGTATTGCCATTGTTGTTTTTCTCCTGGGCATATACATCGTTTTTCATGTTGCGGATTTAACCAATGTAGCGCTTACGATACTGGGAGGTACAGGTTTGTTGGGTATTGTTCTGGGGATCGCATTCCGGGATATTACCGAAAATTTCCTGGCCAGTATTTTTCTGAGCGTGCAAAACCCTTTTCATGCGGGTGATCTTGTAGAGATCAATGAGAACATTGGATTTATCCAGCGACTTACCATTCGGGCTACGTTGCTGATGACCCCTGACGGCAACCACCTGCAAATTCCAAATGCAACCGTCTATAAAAGCACCATCCTCAATTACACAAGCAATCCAAACCAGCAAATCAGATTTGTAATCGGTATTGGATATGATGCCAGCGTTACTGCGGCACAGGAAATTGCCGCCAAGATATTTGAAGAACATCCGGCCGTCATGAGAGAACCTGAGCCCTGGATTTTAGTGGATGAGCTGGCATCTTCTACAATCAATTTGAGGTTTTATGTTTGGGTGGATGGCGGCAGACATAATGTGCTGAAGGTAAAATCATCGGTGCTTAGACAGATTAAAAATGCTTATTTGGCAGAGGGGATTCCCATGCCTGATCCTGCCAGGGAAAGAGTGTATCTGGATGGTGCATCCACTCAACCCATGAATGTAACTGCAACTGGCGGTGAGAAAAAAGCATTGAGTGCACCTGTTGCTGAGGATTCAAAATTAATTACGAAGGCAGAAGGAAAATTGGAAAGTAATGATGAAGTACTATTGGAGCAGGCCCGGATGTCAAGATCTCCTGAAGAAGGAGATGACCTGCTGAAACCGAATAAATAGGTGTAATAATTTCTGTTGCCCGATGTGCTGCATAAACCTGTTTTCGGGCTATTTCCACAGAACGCTATGACTCGGTTCTTAGCCTCGTCAGTCGTCAGACTTCCCTTGGTCGATGGCCTCATCAGCTTCTTGTTCATCGCCGGCTTCCGGTTGGGGTTCTTCGCCTGCCATGGAGGCGTCTGGCTCGTAGTCGAGGACCACG
>SL_3KL_010_SEDDRAFT_10004623_pt1 | contig 12441 bp, 6 predicted proteins | sample SodLakKL_010_SED_2_FD_10381 | JGI IMG/M metagenome (IMG submission 10381)
GGTAAAGCTCAGGGGAACTGACTGGCGGTTATATTGTATTGCCGTGTATTCGGTAAAATGCCTGGTTTCTCCTGTATCGGCAATGGTGAACGTCTCCTGCGACCTGTTCACCACATTCCCTTCAGGATCAGTCATAACAAGGTGAATACTCTTTGAACCGGGCTCGACAAGTATGTTTCCGTTAATCTCAAAACTTACAGTCGTGCGGTTGACCCTGCGTGCAAGCTCCATTGTGACAGGCCTGCCCAGCCACCTGTCCCTCAGGTTTGTAACACACACGTTATATGCCTTCAGGTAAGTGGCTTCATCAACTCTCGCCAGGAGTGCCTGATGACGGGTCTCCATTTCGGAAAGTTTTTCTTTTAATTCCTGCAGATCGGCCATGAGTTGCTGCCTTTCCTCTCTAAGCCTGGCAAATTCCTCCCTGAGGGCCTCAAGTTCGGCAACTTGTTGACGCAACTGGTCGATTTCTGCCACCTGGTTACGCAACCTGTTGATTCGAACATCCCTCAGATTTATCTCCGCTTCAAGGGCTGCTGCGCTTTCCCTTATAGTATTAATTTGTGCATTAAGCCCGGCTATATCTGATTTCAACCGGGCATTTGCCTCCTCGGCTGCTTCTTTTTCTGCCGTAACCGTGGCAAGCTCTTTGCTGAGCTCTTCTTTTTCATTGTTCATCGTGCTGTTGCGAACGAACAGGAATACGTTGCCAAGAATTGAAAGCAGCAGAATAACCGCTATTACGATACTGGTGCTTTGCTGTGATTTAAGCTGGCGCTCAAGCCGCTTTTCCCTGTAGTTTTCCATTTTTTGATATAATAGTATTAAATGATTTGTTTTGTCTGGAATTCGCAATTTAGTGCAAATTAATACAATAATTGATATTTCACAAAAATAGCGGCACTTTTGTACCTTGTTTATTAGTTGTTGAAAAAAAACAGGCGTTCCCAGACTTTGTTACAGGGATTAATCATATATTTAACTGACAAGTGAGCCGTTTATATTGATTTTATTGGCATTTTGGCCTGAAGTTGGACGCAGATGCCGGCAATTTTTAATTATTGTTGCATTATCTATTACGAAAAGGTAGTTAATTTAGTAATTTCGCAGTGAAAATTGCCTGGAAAAAACAGCATTGTTCGCTTTGCAGTCAACTTAAAATACACCTGCAATGAGTGAGGAAAAAGATAGGTACTTTAGCGACAGCAGTATAAAGGTCCTTATATCCCGGTATGAGTCAATGATTTCCGGCATGCAGAAATGCTATTTCGACGTTGATGAGTTTGAGGAGATAATTGACCACTATTTGTCCGCCGGAAGGCATAACCGTGCCTATATTGCCGTTCAGAATGCACTCAGGCAGCATCCCTCATCTATTTCACTGCAGCTTAAAATGGCAGTTATCCTTAATGAGAAGTCAAAACCGCTTGAATCACTGAATATTCTGAGAACTCTTGAAAAGATTGAGGTTAATAACCCCGAGATATATTTTACCAAAGGTATTGCATTAAACCTGGCAGGCCGGGAAAAAGAAGCAATAAAGCAGTTCAACAGGGCCATTATGCTAACTGATGATGGCAAAGCTGAGCTGATGTACAATATTGCAATGGTGTTTGAACAGAAAAACGAATATCACACGGCGCTGGATTTTATGTTAAGGGCATATGAACTTGAACCGGCCAATCTTTCATTTATCTACGATATTGCATATTGTTATGAAAGAAGCGGAGAAAGCGACAAGTCTGTTGAATATTACAATAAATACCTTGATATTGACCCCTTTTCGGAAAATGTCTGGTATAACCTGGGAGTTGTATATAACCGCACAGAGGATTATGAACGGGCTATTGAGGCATATGACTATGCAATAGCACTTGATGATGAATACTCATCAGCATGGTTCAACAAAGCCAATACGCTGGCCAACAGTGGCAGTTACGATGCAGCAATTGAGGTTTACAAGCAGTTGTTGTTCCTCGAAGAAAATAATGAGCAGGTTGTATGTTATATCGGAGAGTGTTATGAAAAGCTTGAGCAGTGGGATAGAGCGCTTGAATATTACAACAGGACAATCAAATTGAATCCCGATTATGCAGACGCATGGCTCGGTATGGGCATGGTAATGTTTTCGGTAGGTGATTACCCGCAAAGCCTCATTCATGTTAAAAAGGCCCTTGAGCTTCATCCTGAGAATCCCGAATACTGGTATGCAACAGGAAACATAAATGTGAAGCTTGGCCTGATGAGGGATGCCCTGAAAGCATACAGGAAAGCTGTCAGTATTGATCCGGGAGACCTGGAATCATGGGTTAACCTTGCAGAAACGCTGCAAGATATGAAAGATCATGAAGGCGCAATCCGGACCCTGGAGGCCGCATCAGATGCAAATCCCGGAATGGCATATATAAATTACAGGCTGGCCGGGCATTATCTGATGGCAGGAAACAATGAAATGGCAGGTCACTGTTTGAGTCTGGCACTTTCACAGGATCATGAGATGTACAGGGAATTTCTGGAGTGGTACCCGGGGGCGGCAAGGAAAAAGATTGTCCGTAAAATATTGAAAGCTTACGGGAAGAAAAGTGGATAAGAATAAATCTTTAGTTTATATGAACTATGATATTACACATATCCCCAGCAGGATAGACAAACCCAGAGATAAAGGAATTACCATGATGATGGATAAAGGGCTTAGCGTTTTACAGGCCTCAGAATTTGTAAAATCATCAGGTGATTTTACCGATTTTGTCAAGTTGGGATTTGGCACCGCGCTTATAACAAAAGATCTCGACAAGAAGCTTGATGTTTATCGTGAAGGCGGCATCAGACCTTATTTTGGAGGCACCCTGTTCGAGATATTCTATATGAGGGGTATGTTTGATGAATTCAGGAGATATTCTTCAGGGTACAAGCTTGACCTGGTTGAGGTATCTGATGGCACAATAATTATGGAACATGAGAAAAAGCTTGAATGCATCAGGTTGCTTTCAGAGGATTTCCAGGTTCTTTCGGAGGTGGGGTCAAAGATTTCGGGTGTCGTAATACCTGTTGAAAGATGGACCGGAATGATGAAGGCCGAACTTGAAGCAGGGTCATGGAAAGTTATCGCTGAAGCCCGTGAGAGTGGAACAGTCGGTATATATAATGCTGACGGTTCGGCCAATACCGGCCTTGTTAAGGATATTGCCGATAATATTGATCCTGAATTGGTTATTTGGGAAGCACCGCTGAAAAATCAACAGGTTTATTTTATTAAGTTGCTGGGCGCCAACGTTAACCTTGGTAATATTGCCCCGGACGATGTTTTGGCAATGGAGGCCCTGAGGCTTGGTTTACGGGGAGATACGCTGACTGATTTTACCGGGAATACACCAGGTCTCCAAATACCTTAACCATGATCAGTAATATAAGGGAGTACTTCATTCTTACCATGAAGGGATTTGCCATGGGGGCGGCAAATGTAATTCCCGGGGTTTCAGGAGGGACAATAGCGCTTGTTACAGGGGTATTTGAAAAGTTGATCCATTCTGTAAGATCTATCGATCATATTGCCCTTGGATTTCTTCTGAGAGGCAAATTCAGGTCTTTTTCTTCGCGAATCAACCTCTACTTTCTGATTGCAATATTTTCGGGGGCTGTACTGAGTGTTTTTACGCTGGCAAGGCTTCTCGGGTTCCTTTTCGATAATTTCACTGTCCTTGTCTGGGCATATTTTTTCGGCCTCATACTTGCATCGGTCTATTTTGTTGGCAAACGCACTGAAAGATGGTCTTTCAAAGTCTTTGCGCTTTTTGCTGCAGGCGCTGTTATCGCAGTATGGATATCAAGCATGAGTCCTGCAGAAGGTAGCGAAAATACTTTATATCTTTTATTGTGCGGGGTAGTTGCGGTGTGCAGCATGATCCTGCCGGGGCTCTCCGGTTCATTCATACTTATCCTGATGGGCAACTATGAGCTGGTTGCCATCGAGGCCATAAATGAACTCAGGGTAGATATCCTGCTTCCGGTTTTTGCAGGAATAATTGCCGGATTGCTTGCTTTTTCTCATTTTCTTTCCTGGATATTCAAAAATTTCAGGGATCAGACACTCGGTGCCCTGACAGGTTTCATCGCGGGGTCACTCTATATATTGTGGCCCTGGAAAAACCCGGTATACAAGACTGATGAAATTGGCAATCTTATAGTCCGGACAGATGGGAGTCCTGTTATTGAGAATTACACCAGGTTTATACCGGAATCATTGACCCCTGAAGTCTTAATCGCGTTGTTTCTTATGGTCGCCGGACTTTTATCAATATGGGTGATCGAGAAATTTGCCGAAAACAGACAATAATCATACTGGCCGCCAGAATACGGAAACTAATTTATATTTTACTAATTATGTTGAGATATAATATTTTGTATATTAATTTATTAAAAGGTATTATATTAATTAAGATTTTAAGTATTTCAACTCTATGTGTCAATGCCGGTGACAATTTGCTTGATGATTATATCAGGTATGGCATTGAAAATAATCTCGCTCTGCAGCAGAAAAGAGAGAATTACAAAATGAGCCTTGAGCTTCTCAGGGAAGCACGGGGACTGTTTTATCCTTCGATGAGCTTCAATATGCGTTATACTCTTGCAAGAGGGGGAAGGGTGATTGAGTTTCCCGTGGGAGACCTTCTAAATCCGGTATATTCAACTCTTAATTTACTGACGGGAACCCAGGATTTTCCTCAAATTGAGAATGAATATTTCTATTTCTACAGGCCAAAAGAGCAGGAAACCAAGGTAAGAGTGGTTCAACCTGTTTTTCATCCTGAAATATGGTACAACAGCCGTATCAGGGAACACGAAAAAGAGATAGGGCAAATTGATATTGAGATATACAAGCGGGCACTGGTAGCTGAAATAAAAAAGGCTTATTTTAATTACATCAAATCAGGAAAGGTTGAAAAGATTATTGAAGAGACTATTGAACTGATCAGGGAGAACCTGCGTGTTACTGAATCCCTTGTGGCAAATGACATGGCTACAGAAGATTATACCTACAGATCGCTTGCTGAACTGTCTGCGGCAGAACAACAGCTTGCCGGTGCTTCCGGTAAAAGGCAGGTTGCTGCAGCATGGTTCAACTTCCTTCTTAACCGCCCGGCAGATACACCCATTGATGTTTCCATTGAACATGACAAAATGTTTTTAATTCCGGGTAGCAGCAACGGTCCGCTTTCAGTTGAAGAAAGGGAAGAGTTGCAAAAAACAGGCCTGATGATCGAGATGGCTGCTGATTATGAAAGACTTGCCATGTCTAACAGGTATCCTAAGCTGACTGCAGTAGTAGAATATGGCATACAGGGGACAAGGTACTCTTTCGGGAGAGACGATGACTTTTTACTTGCATCTCTGGTACTTAGCTGGCCATTGTTTGAGGGTTTTCAAAACAGGGCTTCAGTCCAGCAGGCCAGAATTAAACGAAATACTACCGAACTGATGCACCGTGAAACTGAAGAGATACTGAATCTGGAGATCATCAATACATGGCACGAACTTGAAGCAGCACGGAAAGCTGTCGAAGCCGCTGAATCTCGTGTAAAATCTGCAAATACGGCATTCAGAATTACTGAACGGCGGTATTCTGCCGGTCAGGCACCTCTGTTAGAGTACATTGATGCACGTACGAGCATGACAAATGCCGGTATAAATATGGCTATAAGCCGCTATGAGCTGTCTGCAAAATATGCAGAGTATGAACGTGCGGCAGCTCTTTATATATTTTACTGAATACCAGGATTTACTGTTCCGGGTTACAAGGTGATGCCTTCCATTGATTTTTCGAGCTCCCTCGCGTTTTCCAGGAATTCTTCGACTGTCATTTCCTTGAAAAACAGCATTCCGTGTGTTGACCTGATACGTGGACTATTGCTCTGGTAGAACCAGTTCTTGCCAAGAAGCAGCTGGATTGTCTTTAACTGCTCAACCCAGGTTTTCTTGGTAAGTTCGCTGAATTTACCGTCGTGCTGGTAACTTGGGAATGAGGCATCTACCTGGCTCAGGTAACAATTGGTGAAGGAGTCCTCCAGGACTGCCATTGCATTAAGTGATACCGGTACAATCACATTTGCCTCGGCCGGGTGGAATTTGTACCAGACATTCCGGTATCCCCAGATCCTCAGACCGGACAGATCCGCTTCCTTTTCCCAGAGACGCACAGCTTCTGCAATTGCCTGGAGGACTTTGTAGTGGGTGTCAGGACCGCTGCCCTCCGGGTCAAAGGCCAGGCTTATAACATTGGGATTTATTTCCTTAAGCTTTTCAAGTATCGGCTTCACATCCCTGTCTCTTTCAGGCTGGGCGGTAAATACATCGCCTGTATAGAAACCCAGCCTGAGGTGGTGAACATTCTTAACCTGTATACCGAAATGCGCCCATACCAACTCCTCTTCGAACTCCCTGATCATTCCCTTAAGCATTTGAATGTCAGGGGGATTTTTTTCGCCGTCATAGCTTCTTCTGAGGACTGCCAGGATATCATCAATCCTGTTGCGCAATTCTTCCTTGCTCCTCAGCCTGTGTATTACCACAAGCGACCTTACAATCCTGTGGGCAAGACCCCTTCTTCTCTCAAATGGCTCTCCTGAGGCAACTTTGTTGAGGAAATGGTAAACATCCTTATCCCATTTCATGCCATAGCCCATTTCAAAAAAGTCAGGATATTCAATCATCTGGATGAGACCGGTATTCAGAAACCGTTTGGTATCTTCAAGGGCATCACGGAGAAAGCTGTTTGTAACTGCCGTAAAGCCGGAGGTCAGTACGCTGAAATATGCAGAATTACTCTCATTTCTGAGCAGCCTGTGGATATGGGGCAATATCCCGAGCATTATGTCATCGTGATGGGGGCCTGTATGGTAATATATCTCATTGTTCTCATTTTCCATCCCCTTTTTGATCTTCTCCGTTATTGAATCGATAACGCTCCTGACGGTATTGTTGTCCAGGCCGGGTATAAGCCTGCAATATTTGTCCTTTTTCAGGTCTTCCATGCTTATATGGTGCCCATAGCGGTCCAGTCGTTTGCACAGGTCAATTACAGCTCTTTCAGTTTTGTCATGGGTCCATTCACCCGACTTGTAATAAAGCTCAACTTTATCTTCAAGCATTGATGCAGCACCTGCTGTAAGATAAAACCGGGAGTTTTTGAGATTATGCAGTGCCGTGGCCGGGTAAATATTTGACCTCTCTTTTTCCAGCGCATCCTTAACAACAGGAGCTTTGGCCTCACCTGCTGCAAAGATGATCGCAGCGGCATCAGGATTTTGGGTGATTGTATTAAGACCGATAGTTATTACCAGCCTGTTTCTTGATACCTCAATACCTCCCAGGTCTCCTGCTGCGACAGCCTGCGTCTCAAAGTTTGTCGCTGTTAACCTGGTTGCTGAATGGTGATCTGAACCTCTTGTGTTGAATGCAATATGGCCATCCGGACCTATCCCGCCGAGGAAGAAGCCAATACCCCCTTTCTCCTGTACAGCTCTTTCATATTCGGTGCACCAGTCATCTATGGCGAATACGGCATCCTGCTGCAGTGCTTCAAATGCAGTCTTTGCCTCCCGGTAACGAAGAGACAGATCTACATTGTTATCGGGAAATACCTCTGAAAAGTGTTTGCCTCCCGGGAGAGGGATTTTGTCTGAATTGATAAGCAGCGCATTCTCCGGTTTTAATCCGAAACCTTTGATATAATATTCGTTTACGTAATGGTAAAAACTGTTATGCTGCGTTGAGCTGATAGGATAGAACTCATCTATCTGCACAAACTGCAGGCTGCCTAAATCGGGCTTTTTCTTTACCGCAAGTCCGTATGACCTCCTGAGTTCCTTGATTTGGGTATCTTCCCAGTTGTCGATGATTCTCCTGGTCCACTTGATAAAATATTCGGGTGTTTTACCGGTAGGAAGACTGATAACCCCACGGGGATTTTCAGATACCCACTCAAGAAAGCGGAGAGCTGTAAACAGGCCCAGCTTCGGGAAATTATCGACGGCAATGTATGGAATTCGGGTGGTAATGCTTTTGATGCCGCTGAGCTTGAAAAAAGCCTGCTCAACATTGGAAAAATCAAAGTTTTTCATAAGTGATTATTTGATTACTAAATGTATTTAGAAATTCAGGGGATGAAATTAAACATTTTCATCCGTTATATTTAATAATTTCTCTGGCTTTATTTAAAAATATGTTACCGGAACCTTTAACCGGTACTGGTTAAATATTGGGGGATTGATTACTTTTATGGAATAATATGCAATTTCAGAAATTAATGCAATCACCAATGAGATATCTGTATATCAGAACTTTTGCAATAATATTTGCAGGTGTGTTCATATTATCATGTATTAACAGGACAGCCCCTGAACATGAGGACGATACTGCCAGGGTAACCGGAGTGGTCGTGAGAAATGTGCAGCATGTGCACAAAGTACAAACCAGTGGAAGGCTGATGCCTTATGCAGAGTTGAAGTTAAGCTTTAAAACAGGAGGTATAATTGATAAAATATCAGTAAGAAATGGTCAGGATGTTAATAGAGGGGATAAAATGGCGGTTTTGGATCTGTCTGAAATACGGTCGCATCTGAGGCAAACTGAGCTTCAGTATGATAAAGCAAAGAGGGATTATGAAAGAGTAAGTAACCTTTATGATGATAATGCCGCAACACTTGAACAGTATCAGAATGCTCTGACTGCCCTTGAAATTGCAGAAACTGCCAGGTCAATTGCACAGTTCAATCTTGATCACTCTCTGATAAGGGCACCATCTGACGGAAAGGTTCTGAAATTATTTGCCGAGGAGAATGAGATTATTGCTCCGGGACACCCTGTTGTCCTTTTTGCATCATCCCGGGAGCAATGGCTTCTGAAAGTGCCGGTAACCGACAGAAGCATTGTTGACATAAATATCGGTGACAGTGCAGATGTAAGGTTTGATGCATACCCGGATGAGGTATTCAAAGCCAGCGTAGCCGAAATCGCCGGCATGGCCGATCCTTACACGGGTACTTTTGAAGTCAGTCTTGCAATTGCCGCAGGCACCAGGAGGCTTATGACAGGCTTTATCGGCAAGGCCTCAATAAGCACGGCAAGAATATCGGAGTATATCGAAATCCCCGTAGAAGCACTTGTTGAGGCCGGAGGCAGGGAAGGCATCGTTTTCAGATATTCCGACAACAGGGCTTACAGGGAGCGGATAAGAATTGAAGAAATCCTGAACGACAGGCTGCTGGTTACAGGAAACATTCAAGCGGGAGATACCATCATAAGAGAGGGTGGAGCCTTTATATCTCACGGGCAAAAGGTAATTATGCATGAACCATAAGAAATACCTGATACCGGGAGCACATTTTATGAAATATTCCAATTATGAGGATAATGACATTTTTTTAAGTTAAGTAACAATTAATATAAATGCGTATAACACGTTTTTTTTTAGACAACTATCATTTAACAATAATTGTTTTTATTCTTCTGCTTTCCGGAGGTATTTACTCTTTCGTTACCATGCCCAGGATGGAAAACCCGGCAGTTTACATTTCAGGCGGCATGGCTGTATTCATACACCCCGGTGCCGGCCCTGCCGATATGGAAAACCTTATTGCACTGCCTGTTGAAGAGGCTATAAATGAAATTGAGGACATTCGTAAGATAAACACCACACTTCGGGACGGAATAGCAACAATAAGTGTTGAATTTGAGCATGGTACAGATGCCCGCGAAAAATATAATGAATTGGTTTCAGCTATAAATGCCATTGAAGGAGATCTTCCCCAGGATCTTCATCATTACGAGGTCATGGAATTTACCAGTACCGATGTAGCAATTATGCAACTTGCAATGATTTCTGAAACTGTTGAATTCAGTGAGCTTGAAAGGATGGCTGAGGGACTGAAACGGCGGATTGAAACGATCAGCGGAATAAAGAGAGTTGAAATACATGCTGTCCCTGCCTTGCAGCTGAGGGTGTCGTTAGACATGGAAAAGATGGCTGCGATGAATATTCCTGCAGGGCAGGTGATAAATGCTGTCCAAAGTAATAACGCAAACATTCCGGGTGGTACCCTCTCAATCGGGGGACGCTCTTTCGGGGTCAGGACAAGTGGTTCCTTCGCCGACCCTGATGAACTGAAACGGACAGTTGTGGGATCATACATGGGCCGGCTGGTTTATCTTGAAAATATTGCAGATGTAAATTTTGAATATGAGGATAACGTCTACCTGGCCAGGTACATGGGGAGCCGGGCCATTTACCTCTCGGTACAGCAGAAAGAGGATATCAATATTTTCAGGATTACAGAGGAGATTGACAGGCAGATACTTGAATACAGCAGCAGGCTGGATCACAATGTACAACTTTTAAAGGTGTTTGACCAGTCTGATACTGTTGAACGCAGGATAAACGGTTTTCTTGAAAACCTTTACCAGGGAATCATCCTTGTTGGGTTAGTGGTATTCTTTGCAATTGGAATAAAATCATCGCTAATTGTTATTATGGCAATTCCACTGTCAATAGTAATAGGCCTTGGCATAGTCGATGTTTCAGGCTTTGCACTTGAGCAGGTTTCCATTGCTGCACTTGTTGTCGCACTTGGGTTACTGGTTGACAACTCCATAGTGATGGTAGAGAACATGAACCGGTACCTCAATAAAGGCTACGGGGCCAGGGAAGCATCAATTGAAGCTGTAGCGGAAATCGGCCCGCCCGTGATTTCGGCTACACTTACCACAATTCTTGCTTTTATTCCGCTGATTATGCTGCCTGATAAAGCAGGCGACTTTATCAGGAGTCTTCCTGTCACAATAATTGCAACGCTCAGTGTTTCGCTTTTTATAACTCTTACCCTGTCTCCATTCATTGCGAGCAAGATATTCCGAAAAGGAATTGCCGGTCAGAAACAGACTGCCTGGCGGGTTTTTGAACGTTTCATTAACCGTATTGTAAAGGGGCCATATCGCCGGATCCTTGAATATGTCCTCAGATGGGAGATACTCACAATGATAGGGGTGCTTTTGGTCCTGGCTGTGTCAGCCTGGGTTTTCAGGTATGTTGGCGTCAGTTTCTTCCCGAAAGCAGAAACACCCCAGATGATGATCCAGGTGGAGCTTCCTGAGGGTAGCGGTATTGAAAAGACCGACAGGGTGGCTCAATGGGTTGAAGCAATACTTGACACAATACCGCAAATAAAGCTGTATGCCACTAATATAGGCAAAGGTAATCCTCGTATATATTATAATCATTTTCCACGCCAGTATGCGAGAAATTTTGCTGAAATATATATTGAGTTGCATGAATATGATGCAAGGGAGTTTAATGAACTTGTCGAAAGAATGAGGGGGGTATTCAGGACTTACCCCGGGGCTGTGATCACCCTTCGTGAATTTGAGCAGGGTATACCAATGCAGGCTCCCGTGGTTTTATATATCACGGGAGAGCATGTGGATGTATTAAGAGATATTTCCAGGGATGTGGAGGAGATGGTTGCCGCCAAACCGGGGGCAGTGAATGTGGAAAACCTCCTGGATAAATCACAGACTGATATAAAGTTTAATATTAACAGGGAAAAGGCAGGTATGTTAGGAGTTCCTGTAAATGAGATAGACAGGACAATAAGGATGGCGATAAACGGGATTGAAATATCAAGGTTCAGGGATGCTGACGGTAAAGAATATGAGATCGTTATGAGGCTGCCAGAAGGAGATAAAATAGCTTTTGAAGATATGTCCAGGGTATATGTCTCATCGCTTGAGGGGAGCCAGATTCCTCTTAAACAGCTTACCTACATTGAATTTGTAACTGAGCCAAGCCTGATTTCAAGGTTTAATATGATGAGAAATGCTGCAATACTTGCTGATCTGCAATCAGGTTATAACCTTGACGATATTATGACCCCTTTACTTGAAGAGCTTGATAATTACCCTTTTCCGGAGGGATACGGGTATTATGTTGCTGGTGAGCTTGAAAGCCGGAGGGAGACATTCGGCGATATGGGCAGGGCTGTGATTATTACAATAATTATGATTTTTGGAGTGCTGGTTTTCCAGTTCAGGTCGTTCTCCCAGCCTCTGATCATTTTCTCGGCAATTCCACTGGCAGTTATAGGTTCTGTATGGATGCTGCTTATAACCGGGTACACTTTCAGTTTTACTGCGTTTATCGGACTGATAAGCCTTATTGGCATAGTAATCAACAACTCAATTATCCTCGTTGATTTTACCAATAAATTGAGGGAAAAAGGAAAAGATACAGAAGAAGCATTGGTTGAAGCGGGAAAAACAAGGTTTCTTCCGATCGTTCTTACATCAGTTACAACGGTTGGAGGGTTGCTGCCACTGACATTGGTGGGGGGAACTTTATGGGCACCAATGGGGTGGACGATAATTGGGGGACTGGTCGCATCCACTTTCCTG
>SL_3KL_010_SEDDRAFT_10004624_pt1 | contig 12436 bp, 15 predicted proteins | sample SodLakKL_010_SED_2_FD_10381 | JGI IMG/M metagenome (IMG submission 10381)
GTGCTTCCATAGCCTTTTAGTAAGTTAGGGGCAAAGAGTCCCAACGGAAAGAGTCGACTCCCGGGGCCCCCGATAACAGGAAGAAGTCGGTCCGAACATGCCAAGCTGATCCTGGGGGCCTCTTCAGTCCACGGCCGACTTGAAGAGGGACAAAGTGTCCCCATCGGGACAGGTCGGTCATATCACGTCTCCATGAATAATCCGGTCCAGAACCGCCGGTGACCGCGGAACGTTCCAGGGGTCCCAGAGTCCGAGAGCCTTGGGATCACTAGCCTTGCCGGGTCCAACCGCAGGCGGTTCGACAGAACCACGTCGGGAAAGTATGGAGCATCAAATTACGGCACGATCCTTGTTTCAATCAGAGGGGTGGCCAGAGGCTCGCTCCTGCGATCCGGCCGGACACCACCAAACCAGCTCACACTACAGGTCACATATGGAGCTTCCAGTCATGCGCACCGTTCGCGATATCATGCAGACCGATGTCATCTCTGTTCGAAAGGGGACGAGCGTCCAGGAACTCGTCCAGATTCTGGATGAGGAAGGTATCAGCGGCGTCCCCGTTCTGGATGCAGGCGGCTCCGTACTGGGTGTGGTCTCTCGCACCGACGTGGTCCGGCTCGCCGCGCGTGAGCCAGAGATCCCCCTGGCCGAAGCCTTCTGGGAGGGCATCGGTCGCGAGAGCGAGGATGACACCGACCCCGACTCCTACTTCATGGCCCCTGAGAGTTCGGTCATGCTCGTGCCGGGAGGCGCCGGGCTGTCGTCTCTGGCCTTCGACGAGATCACCGTGGATGAGATCATGACACCAGTGGCCTTCAGCGTGGATCCGGAGATGGCCGTCCGGGAGTTGGCCGAGTTCCTGGTCCATGGCCGAATCCACCGGGCTCTCGTCCTGGAAGAGGGTCGGTTGATCGGGATCGTCACCGCCTTCGACCTCCTTCGTATCATGGCCGGAGACGTTGCGGACTGAATGCCCGGCACATACCAACGAGAACCAAGGGTGTCCCCCATGCAGAAGACGTTGCCATCCCGCCCCCAGGGCGCTGGTCCTTCCGGCCGGCCGCAAGGTGGTCCGCCAGCCGCGAAGAGCCCCGACGGCTGGGCAGTGGGGGCGGTAGGGGAACTGGCCGGCAGCATCGCTCGGGAGATCGGGTCCCCCTTGACGGCCATCGAAGTGGCCGTGGACCGTCTTCAGCGCCGGCACACGTCCCCATCCCGTGACGAGCCGGCAGTGGAGCTTCAGGTAATCCTGGAGCAGAGCCATCGCCTGGCCGGTCTGGCCCGGACCCTTCTGTCTCTGGCCAGGCCGGTGGAGGGTCGTCGCCGTCCCTTCCACCTGGATCGGGTGGTGGATGACGTGTTGAACTCCCGGCGTTCCGAGCTGGATCTGGGAGGGATCCGACTGGAGCTTCGACATGAAGAGCCGGGGCTGGAAGTGGAAGCAGATCCCCATCAGCTCCGGGAGGCCCTGGGGACGCTCCTGGAGAACGCCCGGATCGCGTTGGGCGACTGGGATGGCCCCCGAACCATTCACGTCCATACAGGAACCCTGGAAGGCGAACGGGTCTTCGTTCGAATCCAGGACACGGGTCCAGGCGTGCCCCTGGGACAGGAGGAGCACATCTTCCTGCCCTTCGTGTCAGGGTGGGGAAGGGAAGGGATCGGGCTGGCCCTCTGCCGAATCGCCCTTCTCGGCCAGGGGGGTGAAATCTTCCTGGAGGAGCAGGCGAAGGAGGGGAACGGGGCCGCCTTCATCCTCATCCTGGGTACAGGACCCGACGGGTGCGACGATTGAGGTTGTCGACCCACCCCAGGAGACCATGGGTAAGCCTGCGTGACGGTGGGAACCCAGGGGGTGCCCCTCCCTTCTCCCTGGACGCCAGGCCGGGTGATCGTGCCTCCCTTCTTCGGATGGGAGACCCGTCATCTTCGATCAACACAGGAGAACCATGCTGAGAGATTCCAGTGATACGGGCGTATCCAGTAGCCCTCCGAGAGTCCTGGTCGTAGAGGATGAGGAGGTCATCCGCGAACTCCTGGTTCCCACCCTCAAGGAGGAGGGGTATCGAGCCGATGCCGTGGGCTCCGGTGAGGAAGCCCTCAAGGCACTGGACACCACACTTTTCGACGTGGTGCTCCTGGACCTGAACCTGCCGGGAATGCACGGGATGAACGTCCTCTCGGCGGCACCGGCCACCCAGACCGACGCTCAGTTCATCGTCATGACGGCCTTCGGGACTGTGGACACCGCGGTGGAGGCCATGAAGCTGGGTGCCTTCGACTACGTCAATAAACCGTTCCGAACCGAAGAACTCCTCCTTACACTGAAGCGGGCGCTGGAAGAAACGGAACTCCGCCGGGAGGTGGCCCGACTCCGCGCTCAGAGCGAGGAAGGGTTTCGGGGGAAGATCATCGGGAAGACACCTCCCATGCAGCGGGTCTTCGACCTCATCGAGCGGGTGGCACCCACCCGGGCCACGGTCCTCGTCACCGGCGAGACCGGCACGGGAAAGGAGTTGGTGGCCCGCGCCATCCACGACGTGTCCGATCGATCCCGCAAGCCGTTCGTCCCCGTGAATTGCTCAGCCCTGACCGAGACATTGCTGGAATCCGAACTCTTCGGTCATCGGAAGGGGGCCTTCACCGGTGCCATTCATTCGAAGCGGGGACTCTTTGAGTCGGCCCAGGGGGGAACGCTCTTCTTGGACGAGGTCTCCACCATCAGTCCCTCGACCCAGGTGAAACTCCTGCGGGTCCTGCAGGAGCGGGTCATCACACCAGTGGGCGGAACGGAACCCGTGCCCGTGGATTTCCGCCTGGTAGCGGCCACCAATGAAGAGCTGGAGGCGAACGTCCGAAGTGGTGAGTTCCGGGAAGACCTCTACTATCGGATGAACGTCTTCCCCATCCGGGTGCCTCCGCTGCGAGAACGAAAAGAAGACATCCCTCTCCTGGCCAACGCCTTCCGCATCCGCTTCGCCGAGGAAAACGGGGTGGAAGCGCCCCCCATCCTCCCCGACACCCTCAGCCGGATGATGGCCTACGACTGGCCCGGAAACGTACGGGAACTGGAGAACGTGATTGAGCGGTCACTGATTCTTCATCATGGAGCCCGATCCCTCCCATTCGAGCCGGCGGCAGGCCAGGCCGTCTCAGGAAACGGGCAGGGAAGGGACCTCCTGGGCCGCGCAAGGGCAGAGCGGTGGGACCTGGACCGGTTGGAACGGGAATATATTCTGGAGGTCCTGGACGAGGAGGGGTGGCACCAGGCCCGGGCCTCGGATATCCTCGGCATCAACCGTCGGACCCTCTACAGAAAACTCAAGCGATACCGGGAGGAAGGTCTCCTTCCGGAATCGCCGGTCCACAGTTGAAGCTTCCCCTGCTGAGCCCAATGGATTCCATGCAGACCCCTCGACTGCAGTTCCGAAATCTTCCGGCCACCCACGCCAGGGACATTCTGTCTCGAAACCACCTGGGCCGACTAGCCTTCACCTTCCGTGACCGGGTGGATATCCGGCCCATCAGCTATAAGTTCAAGAAGGATTGGATCTTTGGGCGGACGGCCCCTGGAGAGAAGATCCTGACCATCCGGCACCACCGCTGGGTCGCGTTCCAGGTGGATGAGGTGGAAGACGACCGGAACTGGGTGAGCGTGATCGTTCACGGCCCTCTCTACCTCCTGGACGAGGCTGAAGGACAGGACCAGACGGAGCTTCAGGAACGAGCCAGGGTCGCCGTCCAGGAAATGGACCCCCTGGCGTTCACGGAGGAGGACCCGGTCCCTGAACGCTCCATCCTCTTCGGAGTCGCCGTGGAACACCTGAGCGGCCGAGAGGCGCGGATCGGATCGTCACTGCCCTGACGATGACCCTCCAGCCCGCTGAAAACCGAGGTGGATTGCCTCACTCCCCTCCTCCCATCATCTTTCCGGCCGCCTGAGGCCAGGGTTGCCGTCAGCACCCTGGCTCCGTTCCATGGGAGGACCGTGGTGGCCAGACGTTTCCAGATCATCCTGAATCCCAACGCCGCTGGAGGTCGGGGCCGGCGCGTTCAGTCCGACCTGGAAGTCAGCCTGGCCACGGAAGGTGTCGACCACACGCTTCAGGTGACTCGCCATCCAGGACACGCCCGAACCCTGATCGAGGAGTGGAGTGGACCTGAGGAGCGTCGAGTCCTGGTCGTAGGTGGAGACGGTACGCTTCACGAGGTCGCCAACGGGATTCTCTTCAGCGGGCAAACTGGTGTGGAGCTGGCCATCCTCCCGGTAGGAACCGGCAATGACTTCCACCGGATGGTTCGTGGATCGGGGGAGCTCCCTCAGGCTCTGGATGCCCTCCTCCACGGAACGAGCCGGCTCTTCGAGGTAGGGCGGGCTCGGTGGGAAGGCGGGGAGGAATACTTCGTGAACCTCATGGGTGTGGGGCTCGATGTGGCGGTCCTCCAGCGCCGACATCGGTTCTGCCGACTCCCCGGACTCTTCCAGTACCTGGCGGCCCTGGGGTCAGCCATGGTGGGCTTTCGTCAGATCCCTCTCCGACTCACCGTTGACCTGGCCGATGGTGATCAGGCCACCTACTCGGGTCGAACCCTCCTGTCGGCCATCACCGTAGGACCTTCTGTCGGGGGCGGGTTCCTCCTCTCTCCCGATGCGCGCCCCGATGACGGCACGCTGGATCTGTTCATGGCCCAGGAGATGGGTCTGGGTGGGGTACTGCGGCACCTCCCCAGGGTGATCCGGGGTAACCATGCCGGAAGCCACGAATTGACCATGGAACGGATAATCGGCGCACGCCTGGAACCAATGGACCAATCGCCGTTGTACTTCGAACTGGATGGGGAGCTCATGCCCGAAGCTGTTTCGTACCTGGAGATCGAGGTGATCCCGGCAGCCCTGCGAATCCTGGAAGCCGCCTCACCCTCCATCCAGGCCAGGCCCGACGGCACCGGGCCCGGAAACAAGGATGGCGCCTGACCGTGGCTTTGTTGCCCCTACTCACGCCTCGGACCCTGGCCCCCCTGCTCCTGGCCGTGGGCCTGCTGGCAGTCGGGCCCCTGGCGGGTCAGACCGGTGACGAGCTTCACCCTGAAGTCTCCTCACCTCTGATCGTGGATACCATCCCCCTCCTGGAAGAGCCCCAGCCTGAGCTTGGCGAGGTTCCCCAGGTAACCCCCGGCGGAGCATTCGTCCGCTCCATGGCCCTCCCTGGCTGGGGACATGCCGCTACGGGAGCCCACTTCCGGGGAGCCTTCTACGTGAGCGCCCAGTCCGGGGCGGTCTGGATGCTTTCCAAGTCGCTGGCAGCCCACCGGGAGGCGAGACGCTTCCGATCTCAGGAGCTTCGGGCGGTCCGGGAGAGCCTTCAGGCCTCAGGGATATCAGACCCGGACTCCCTCCGCGTCCTGGCAAACGGCGACCCCAGGGTGGAGGAGTGGGACGAACTCATCGAATCCCGCTCGAATCAGGTGGAGGACTGGGTGGCCGCATCCCTCTTCATCCTTCTCCTGCAAGCCACCGACGCATTCGTGGCCGCCCATCTCATGGACCACCCGGAACCCCTGACGATGACGGTGGCGCCCCACCCCACCGGCGGGTGGGACGTAGGAGTCAGGTGGCCAACGAGTCGCCTACCTCATCCATGGCGATGACCCCTTTGGATTCGTCCCAGGATGACAAGCGAATCGGGCCATCCGGAGGAAAGGTCAGGAAGCTCTGATGCTGGAGCCAGTCGCCGGAGTTCAGGTAATAGCGCCCGGGAACGATCTCCATGCAGGAAGGTCGGTGGGTATGACCAAGGAGGACGGCATCCAGGGAGTCATCCTCTTCCAACTGCAGCGAAGCCCAGCTCCGCAACTCCATCTCCCGGGAGGAAGGAGGATCTTCCTCGGCTTCGGTCCGGAGCTCGGTCCGAGAGACGTGCCGGGCGACCCGGGCTCCGATGTCGGGGTGAAGCCAGCGAAAGGCCCACTGGGTGAAGCGTCCTCGAAGGACCGTTCGGAGCGCTCGATATCCCAGGTCCCCTCGACCCAATCCATCGCCATGAGCGATGAGGCAACGACGACCGGTCAGCTCCAGCGTCACCGGTTCCCGATGGAAGTGGACGCCGATCTCGTCGGTGAGGAAGGTCCCTCCCCACCAGTCGTGGTTCCCTCCGACCAGGTGGACCGGAAGGCCATCGTCCACCAAGTCAGCAAGGATCCCCAGAGTCCGGCTATACCCTCGTGGGATGACCGACCGGTATTCGAACCAGAAGTCGAAGAGGTCTCCATTGATGACCAGGAGTGAGCCTCGCTCCCCAGCCCACCGGAGCCATCCATGGAAGGCTTCTTCGGCAGCCTGGGGCACGGCGCCCAGGTGAACATCGCTGGTGACGAATGCGGATCCTTGTCTCATAGGGCCTCAAGGTATGTCCGGGAGAGAGGGGGGGGAACCCGAGGAAACAAGAGCCCACTGGTCCCTCCGCCCGGTCCGGTTATCTTTCTTTGCTTTCAGGGGTGAGGGATCCCCCCTCACCATTCCGGTGTCCCATCCATGAAGCCAACGACCCAGTGACCCCTGCGGACCGAGACGTGGAGATCCCCACCATGCGCCCTTCAGGAAGACCGTTCCTCCCCCTCAGCCGTGGAGGACGGGTGGGGTCCCTCGTCTCAGCCCTTCTCATCCTGGTTCTGGCCACGGGTTGTGGCGGTGGTCCGCCGGCAGAGGACACCCGACCATTGGACGCCGGTCAACTGGCGTCCAATGCCGAGCGGGCTTCTTCCCTGGATGCCCCTTACCGCCTCGTCTTCGAGTGGTCCCTCACCGAGCCGGGAATGCGGATGCAGGGACGGGGCGTGGCCCGGATCGAGCCCCCATATCGGGCTCGCCTGGATCTCTTCTCCCGGAATGGCGAGCGAATCACTTCCGCCGCGCTGGTCGACGGAGACCTACGGGTCCCGGAGGGACTTCCGACCTTCCTTCCGGAGGCCACCATGTTCTGGGCTTCACTGGGGGTATTCCGCCCCGCCCGGGGAATGGGCCTGGTCGGGGGACGCTGGCACCGGGATGGGCTGGCTGAACTCCACTATAGACCCGGCGGAGACGCAGACCTCCTGATCCGACTCACCCGGAATCGGATCCAGGAAGTCATCCAACAGACCAATGGCCAGGTAGTGGAGGAGCTACGGCTGCGCATGGAGGAGGACGAGCGCTTCCCCCGGCGAGCCACGTACCGGGACATGAGACAGACCCGAGAGCTGACCATGACGCTGGAGAGCGTCGAGAATGTGGAATCCTATCCTTCTGACATCTGGGAGCCCCGCCGTTAGAACCGGTCCGCTCCTGCCCCTGTTGGCACTGGCAATGGTGGGTCTCTCCGGCTGCCTGTATACCTTTCAGGCAGGCGCCGGGCTCCCCTCTCACATCCAGACCATGGCCGTCCTTTCCTTCGAGAATGAAACGAGCCGCTTCGAGCTGACCCAGGAGGTCCACCAGATCCTCCAGGCCGAGCTTCCCCAGCAGTTCGGTGTCCGAACCGCCAGTGAGGAGTACGCCGACGCCATCGTCCGGGGCACGATCCGGAGTTATGCAGTGGACGCTCCCTCCTACCGGGCGAGCCCCGACGGAAGGGGGGCCCAGGTTCTGGAGCGCCAGGTCTCCATCACGCTCCACGTCGAAATAGTTGACACAGTCAACAATATGATCCTCTGGGACAATTCGAGCTTGAGGGTGAATGGGGAGTATGCCGAGGAGACGGAGGTGGAGGAGGACGGCAGGCAATTGGCCATGACCCGTCTCGTCCAGAACGTAGTCGACGGCATCCAGTCCAACTGGTGACGGCTCCTGCCCCCCTCCGGCTGGGAACCCGGGGCTCCCTCCTGGCCACGACGCAGAGCGCCTGGGTTGCCGAGCGCCTCACGGCGGCAAGCGGACGACCCGTGGAGCTGGTCACCATCCGGACCACCGGGGACCAGATCCAGGACCAACCCCTTTCGGCCATTGGCGGCCAGGGGCTCTTCACCCGTGAACTCGACCGAGCACTCCTGGAAGGGGAGGTGGACCTGGCCGTCCATTCCCTGAAGGACCTCCCCACGATCCTGGCCGAGGGTGTGGTCCTGGGCGCCGTGCCCCAGCGGGAGGACGTTCGGGATGTGCTCATCGGGCCTCAAGAGCATCCTGTGACCCTGGAGTCCCTCCCGGCTGGAGCTCGAGTAGGCACCGGTTCACTCCGGCGCCGAGCCCTGGTCCTGGCCTTTCGGCCAGACCTGGAGGTCCAGGGAATCCGGGGGAATCTGGACACCCGGATTCAGCTCGTAGAAGAGGGGAAATACGATGCCATCGTCCTGGCGGCCGCAGGGGTGCGACGGCTGGGATGGACGGACCGGATCCACGAACACCTGGATCCGGCCAGCTGGCTGCCTGCCCCAGGGCAGGGGGCTCTGGCCGTCGTGGTCCGAGAAGGAGATGGGGAAACGCTCGCCCAGGTCCGGACTCTGGACCACCTGCCCACCCGGGCTGCGGTGGCTTCGGAGCGATGGCTCATGCACCGGCTGGAGGCAGGGTGCCAGCTTCCCGTCGGCTCCCTGGGCTTGCCCTTTGGCGGCGGCATGCGCCTGAGGGGAATCGTGGCAGCCCCCGATGGATCCCGAGCTGTGCATTCGGCGGCTACGGGGGCCCAGGACGACCCGGAAGCCCTGGGGTTCCAACTGGCGGACCGGCTCCTTGCCATGGGTGCTGACTCCATCCTGGCGTCGCTGGATCCCGAACTCCGACCCAGGTCGTGAAGCTGCCCCTGGGTGCCGTAGGAATGGCTGAGCCCAGAGTGGCGCATGGAGTGGCTGAGAAGCTGAAACGAAGTAGAGCAGCGGTGATCAAGTCGAGCGAAGCAGAACCAGGAAGAGGGAAGGGATGGGACAAGGTATGAAGAAGCGAGTTGGCCGAGGCCCTGAAGAACTCCGTTCGATAGCACTCGAGCCTCACGCATCCCCCTACGCCGAAGGGTCCTGCCTCATCTCGGCAGGCTCAACACGGGTGCTGTGTACAGCCTCCGTGGAGGAGCGAGTTCCCGAGTGGCGTGAGGAAAGCGGGAAGGGCTGGGTGACAGCGGAGTATGGGATGTTGCCCCGAGCCACCCACACACGGCGAGCGAGGGAGCGAAGCGGGGCGGGGGGGCGAACCCGTGAGATTCAGAGACTCATCGGTCGATCCCTGCGGTCCGTCATGGACCTGGAGCTCCTGGGCCCTCGGACCATCATCGTGGATGCCGACGTCATGCAGGCCGACGGAGGGACCCGCACGGCGTCCATCACTGGAGGGTGGATAGCATTGGCTCTGGCTTGCCATAAACTGGTGGACGAAGGGGTCCTGGCCCAGAACCCGCTCCAGGATCGGGTGGCAGCTGTGAGCGCTGGACTCGTGGCCGGCGAAGCGCGCCTCGACCTGGACTACCCCGAAGATGCCGGCGCCCAGATGGATGTGAACGTGGTCGGAACGGCAGACGGCCGGCTCGTGGAGATACAGGGTACGGCTGAGGGGGATCCGGTCCATCGGGACACCGTGGACCAGATACTGGATCTGGCCCTGGCTGGGATCGCCCACCTGGCTGAGCTTCAACGACATTGTCTGGACGAGGCCACCGGGGGAACCTGACAGTGAAGACCTTGGTCGTAGCGACTCGAAACGCTCACAAGCTCAGGGAAATACGAGCCCTCCTGCGGGAGGTCAGGGATCTGAGGATCGTGGATCCAGGCGATGTCGGGATTTCGCCAGCTCCGGAAGAAGAGGAGATCGAAGCTTTTCCAACCTTCCAGGAGAATGCCTTGGCCAAGGCCCGCTATTTCCACGAACGAACCGGTCTCATGACGGTAGCGGACGATTCAGGGTTGGAAGTAGACGCCCTGGATGGGCTCCCCGGGGTCCGGTCCAAGCGGTTTGCTCCCGACGCAGAGGATCGGTCCCCAGAGGAACAGGATCGAGCCAACATCGAGCATCTCTTGGCACGCCTGAGCGATGTGGACTTTGGTGAGCGCACGGCCCGGTTTGTCTGCGTAGCCGCTCTCGTGGGTGGGAAGCAGACTCCGGAATTCTTCCGGGGAACCGTGGATGGATTGATCCTGGGTCGTCCCCGCGGGTGGGAAGGATTTGGTTACGATCCGGTCTTCCTTGACCAGGCGTCCGGCCGGACCTTCGCCGAAATGACCCAGGAAGAGAAAGGAGCCCTCAGCCACCGTGGCCGTGCCTTCATGAAGTTGGCTGCCTACCTGGTGGCAATACAGAAGGCGGAGAGATGAACCGAACGGCCTACCTACCACAGGATATAGGACCCAACCAGGATGGGACTCGGCTTCGCATCCAGTGGAAGGACGGACATGAATCACAGTTCGCGCCCCGGGCCTTGAGGATTGCCTGTCCCTGCGCCGGCTGCGTAGACGAGATGACCGGGAAGAGGATTCTCCAGCCTGAATCCGTGCCGGCAGACATCCACCCCCTGGCCATCGAGTACGTGGGGCGCTACGCCCTCCTATTCCGCTGGAGCGATGGTCACTCCACCGGGATCTACCCCTTCCAGTTCCTTCGAGAGCTCTGTCCCTGCCCGGATTGCCAACTGGATTGAGGGACCGGACTACAACAGACGCGCCCGGGATGATATCTTCCATCGCCTGACGGGGCGTGGCGCAGCTCGGTAGCGCGCCTGCTTTGGGAGCAGGAGGTCCCCGGTTCGAATCCGGGCGCCCCGATTTTTTTCAAGTCCTACCGCATTCTCTTCCGGCCGGACGAGAACCGCAGGTTCAAGCCGGAGTGAGCGCCTTCCCGGGCGCGAACAGAAGCCCGAGCCCTGGGCGTTGGGCAAGGTAGTCCGGGCGCCGATTTGATCCGAATCCCACCGATCCACTCGACCACCCGGATGAGGTCCGCTCAAATACGAGGGGATCAGCGTCCGCACGGGCCTCTTTGTCCCCAAGAGTTCTTCAAGAGCCCCGCATCCCCGTTGGCTTTGTTGACACATGGGGAACAGGGCTCTAGTCTCTCCGCGAAACATTGAGGAACACCCCCGGACAGCCAGCTCGGGAGCAGTATGGCCCCTGAGTCGGGTTGGACGGAGATGGGGGAGTGGGAAGCTCCTTCCGGCACGAAGACCTTCAGGAAGACCACTCACACCCCATTTCAAGCCCGGCCGCCCCATCGAGTCGGTGGACGTTCCAGGCGGCAGCCCAGCGCGGAGGGCGATTCCGCGGAATCTTGAAGTCGTCAGAGGTGGTGGTAGCCTCCCCCTTTGGCGAGGGAATTCTCAGAAGGGAGCACGGGACATGCGTACGACAGGTATCGTGAAGTGGTTCAACGACGCCAAGGGCTTCGGTTTCATTACACCTGATGGTGGCGATCGGGACTGCTTCGTGCACCACACGGCCATCCAGGCGGAAGGCTTTCGGACCCTCTCTGAGGGAGAGCGGGTCGAATTCGACCTGGTACAAGGACAAAAGGGTCCTGCAGCTGAGAACGTGGTGAAGCTGGACTGAGGCTTTCGTTGTCTACAGAAAGAGGCCGTCCCGGCGCTGTCCGGGACGGCCTTTTTCTGTGTCCAACCCTCACCGCATTACACAAGCCAGGAAGCCGTTGACTGCAAACGAGCCTCTGTTTTAGCTTCGGGCTCCTCCAGGACACCGGAGCTTCAGCGCCCGTAGCTCAGCTGGATAGAGCATCGGCCTTCTAAGCCGACGGTCCCAGGTTCGAATCCTGGCGGGCGCGTCAGCGGCGAACCGCATTTCCCAAGACATGTGGCGCCTGCAAAGGCCCGGTTGAATGGGGGAGTGGGGACGCAGAAGAGAACGCCCATGGGAAGAATCGGCACAGTCATGGAAGTCAGCCGACACCCCCTTTACACGCTGGGCGAAGTAGACTAGGTTGGAAGTCTTGCTGCCCTGGCAGGTGCGCCAGCGCCTCCAGTTGTTTGAAAGCTGAGGACGGTGGGCGTAGCTCAGTCGGTTAGAGCGCCAGGTTGTGGCCCTGGAGGTCGCCGGTTCGATTCCGGTCGCTCACCCTTCCGGAAAGAAGTGGATCAGACGATCCGAAAGAATTTTTTCCGGGGTGTTGACACAGGGACAGGCAGCAGCTAGAATGTTTGTCCTCGCAGCGATTCAGAGGTTGAACGGTGCGAACGGCGCAAGACGGTACAGCGCCACAAGTTGGACCAAACGAGATTTTTGAAAATTAGGGTTTCGAGAAAGCGAGCGGGCCCATCTGAAGTCAGGCACTACGTCCTGGCTCCTTCAGGCTCTACGGAGCCGATGGGTTAACGAAACGTAGATTTCGAACACCGATCGTAAGATCAGTGTTCATCCGAGCTGGTTGAACTTCTTTATTAACGGAGAGTTTGATCCTGGCTCAGGACGAACGCTGGCGGCGTGCTTAACACATGCAAGTCGAACGAGGAACAGGGTGCTTGCACCTTGTAGCCGA
>SL_3KL_010_SEDDRAFT_10004625_pt1 | contig 12433 bp, 9 predicted proteins | sample SodLakKL_010_SED_2_FD_10381 | JGI IMG/M metagenome (IMG submission 10381)
TTTAACCCCGGCTTTTGCCATGGGTTTTTCACATTATCTGTGTCATAGAAACCCGCCGGTCTGGGTGTTGTCCGTCCAGGGGGACGACTTCGGTTTTGGCGAAGGGTTGACACCCGCGGCCCGGAAGCGGGTGGAAAAAGCCTTCTCGCATATGGTTGAAAGGGTTTTGCGCATTCACGAAAAATGCTGAAGGTCAATGTCCTCATTTTTCTTCGGGGCTGCAGGTGATGCTGTCTTCAAACGAGGCATTCAGCTGTTCCACGGCGTCGAGGTATGTTTTTGACTGGCCCAGATAAAACGCCAGCGGTTTTGAAAAATTCCTGCCCGCGATGCCATCGATGAACATCTGGCTGATTTCGCGCTCCATATGAAGAATTTTCTGGGCCCGGATCAGCACGCAGCGTTCGTCGGGCGGCATTCCCGCAAGAAGATTCCGGAATGCTGTCCGCGCCCTGGGCTGGTACATCCAGAAGTACAGAAGGTCAAGGGCATTGATGATCAGGATGCGAATCAGGTCTTTGGATGACTGGCCCGATGACTCGAACCATTGTTTTGGTTTGTCAAGCAGGTCATAGACGTCGTCTTCGGGAAACCGCATCTCGAGCCGGGCATATACGTTGAAAAACTGCCCCAGCCGCTGACTGTAGTCCATCATTCTGCTGTTGATATTTTTCATCCGGTCAACAGACCCCTCGATCACGCCTGCAACCAGATCCGAAGCGAACTTTGAAATCACTGCGGCCCAGCTTTGCAGCAGCAGGCCGGCATTTACCACGCCGATGACCCCCAGAAAAGAGCCTAATGCCGCATTGAGGCCAATGGCTACGGGTATTGACAGCGCACTCCTGAAAAAATTGGCAAAAGCCGCTTCCCGGGGTAGCCCCCGGAACAGGTTGTGACTGGTCAGGTAGATGCCGTTCACCAGGGCCATGACCGTATAAAGGACGATCGGGGCGTTTTCCGTTGTGACGGCAAAGCCCTGGTCCATGATCACCGTTTTAATGAGATAATCCAGCAATGGGACGGAAAAGCCTGTAAACATGAGGGAATCTGCCAGCCTGTCCCAGTTGATGAAATCATTCCACCGGAGCAGGGAGGATCGCCTGGAACCGCCCCCTGCCACAACCGCCTGGATGATGTTTCGGAAAGCGGTGATGCCGAACCAGATAAAAGCCCCGAAAAACATCAGCGGCCACCAGTCATGGGTCAATAGAAACGTCAAAAGGGCCGGGATAAAACCTGCCAGGATTTTCAGAAGGTTTTTCCAGCGGGTCTGAAGGTAGCGCCATGATCGGGTTGGCCGGTCCGGTCTTTCAGGGGGCGGGTCCAGAAAAAGACCGTTTGAGGGCTCTTTCTGGATTCCGCCAAGGGTTATGATGTTCCCCTTTTCAACCATTCGGATGAAATCGACCCGGGCCAGGTATTCTTTGCTGCAGGGCCGCCCCATGTGCTGAAGACCGGGGATCTGGCGCAAGCCTTTCATTAAAAGCGCCAAGGGGCCGGTCCTGTCGTTGCCCGGCAGATAGGTTTTTCTCAGTGAAACAGGCACTTGAAAGGGGATGCGCGATGGGGCCATGTCATGATCGGCCATCATTTTTTTCGACTGTTGGGGCAGTGTATCCAGGACGGCGATCCCCATGCCGTAGCGCCCGGGTGAATAGCCCGTTGAGTCGCTGCCGATGCGGCCCTTGAGCGCCTTGTCCTTATACATATGGATAAGGGATTCGATGTCTGCCAGAATCTGCTTCATTTTAGGGGTGCGGGATTGTCTTGCCGGATCGGGATGCGCTTCTATCCGTTGGATGATATCCGTAATCATCCGCTTCAGCTTGATGACATTGCCGCTGTTGATGCACAATTGCAGCGCATGGATTTCCGGGATGTGATCGACAATCCCCTCGGAGTAGTCCTTGAGGTTGAAAATTTCGAGCCGCGTGATGCGCCCCTTGCAGTCATAGATCAGTTCCAGAACGTCCTCCACCTCCATGTGGGTCAGGTTCAGGGTGATCCGGTATCCTGAGCGAAGCCGGTCAAGGCGTTGGATCAGGTCCTGCGCCGTCAGTTTCATCAGGGGCGGCAGATCTTGCGGGTCATGGGGTTTCTGGGCCGGTTTCAGGTAAAGCGCATGAATCAGGTCCATGTCAAACCGATCCATCGCTTTGACCGCCTTCCCGATGCGCTCCTTTTCGTCCGGGCCGGCACTTTTGTATTCATGGCGCAACTTCCCGACTTTTGTTTTCAAAATCGGCAGCAGCGCCCCATGAATGAATTTTGCCAGGTGGAGCAGGGACGCCTGGCCGGCCCCGACGCTGGCAAGAAAGGCTGCGACCTCGAGTTTTGGGAACGTGATTTCAAATTGCCTGGCGATGGACTCCCGATCGACGCGGTTGAATTTTTCAAGCACCTCCAGAACGTGATTGCGTTGAAAATCCGAGACCTCGCCCCCATCGTTCATGAGGGCATCAACCGCGTCATCGGATAAAAATCGTATAAAGTCAGGGGCATCGGTAAACCCGCGTGGAACCCATATGATCTGTGCAAGCCCGCCGTGGAAAGCAACAGAAAACTCGATGCCGATGCGGATTTCGATATCCATGATGGCGGCTGCCTTCATGAGTTCCTCGGCGCTTTCCGGTCTTATGAAGTTGTAATATATGACCCGCAGCCTTCGAATGCCCTTTATCCATGCATCCATGATGAGGTGGGTGGCGGATTTTCGGCCCTTTGTATTGGCATCGTGAACATGATCGTCAAATGCGAGCTGGTTCCATTCTTCGGGCATTTCCAAAAGCCGGTATTTTTTCAGAAAAAATCGCACAATGCGCGGTTTGCCCGATGCCGCCGCACGAAAATCGTGGGCCAGTTCCAGCTGCCGGGGATGGTTGCCCGCAGCGCGCACGAGGTCCTTCATTATTTCTATGAGCACGCGTCCTGTGTTCATCCGCATGTGCTGGTCGGTGCTGCACAGCACTTCATCACGAAGAGCCCTGAGCGCGCATATGCGCTGGTCCATTTGCCCCTTGTCCAGGGACTGGAGGAGATGGATCACGGCATATGCAATTCTTAACCCCTTGGACTCGGCCATTTCCTTTATGCCGCGGGGGTGGAGTTCGTGAAAAAAGCGTCTTTGATCATGGATGACCGTTCTGTCACCCGCTAACATTTCGTTGACCATGAAAAGGAGGTCGTGATCACGCCGGTCATAAAAAAACCGGGAAACAGGCGTTTTTTTTGGGGTATTCAATGCTGTCACGGTAAGCACTTGTAAAAAAAATGTTGCTGCCGTTGCCGGCTATATTTCAGTTGGAGATGCGCCAACAGGTGAACGGCCATGTAAGTGTTTCGTTTGAGATCCGCCAAGACCGGCGGAGGAAGCACTCATCAGTTTTCAAGTGTGTATGCCCGGCAGGGGCAAAGGATGTTTGAAGGATCGCGGGAACCTTTTTGCAATACGTTCGCAATGGCTTGCTTCAGACTTCTGAATGCCTGAAAACCATCTTCCGCGTAAACGAGAACCGGCAGGGCGGGATGCTGCTGCTTGATCCCGAAATACTGCCCCCATGTCCCGTCGGCATCGGGGTGAAAGTTGATGATGACCATATCAATCCCGGTCAGGCAAGGCGTGCCTGTTGTGTGAAGGCCTTCGGTGTCGAAACACTGATAGCCCGCTTCCGAAAGGTAGCGGGACAATTTTTCCCGCCGGAACTGCTGGTTGTCTATGATGAGAATGCGCCCCATGTCATGCGCGTTTCCTGTTGAAATCGTTTTCGGGCCACCCGTGCTTCAGTTGCAGGCTTCCGGTACCATGCGGTTTCTGTATCTGCCGGTAAAAACTAAAATGTTATCGCTTTTCCAAAGGAAAGAAAAGCGTTTCTTGAACACTTCCTCGCCAAAAGGTGCCATGGATGAAATAAAGCCAGTGTGGATGTATATTTTCAAGGCATTGCCGGCATGCGCGTGAAGCGCGTGAAGCAGTTCCATGGCGGAACTCCCGTCAAAATCCCCGATAAGGCTGATGTGGAGTTCATTATTGCGCTTGTGTCGCTGAATTCGGAAATTGATCGCCATAAGCACCCTCCTTGACTGTTTTATTGCTCCGCCTATTCCGTCTCAAAACATTTAAGCAATAATCATACCATCGTATGAAACGCTCATTTGAGAAGGCAATGCCTGGTTACAGGGGTTTTTGCAGAAGCCCCGGAGGCGATGCGTGTAAAAAAAATGTTTACATGGTGTAAACAACACGTTTACAAGCCTTGTGTACATATCCCGTTAATATTGCCAGGCCGGTGTTTTCCGGCGTTTGCGGAAGTTCTTTTTTCTTGACCGGCAATGCAATAGGGCATATAGTATCCACAACATTTTCGGTGTATTCAATCAAGCAGGCAAAAGGGGGAAAAGGGGGCATGTTTACTCAAAAAACAAAAGGGCCCAGGCTTCTTTTGGTGGACGACGAAGAACGATTCAGGACCACGCTTGCCAAGCGGCTCAAGGAAAAGGGTTTTGATGTCGAGGATCTGGGCAGCGGTATAGAAGCGCTTGAATTCTTGAAAGAAAAAAAAGTGGACGTTATTGTCCTCGATATCAAGATGCCCGGCCTCGATGGAATCGAAACCCTTGGTGAAATCAAAAAATCGGACCCCGGCATCGAGGTGGTTCTACTGACGGGGCACGGCACGGTTGACACGGCCATAGAAGGAATGCGAAATGGTGCCTTTGATTATCTGATGAAGCCGTGCGAGATCGACAACCTGATTTTGAAAATAAACGGTGCTTTTGAGGTCAAGAAAGAGCGGGACGACAGGTTGAAAAAGGCAGAAGAAAGAAGCCGGCTTGACAAGCTGGAAAAATCAGTCCGGTTTTAGATGGGCATGACTGAAAAAAAAGATGATGTAAAAGGCGATTCGGCAGGCGTGAAAGGNCCCGGGGCCAAACAGGAGGGCGGTACGACCGGCGAGGTCGATGAGAAGGCGGCCGATCCCTTGTACCAGCTTTTGAAGCCGTTGCACAATTTGCCCCGGGGAAAGAATGCATGGAATCCGCAGTTTATCCGAAAGCCGTGGTTCTGGCCTTTAAGTGCGGCTGTACTGATCCTTTTGTCCTATGTGTATCCGCATATCCTGCGTTTTCTGACCGGTGCGGACTGAAAACAGGCTGGCTGAATTCTTTGCGATTGGCTGTAACCTGTCTCAAAATTATCTTTCGGCCCAATATCTTTGTTGGCGTCTTATTTCAAATCCTCGAAATACGCGAGTATGTCTGCGGTTTGAAACAAGTCGCCGCCGCGATCTTGAACCGAAATCCGAATTTTGAGATGGGTTCAAATTTGTTCCCGGTGCGCTTTGTTTTTAAAGAGTGGACAACAGGCCCGTCATGGGTCGTTTGAATGCACAGTTTCAGAATTGGCAGCGAGGTTTTCAGAGATTTTTTTACAGCGGCGTGCCTGCCTGGCGATTTCCAAAAGCGAGTTCAACAGTTCATCATAGTCTTCAATCTTTATCTCTTTTTCGGATAAAACGTCCTTCATCCTTTCTGCCTCTTTGTTCATCCTTTCTGCTTCTTTGCTTATAACATCCAAAGCCTCGTTGATTTCATGGTATATCTGCCTTGGCAATTGCTTCAATGACGCGTATTGACTCAGATTGTGGGTTATTTTTTTGCAGCGGGCCGTCTGCCTGCTGATTTCGGCGAGCGTATGTGTCAGGATATCACAATCGGCGAGCTTCTTCATTTCTTTTCTGCTCAAAATGTCCTGCATCCATCCGGCTTCTTCACTGATAATGGCCAATGGGTTGTTTATTTCATGGGTAATCTGTTTGATCAACTCGTTCATGAAAATGTCCTTTTCGGGCGGTTGTTTTATGCCTGAAATACTAATCCCAAAGTGATCATATTTAAGGAAAACATCCCCTGTTTTAATGCTGCCTGTCATGATTGAACTGTTCTTTTGTGCCTATCTTTATTCGTGGCGGGTGTCAAGCGGGTAGTTATGGTCTTTGCCGGCAAAGGGGAAAAGCGTAAAGAAATTGATGGATTGAATTGTTGGTGCCATTGTGCTACAAAGCCGTCTGAAAACGACTTTTTACGAGGCCATCTTCCCTTAACTGGAGATCATTTATGCGATGTGGGTTTGCAACCTGAATTTTATGAGGTGGAATGATGCCGATTGACAGGCAAAATTTTAAAGCCCGTTTTGGTGAATTCAACGGGCCGGATCTCGACTTTCTGCTAAACCGCTACAATCGTGTGAATCGATGGGTCATCGCCGACATGGTCCGACGCAGCGCCCACCGGCACCCCGAAAAGGCGGCGCTGGTTTTTCAGGGCAAGCCCATGAGCTACCTGGCGCTTGAAAAGGCGAGCAACCAAACGGCAAACGCGCTGATCGCCCTTGGCGTGGGGAAATATGACCGTGTCGCGGTTCTGGCGCACAACACCCTGCACCACGTTCTGGCCTGGCTGGGGTGCTGCAAGGCCGGGGCCGTTTATCTCCCGATCAATTATCTGCTGAGCAGTACAGAAATACAATTCTGTATCAATCACTCGGAAAGCAAGGTGCTGGTGGTGGAAGACGCCTTTTCCGACCTGGTTGAAAACAATATTGCCCGGATGCCCAGTATCAAAGCCCTGATCTGGTCAAATCAGGGGATGGGCGAGCCGCCCCCCTCCGGCCGCTTCCTGGAATTCGACCACTGGTGCATGCAATATGCCGATGTGGAACCGGATGTGACCCTGAGGATCGAAGACCCCTGCCAGTTGTCCTATACCAGCGGAACAGAGTCCGCACCCAAGGGTGTCGTCATCAATAATCAATCCCTGCTCGCATCCTATATGAGCTGTATTGTTGACGGTGACTACAACCCCTCCGATATCTGCATCAATGCCCTTCCCCTGTACCACAGTGTGCAGAGAAACGTGTTCATGAACCCGGTTTTTTATATCGGGGGCACGAACATCCTGATGGGGCCGGATATCGGCGGCATCCTGGAAAACATTGAAACGTATGGCGCCACCATGCTGTTTGCGACCCCAACGGTCTGGATCGGCATGATCAGTCACCCGGGTTTTGATTCATATGACCTCTCAAGCCTGAAAAAAATTTACTGCGGCATGTCTGCCATGCCGGCGGAGGTTCTGAAAGAATTGAAGAAACGGTTTGACGGGGCGAAAATCTATAATTTTTATGGGCAGACAGAGCTGGCGCCTTACCATACCATGATAAAAGGGAAGGCGTTGCAGGAAAAACCCGGTTCGGCCGGCAGGGCCGGTTTGAACATGGAAATGCGGCTGGAATCGGACGACGGCCGGATGGTCCGGGGGTCCGGTCGATCCGGAGAGATTTGCGGCAGGGGGCCCCATGTCATGATGATGTATTTCAAGGACCCCGAAACAACGGAAAATGCCATGGAAGGCGGCTGGTTTCACTCGGGCGACCTGGGTGCACTGGATGAAGACGGCTACCTTTCGGTCATTGACCGAAAAAAAGACGTGGTGAGGTCCGGGGCGGAAGCCGTTATCTCGCGGATGGTGGAATCGGTCATTTATCTTGACGATCGCGTTGAGGAGGTTGCGGTCGTCGGCGTGCCGCATCCTGATGGCACAGATGCGCCCATCGCTGTAATCGTGCCTGCCAAGGGCTGCGACATGCATGAGGATGAAATATTCGGTTTGTGCCGGCGCCATCTGGCGTCTTTCCAGGTCCCCAGAAAGATCATATTTGTCCGTGCTTTGCCCAAAACGCCCACGGGCAAGCTTCTCAAGCGGGAAATCCGGAGGAAGTACAGTGAAGTCCTTAAATAGATGTTTCAAAATGATTCTAAATATTGCATTCGGTTGCTGGAAATAAAATTTTGCCTGAAACAAAATTGATGGTTGACATATTGGCTTTTTTTTGAATAATGTTTCATCTTGCTTCAGAATCAGAATATAGATGCTTCCGCTTTTTTTCATTATTATTGATGAAACTGTAAAAAGTCGTTTTTTTACGGCAAAGAAAAAAGTTCAAGATCAAGGCGCGAGCAATTTTTGAAGAATTGATAGTACTTATGTGTACGTGAGATTCTTCAAAGATTGCTCGCAACGCAGATATTGGACTTTTTACGCAGCCGTCATTATTAATAAAATATTTATGAGGTATGGTTAATGGCTGAAGTTGAATCTTTGAACCAGGACACCAGCGCAAAGTCGATTATCATCAAGGCTGCCATCGCCGTTGCGGTCGGGCTATTCATCTGGCTTCTGCCGACACCGGACAGCTTGACACCCGAGGGGCACAGGTTGCTTGCCCTGCTTGCCACCGTTGTGATCCTGTTCGTCACCGAGGCGGTTCCCATAGGGGTGACGGCCCTGCTGGTGGGTGCGGGGCTTATCTTGTTTAATATTCAGTCCCCCCATGATGCCTGGGCCCCCTTTGCCAGCCCGGCGGTCATGTTCGTGCTCATGATCATCATGTTCGGTGTGGTCTTGAACGAGGTCGGCCTTGCAAAGCGGATCATGTACCATCTTCTGAAATTCGCAGGGACAAATGTCAAGCGCCTCAGCTTTATCCTGGCCATTGGCTGCACCATGACTGCCAGCATTTTTCACGATGCAACGGTTACGGTAATCATGGTTTTTGCATTTGTGCCGGTTTTCATGGCCATGGGTCTGAAGCCCGGTGAAGGGCACCGCCTTCCCATGTTTTTCATGCTCCTTATTCCCATGGCGTCGTCCGCAGGCGGGTTCGCAACGCTTCTGGGCGGCGGGCGAAATCCCCTGGCCCTTGAGATACTGGCAGTGTTCTCCGAGGAATCGCCGCGCTTTGCCGAAGCCATAACGATCGGGTTCATGCAATACATGGGCATCCAGTTCCCCATCGCCATCCTCACCGCCCTTGGCACCTGGGCAATTCTATGGGTTGTTTTCCGCCCGAAAGAAAAGGAGTTGACGGGGATCGAGCTGGAAGACCCCGGCCCCATGACTTTTAAGGAAACCGGGGTGCTCGTCGTTTTTCTCGTCACCTTCATTCTCTGGTTTGCCGGGGATTTCACCGGCTGGCATGTCAGCATCCCGGCAGCGCTTGCCATCATGGGTTTCTGCGGGCCCCGGTTTATCTCGTTTCAAACCATCTGCGACAAGTTCCCGTGGGAATCGTGGATCGTTTTTGGCGCGGGTGTTTCCCTGGGTATGGCCATGCTGGAAACCGGCGCCGGCCTGTTCCTGGCCGAAACCCTGCTGCCGCTCCTCCAGGGGAAGCACGAGTTTATCGTTTATTTCGGCTTTGGTTTCTTCGGGTCGTTTGTGTCCAGCCTCATGAGCAACTCGGCGGCCGTTGCGCTCATGCTGCCCATCACGCTGCCCATGGCGGACATGATGGACATGTCGCCCCAGGCGATTGCGCTTCTGGCGCCAATGACGACCTCTTTTATCATGCTGGTCATCGGCTGCCCGCCGACCATCATCGCATACAGCACCGGCTATTTCACCCAGGGGCAGTTCGTCAAGTACGCCGTGCCCTGGTGCATCTTCCTGCTGCTGGTCTGCACGCTGTCGGTAATGGTTTATTGGCCGCTGATCGGGTTTTCGTAACATCAGACAAACAAGTTGTTGATGAACTCAAAAAAAGCGCTTGATCCCGCCGCGTCGGGATAAAGCGCTTTTTTTGCAGCCACCAGACCGTTTCCATTTCCCGATAAGCCGGTGGCGCCGGTCGCCCCCGGTTTTTTTCTTCCCGGCCAATCCGGATCATCCGTCCCTTTTCCGTTTTATAGGCAATTTGCGCACGTCTGTTTCCTGTAGCCCCTATCAAAATTGGCTTTCTTCCCAGCCTCTTTGTTGGCGTCTTACTTGTTAAAGACGATAGCCATCACGCATTTCATGTCCAACATGTCATATTGTTTTTTTCGATTGCGATCCCGATAGGGATAGCGATTTCGATTCCCCAGAAAAGCGATCGGGCCGAAGGATAATTTTGAGATGGGTTCTGGCCTTCCCTTCAGCGAATATAATCGCGCCATTTCCGGGCAGGGAGTGTATGAATCAAATTTTTTTGAATCAGAATGACAAAATTTGATTCATATTGACAAAATTCCAAAAGTTTGTTTTAAGGAGAGCATTGTTTTTTTTGTGCTTCAGGCGGATTTCCGAGCATTTTTAACCTTGAAGTTGGGACAATGCATGGCACAACATGAAGTCCGGCAGCCCGGTTCAAACCGCAAAAGCCATGGCGGCAGAAAATCTGGCGAGCGTGAAGCCCCCCCCAGCAAGGAGCTCACCAGGAATTATTACCGATGGCTGAAGCACGGCATCCTTATTTGTCTGTTTATCACCTACCTGATTCCCATCAGCATACTCAGCACCTATTTCAGTTATAAATTCGATCAAAGCATGCGGGAGAGCAGCAAGCTCCAGATGGTGGCGGTTGCCGAAAGCCAGAAGAACACCATCGATCTCTTCATGCAGAAGAAAATTGTCAATGTATTCAATCTGTTTCATAAGGAAGATTTTTCACTGAAACCCGGGCATGAGATGATGCACGCCTATTTGGACAGCCTGATACAGGCGGACGAAGCCTTCGTGGACGTCGGGCTCATCAACCCGGAGGGCATACAGACCGGTTATGCCGGGCCTTATCCGAATCTTCTCAACAAGGATTACAGCGATGAAAACTGGTATGTCCAACTCCTGAGGCAGCCGGAAAGCTACATTGTTACGGACCTTTATCTCGGGCTGCGACGCCAGCCCCACTTTACGGTCGGCGTCAAGCGATTGGTGGACGAGCGGTATTACGTTATCCGAACAAGCGTTTATCCGGATAAACTTCAAGATTTTATTTATACCGCAAGCTATGGCAAGCAGGCGACAGGATACCTGGTCAACCGGCAGGGAATATACCAGGTCGTTGATCCCAAGCTGGGAGAGCTGCTTGAAGCCGCTCCATTTGTCCCGGAAGAGGGGAAGCGGGCCGATGTGACGTTTATCAATTGGGACGGCAGAACGATGCTTGCCGCCTATACATGGCTGAAAGAAGTGCCGTGGTGCCTGGTCATGCTGCAGCCCCAGGAAATTGCATTCGAGGAGATGTATGCCATACGCAATACCATGATCTTTGGCGCTGCACTCCTGGTCCTGGGCATCATGTCTTTTATATGGTTGATCGTGAATATCCTGGTCAACAAGGCCCAGGCCATTGAAAGGGAAAGACGAGAACTCCGGAGCCAGTTATACCATGCCAACAAACTGGTTTCCGTTGGTGAACTGGCCGGCGGTGTTGCCCATGAAATCAACAACCCCCTGGCCATTATCGAGGCTGAAGCCGGAATCATCAAGGACATGCTCGATCCGGCCATGGGGTTTGATGCTTCTCCGGACGCGATCCGAAAAGAGCTTGACGAGATTGACAAGGCTGTCCGGCGCGCCAAGGGGGTAACCCAGAAAATATTGAGTTTTGTCAGAAAGACCGAACCCAAGCTTGTTGAAAGCAATGTCAACCTTTTGCTCGACGAGGCTGTTTCCGGCGTGAAAGATCAGCAATTCAGGGTTTCGGGCATTAATCTCGTTAAGGAATACGATGAAAACCTGCCCAAAATATATGTGGACCCCGATCTGATGCGGCAGGTTTTTCTCAACCTGCTCAACAATGCCAGCGATGCGGTTGAAGAGGGCGACACCATTACCCTGAAAACAACCGCCGGCGAAAACTGCGTTAAGATAACCATCGCCGATACCGGAACAGGCATGGCACAGGACCAGATTGAAAAAATTTTCATGCCTTTTTACACGACCAAGGAGGTCGGCAAAGGAACGGGACTCGGCCTTCTGATTTGCTTGAATATCATCGAGGGGTTTGGCGGGCGGATCGAGGTGCAGAGCACGCCTGGTGAGGGTTCGGCATTTACGATGGTATTGCCGCTGCCCGGCAGGTCCCTGGAAAAAAAAGGCGATGGAACCGATAAAGAATCATAACATTCCGGATTTTTAAAAAAATTAGTTCAGTTTAAGGAGGAAAGGATCAGCTTGTGCAGCTATTCGAACCAGCCAACAATTTTCAAAACGGAGGTTAACGGTGACTGAGAATGGTAAACGAAACGCGGAGGAAAAGGCAAGGGTCTTGCTTGTGGACGATGAAGATCAGTTTCGGACCACTTTGGCGAAACGGCTTACGGCCAGGGGATATGACGTTATCGACCTGGACAACGGGGAAGACGCCGTAAAAGCGGTTCGCCATGAAAACCCGGAAGTGGTCGTGCTGGATCAGAACATGCCCCACTGGGACGGCATCCGGACGCTGCGCGAGTTGAAGAGAATACGCCCGGAGGTCCAGATCATCATGCTCACCGGGTATGGCAATGTTGAGTCGGCGCGCATTTCCGGCAAACACGATATTTATGAGTACATGCAGAAGCCCGCATCCATCGAGGACATGGTCGAAAAAATTGAGGGCGCCCGCCAGGAG
>SL_3KL_010_SEDDRAFT_10004626_pt1 | contig 12431 bp, 13 predicted proteins | sample SodLakKL_010_SED_2_FD_10381 | JGI IMG/M metagenome (IMG submission 10381)
TGTTAATTTTTGTTTTTTGTCTAATGCAATATTTAACTGTTGCATTTTTGTATCCTGAGTGCCTCTCTTGTTGGCTGAGGAGATGACCTGCCTGCCGACAGGTAAAGCGGTGGGTAGGGTAGGCAGGGACAAGTCCTACACAAGACATTTCTGTTTGTAATGTCAAGATAATTAACACTGAAGTGTTTGACTTCTTTACACAAATCTATATACTTTTAATATGAGTAATAAATATGCACAACTTATAAGAGCTCTTAGAAATAAGCGTGGTTTTTCTCAATCTGAGATTGCAACAAAGCTCGGTATGTCTCGCCCGTCATATATAGCGATAGAGCAAGGAAAGAAAGAAATAACTCTTTCGGAAGCAGAGAAACTTGCTGATATTTTTGGTATATCTATAAGAGAAATGGAAAGTGGAATATNTGCTAACTACGAGAAATACAAACAGATAATTCTTGCATATATTAGAAATGCCGGATCAAAAAAAGATAAATGTATAACAAAAACAAAACTGGCTAAACTTGTTTATCTGGCTGATTTTGCGTGGTTTTATGGTCACCTTGAAAGTATGAGTGGTATGCAATATAGAAAAATTCAATATGGACCTGTTCCGGATTCTTATTTTCGCGCAATTGATGAACTTTTTGAAGATGGTCAGATTGAAATTACTCCAACAGAGGATGGGGCTATGCTTATTTCTCAAACAAGAAATGGAGCCCAAATTGCATTGTCTGAGATTAGTAAAGATGAAGAGAAGTTGATAAAAAATATTTCAAATAAATGGAAGGATAAGAATACGAAAGAGATAGTGACTTTTACTCACAATCAACTTCCATATCTTATGGCTGACGATGAGGAATTTGTTTCCTATGGTTTAATAACTCAAGAAAATCCTGAAGATGTCTATTGATTATATTGTTATCATAAAACCATTCGTTGAAAGGCATTACATAAAAACCTTCGCTAAAAAATACAAAAAAGCATGGGATTTTACATTAGAAGTTTTGGTAGAGGAATTTGAGAAGTTTGATATTTTATTATTCAAAACTATTGCGGAGGAAATTACTGACAGAAATGCAGATGTGGTAATTTATAAAACAGAATTCAAGATTTCAGGAACTCGGGAGTCAAGACATCGTTCTGGTAATAGGTGTATTGTGGCTAAACACAAAAAGACCAGTGAAATTCGTGTTCTTCTCGTCTATCATAAAAGTGATTTAGGTGGTGGAAATGAAACTGCTAAATGGAAAAATATAATAAAGGAAAATTATTTGGAATATAGAAATTTGTTTTAGTTTTAACATAAAAAAGAGGCGTTCTGTTTGAACGCCCCCTTTGGTGAATACTCACTGAATGAACTTCAGAATCTTTTCCCTCTCGATGAGTAAGGTTGCATAGCCTCCAACTCCGTGGCAACCGAGGCCTTCGTCGAAATGAACGTTATCCTCGGATTCAGCAAGATTAATGCGGACGTATTTCTCGTCGTCTCCTTGTCCCATGCCAAAGATGATATGCTCGCCCGATCGGCTGAAACCCTTTTTGACAAACTCACCACGCTTTTCAGCGCCCCAATTGGTTTCGATCCAGATTTGACCCTCCTTTTTCACGATCCTGAGAATGAGATGTTGCCAACTCAATGGCATGAAATGTTGCCAACTCAATGGCAAATGAAGTATTTCCATGCGCTACCCTCCTGGTTGATTGTTCCTGTTTCTGGTTGTGAAATCAAAATTTTCTGTTTAAAACTATATCATATATATTTAATACATGCAAGTTTTTTACTGGGTACGTTTTTACCCACATATCTCATTTTAGTTTTCAAAATTTGGATAAGTCAAAGGGTCTATGGAATGATTTCTTGTAGGAGGTTATCTTAGTTGGGGATACTTGGGTGGTTAAAATTTGTGTATAATTAAGCGTATATGAGTAAGAAAAACAAGATAGGGTTGGGAGTTTTGATATTGTTAATAATAATCGGTTTTTTATTCTTTTTTCTAAAAAGTGGTGATGGTGAAGTGGAAATGGCTGAAGTGGTTAGGGGTGATATTTATAGAGAAATATTTTCTACCGGATCCATAAAGCTTTCAGAAGAAGTAAATCTTGGTTTCCAGAGAAGCGGATTGGTATCGGCAATATATATTAATGAAGGAGATGAAGTTCAATCAGGAGCAGAAATTGCCAGACTAAACCAAGGGGATATTTTGAGTCAGATAAGAGCGGCTGAGGCAACTTTGGAGATTGAGCAAATAACTCTTCGCGAGTTGGAAAGAGGAGCTACGGATGCCGAAATAGACATTTCTCTTGCTGATGTTGAAAAAGTAGAGGTTGCTTTTGAGAATAGTAAAAAGTCATTATTAAGAAATATAGAAGAATCTTATACTGAAACCAATCACTCTATATCATCTTACGCGGATCTTTTCTTCTCTAACAATAATAGAGATTTTGGTATAAGTTTTATTGACGGAAATACAAAATATAATTTCACTACGACGGATTCTAAACTCAGGAGTCATTTGAAATATGAGAGAAGAAGTATCGTTTCTGCTTTGGATGATTGGGGTGATGTATTAGATGGTTTAAGTGATTTAAGTGGCGGGGAGCTATTTTTAGAAGGTGAGGAATTTTTGGTTGACTTAAAGAGAGTCAGAAGATTTTTCAATGATCTCTCTGTGGCGGTTTCTGATTTTTCAACAGACAATTTTTCTCTTGTGGCAAAAATAGAAGGATACAAACAATCAGTATTAACCGGCCAAAATATAGTAAATAGTTCTATATCAAAACTTGATTCAGCTCTTAGAAGTTATAACTCAGCGAAAGCTTCTCTTGAATTGTCCAAAAGGCAATATGATAAATTAATATTTGGTTCAACAGATGAGAAAATTTCTTCACAGAAAGCAAGGGTCACACAAGCCGGGGCTAATTTGGAAGCATTAAGGAATCAAGCATCTCAGATGATTATAAGAGCTCCCGTTTCGGGGAAGATTGTATCCGAAAATGCCAGAGTAGGGGAGGTGGTCCAATCTGGAGAGAAATTATTCATTTTGTTTCCCGAGGGGGAATTTGAATTGGAAGTTGATCTTTATGAAGGGGATGTTGGTTTTGTTGAAGTTGGAGATAATGCTGAAGTGAATATAGTGGCTTTTCCGGAGGAGACTTTTGATGGATATGTTGTATCCATTGATCAAGTTCCATCATTGGTAGATGGAGTTGTGCATTACAAGGTTAAAATAGGATTAGAAGAGGCGCCCAGAATATTGTNTGGTATGACAGCCGATGCTGTATTTAATATCTCTCAAAAAGAAAATGTCTTAGTAATTCCCAATAGAGCTGTTTCTAGAGTTGATAATGAATCATATGTAATGGTCCATGAGAATGGCAAGCTTGAAAACAGAAAAATTACCACAGGTTCAAGAAGTGATGACGGTAAAATTGAAGTACTTGAAGGGTTAAATGAGGGAGAAATCATTTTAGTTGAATAGTATATATGGGTTTTGCCAATAACACTATAATAAAAACAGAAGATATATGGAAAGTGTATGATCTAGGTAGAGTTCATCTGGACATATTAAAAGGTATAGATCTTGAAATATTAGAAGGAGATTTTGTTGTTATTTTGGGTCCTAGCGGTTCCGGAAAATCAACCCTTCTGAATTTAATTAGTTGCCTTGATGTTCCAAGTAAGGGAAAAGTAACCGTAGAAGGGAATGATATATCGGGATTAAGCGAGGATGAACTTGCAGAAGTAAGAGGAAAGAAGATAGGTTTTGTTTTCCAACAATTTAATTTACTTTCCCATTTAACAGCTTTGGAAAATGTTATTATTCCTAGTATTTTTCAAGGTAAAAGATCTTATGATGTTAAAGATAAAGCTGGAAATATTTTAACCTCGCTTGGCCTTGAAGGAAGAGTTAATCATAAACCCGCAGAACTCTCGGGGGGAGAGAAACAAAGAGTTGCTATTGCAAGATCATTGATAAATGATCCAGATATTATAGTTGCGGATGAGCCAACTGGAAATGTTGATTCAAAAACTGGAGAGAAGATAATGAATATATTGGTAAAACTTAATAAGGATGAAGGAAAGACTGTTATAGTGGTAACTCATGATACAGAATTAACCAAATTTGCAAATAGAGTGATAAGTATAAAAGACGGAGAAATCCATGACCAGTGAATATTTTAAAATTGCACTCAGAAATTTACGTTCAAGACGGCTAAGGAGCTGGCTTACAATACTTGGCATAGTTATAGGCGTATTCCTTGTTATATCCATGCTTTCATTGAGTGAAGGGTTAAGGCAGTCTATTATGCAGGAATTGCAATCAATGGGTCCGGATATGATAATGGTATTTCCCGGAGACAGTTTTGATATAACAACTTTAATATCCGGTGCGGAGTTGGAAGATAGGGAAGTAAATGCGGTAAGGCGGGCTAGGGGGGTTGATGTTGTCTTAGAGATGCCTTGGACAGCTTTGGTGGTAAGGCATTATCAGGAATCAAAAACAACTATGATTGTGGGAATATCACTTGAAGAAGGAATTTCTGTTTTAAGAGATGATATGGGATGGAATACAACTTCCGGTGAATTTGCAAGACCCGGACGGAGAGAGGTTATGGCCGGAAGTTTGGTACCAATAGATGTTTTTTCAAATCTTCAGACGGGGGATATTTTAAACATAGGAGGCAGATCTTTTACAGTAAGTGGGATACTTCGTTCTTTGGGGAACAGGCAGGATGATATGTCTATTATTATGGATCTTTCAAGTTTTAGGGAAGTGACGGGGAAAAGAGAGGGTACTCCCATAGCAATGGTTAGAATACAAGATGGATATCTTGTAGAAGATGTAATGGGAAATATTGAAAGAGAATTAGAGAGGGTGGCTGTTCGCACTCAAGGTAGTGACAGTCCTTCTTTCTCTGTAACTTCATCTGAGGCGGTAATGGATATGGTTGATAATATTTTAGGAGCCCTGCAGTGGGCGGTGGTTGCTTTTGCAAGTATTGCCATATTGGTTGGAGGTATAGGAATAATGAATACAATGTTTACTTCTGTAAGAGAGAGAACAAAGGAAATAGGAGTATTGAAAGCGGTTGGAGCAAAAAGGCGAGATATAAGTTTTATATTCCTATTTGAGTCGGGAATTATAGGTTTTATAGGAGGAGTGGGCGGTGTTATATTCGGTGTTGGAGCAGCTCTCCTTGCTGAGGCATTTTTAAGGGAGGCTCACCCAGTCCTTTATATTGAAGCTCACATTTCTCCATGGTTAATAATTTTCGGGTTAATGTTTTCATTTTTAATTGGTTGCGCATCTGGATTTTTCCCCGCCAGGCAAGCTTCTAAATTAGAACCAGTTGAAGCCCTTAGGTATGAATAAAGTTTTGATCTTTGCAGTAATGTTGATATTGAAGATAAAATAAAGTATTTTAAAACAGCTGCCGGAAGAAGGTATTTGGAAGATATAAAATAAAGAGATAGGGTAAATAAACACTTGCGCGGTTAGCTCAGTTGGTAGAGCGCAACATTGACGTTGTTGAGGTCGTAGGTTCGAGACCTACACCGCGCACAGCTAAACGAAGTGAAGCGAGCACGGTGAGCAAGCAAATTTCTTTGCTTGCGTTAGGTCTCGAAGCGCCACAGCATATCGCCTTAGGCGATGCGAGGCGCCGTCCAGGAGTCTTAGTAAAATGTAAGCGAAGCGAAACATTTTACTTAGAACTCCGGGGACGAGACCTACACCGCGCACAGCGAAACGAAGTGAAGCGAGCACGGTGAGCAAGCAATCCGTCCAGCTGGCGGATCTTTGCTTGCGTTAGCCTGCCTGCCGGCAAGCAGGGTCCCGATAAAACATTACAATATCCTGATATATCAGTATATCAGGATATATAAAATTTATATGAAATAATGCAACAAGTTGTATTATTAGATAAATTACGAATTCCTCTTTATATACATAAAGATATCTTCCAGAGCTTTAACCGCATCTCCGGCTGATATATTGTTTTGGTGGTATAGGACATCTGTGCAGTCTCCGGCTGCCCATATTCCTTCGGTGGACGTTTTTTGATCTTTGCAATTAGTTACTATTTGATTATAGTCGTTAAGTTCAACAAGATCTTTTACAAAATTAGTTGTTGGTATAAGGCCTACTTCTACAAATATTCCGGTTGCGGATATCTCTTTTATCTCTCCCGTATTTCCATCTTCATATACTACGCTTGATGCCATTTTATCTCCTTTTATTTCTTTGGTTTGCGCATTCTTTATACCGGTCATTTTGGGATTCTTTAAAACTTTCTCAACAGTTACCGGATCGGCTTTGAATTCCGGACTTCGGTGAAGAAGGGTAACGCTTTTAGTATATTCCAAAAGCTGGGCTGCGGTCTCAAATCCGGCATTTCCTCCTCCTATTACAACAACATCTTGATCGGAGAACATTGGCCCGTCGCATGTTGCGCAATATGTTATTCCCTTGTTCTCAAATTCTTCCGCTCCCGGAACTTCAAGTTTTCTTCTGTGTGAGCCGGTTGCAACAAGAATAGTCTTTGCTTGGTATTCATTTTTATCTGTTTTTATTTTAAATCCCGAAGAAGTATCCCCGCTTACTTTTTCTATGTATTCTCCTTCCACAATATCTAAAATATCTCCGGCATAAGCTTCCACATGTTTCCTAAGAGCTTCTGAGAGTTCTGTTCCTGATATGGAAATGGTTCCTATCCAGTTTTGAATATCAGGAGAAACATTACTCTGACCTCCGAACTCTTTCGTTATTAAAGCTGTTTTTATTTTCTTTCTTGAAGCATACACTCCTGCGGCGGTACCTGCTGGTCCACCTCCTAAAATAACTAGATCATACATAGAAAATAATAGTTTATTAAGAATAATTTATCGCTAATGAATCCTACTTTAATTTTGACCGCCTTAGAAATGAAGGTACCGCACTCCAGTCATCATTATCGTCGTCTATTTCCGAAGTTTTACCCTTATTTTCATCTTTACTAACTTTTTTATCTTTTGAAGAGTTTGCGGTATTGTGGATCACTTTTTCGTCCTCGTCTTCTTTATCTTTCTTTGCGAATAATCTTGAAGAGTTCATACGAATTGCATCTTCTGAAAATCCGGAAGCTATAACGGTTATCTTGATCTCTCCTTTCTTAAGACTGTCGTCTTTAACTGTTCCAAATATTATCTTTGCATCTTTATCTACCGACTCTGTAATTATCTTGGCGGAATCTTGAATCTCAAACATTGTAACATCATCTCCTCCGGCAATGGAGAAGAGAACCCCTTTGGCTCCGTTTATTGAAAGCTCCAAAAGAGGAGAATTGATGGCGGCATTGGCGGCATCTTCCGCTCTTTTCTCTCCTGTTCCTCTTCCTATACCCATTAGGGCCGTTCCGGCATTTTCCAGAACAGAGCGAATGTCCGCAAAGTCTGTATTTATTATTCCCGGTTTGGTGATAAGGTCTGATATTCCTTCAACGGCTTGTTTTAAGATATCATCACACATTGCAAAAGCATTCCTGGCGGTTGTTTCTTTGCTTATGGCTCCAAGAAGACGGTCATTAGGTATTATTATTATCGCATCAACAGAAGATCTTAGTTCTTGAATTCCTTGTTCAGCATGGCTCATTCTTTGGGAGCCCTCAAAGAAGAATGGTTTTGTAACTACCGCTACGGTTAATACTCCAAGCTCTTTTGCAATCCTTGCAACCGTTGGAGCGGCTCCGGTGAATGTTCCACCTCCTTCACCTCCGGCCAAAAATACCATGTCAGCCCCTTTTACCACTTCTTGTATTTCTTCTTTATTCTCCTCAATAGCTTTCTTTCCTAATTCAGGATTCATTCCGGTACCCAATCCTCTTGTGACATTCTTTCCGATATGTATCTTCTTTTTTGCGAGTGTGTGATGAAGATCTTGGGCATCAGTATTAATCGCGATAAATTCAACTCCTTTAACCTTGGAATTTATCATATGGTTCAAGGCATTCTTACCGGAACCTCCCATTCCCAATACCTTTATTCTTGCAAACGCTTCAACTTCTGGTTTTACTTGTGGCATATTTTTAAGATTATTCTTCTAATTCTAACAAAAAAAATAAAAAAGCAAAATGATATTAGGGCAGGAATTGCTTTATCCAAGCAATAAAGCCATTTTTTGTCTTTTTTACCATTTTGCCTATACCTAAAGAATCTTCATTTTCTTCATTTAGTCCGATTATACATAATCCATAAGCTACAGACCAAGTAGAGTCTTTTATGGGGGTATTTTCATTTCCTATAGTCGTTAATGAAGCAACAGAAGAGGGGAGATTAAGATTTTCTTTCGCCATATCTTCTATTAAAGAAAAACCGGCTCCTCCTCCGGTTATTATTATACCGGCGGGCAAAAGCTCGTTTTTATTTATTTTTTTCAGATGACTTATTATCATATCAAATATATCCGATATTCTTGCGGATATTATCTCATCCAATTTTTTCTTTGATATTGAACTTCCCGTAATACCTCCCAGCTTTATTTGCTCTGCTTCTTCCAGTGGGATTTTTAATCCCAGGGCGATATCATTGGTTATATCGGATCCTCCAATAGGGAATACTTCCAGCGATATGGGGATATTGTTTTCAAATACCACTATGGATGTAGTTTCGGCTCCGATATTGGCAAGGATGCAACCTGCTATCTTTTGCGTTTTGGAGAGTGTTACAAAACTTGATGCGATAGGGGAGGCAATAACATCTACTATATCCACCCCTATGTCTTCCATTATTTGTATAAGATCGTTTAAATGATGCTCAAGGCAAGTTATAAACAAAGTTTTCACTTCCAAACTACTTCCTTTAAGTCCTACCGGATCTCCAAGCACGGGATGGCCGTCAAGCTTGTATTCAAGAGGAACTGCATGAATAACTTTTCTGTTCAAAGAAAGAGAAGTTGGTATTTCATTTTCGCTGGCTTGATTAGCCGATGAGATATCAGTTTCCGACACTTCCATATCAGCTCTGGAGACCGCGCTTTTCCCGATGGAAGTAGTTGCACTCAACCCAACTCCTCCAATTGACATAAAAACTTTATTTATTTCCGCACCTGAAGATTTCTCCGCCTGCTTTAAGGCCTCTGTAATACTTTTTCTGGCATCGTTCTTATCCGCTATGTATCCATGACGCAGTCCTCTTGATTCAACTTTTCCCGCACCAATAATACGAGGGAAATATCTTTCATTACCTTTTACTTTCTCAGCCACTATAACTTTTATGTTATGTGTCCCTATATCAATACCTGCTATTATGTGTCTTTTGGACATAACTTATTTTTATATATTTAGAAAATCGCGCTTTATACAAAAAATTTTTTGAATAAAACATTCTCTTCTTTATCCATTGTACTGCTATGAGCCATTCCTTTCAAATGCAGTAAACCGTGGATAAATAATTTACCCACAAATTTACCGTAAGATAGGTTGAATTTCATCTTTTCTTCTTTGGTTTTTCTAAGATTTATGAATATTTCTCCTTCTTTTTTTGAAATACTAAAACTTAGTATATTGGCGGGTTTATCTTTTCCTCTGTATTTTTTATTTAATTTTCTTGAAAAAGAATCGCCTATAAATACCAGACTCAACACATAATCTGCTCCCAAGACCTTATCTTTTATATTTTTAAATTTAGAGATATCGGGTACGGGAGTTCTGGATTTTTTTGATATAAAAAAATCCTCCCTATCAGTATAAAAAGACTCAGGCAGGGAGAACTTTAACTCCTTCATATTATCTTTTGTAATAAGTGGATTCAGGTATTTTTCCAAGTTTTATTAGGCGCTCTCTTTCTTTCTGTTTTCGCAATTTCTTTAATGTGTCTTGTTTTTTCTTGAACTCGGATACCTTTCTGTCGCTAAAGCGAATAGATTTTACTCTGGGTAGTATACCGGATTTTTGAACTTTTTTGGTAAAACGTCTTACCAGCGAAGTACTATTCTCGTTTGCTTTTTTCTCTACTTTTACATTTGTTGGCATAGAAAATATCTTAACATAGTCTTTTCATATTTTCAACCAGAGGGCGGTATTTTAGATATTAAACCTTGCGGTATCACCCTTTGATTATCTGGATATCTTTTTAAGGTATGTTGGAAGATGTGCGAGATGAACGGTCTCTTGAGATCTGTTCTCAATGTTTCTGACCATTATAGTTCCCTCAAGAGCTTCTTTTTGCCCCATTATTAAAAGGTAGGGGAGTTTTAATCTATCGGCTGTTGTCATCTGGCCGGCCAATTTGTTTTTTGTCAGGCAATGGCACATAGGTATTTTTTCTTTGCGCAGCAATTCAACCACTTTCAAGCTTTTTATTTTGGCTTCAAAGCCGAGATGGACAAAACAGAACTTGGGTTGGAGGGCTTTCTTTGAAGGAGCTTTGGCTTTTTTTCTTATATCTTTTTGGTAAATAATATATGAACCGGCAGCAGAGCTTGATTTATTGTATCCAAGCTTTTTTGTCAGCGAGTTATATCTTATTCCAAAAGCGGATATTACTTCAGTTTGTGTCCTGCTATCGGTATCTGTTTTCTCATCGGTGCTTTTTATGGAAAATACCGTATGCTCTTGTATTGATCTTGCTCCGATTAAATAATGATCTATATCATAAGGTATCTCCAAGACTTCCAAATACTCTAACACTTCTTTGAAATGAATCCTGCTTTTCTCCGATAGGAAACTTATAGGTAATGGGGCTTTTTCTTTTATTTCCTCAATTCCTTTTTCTTCTGACTTAAATAAAGTATATGGATTTTTTTTACACATCTCACGGGTTTTCTCGGGTAATTTATCCATCACCGTCCTTATATATTCTATAAGTTCCCTTTCGTGCTGTTCGCTTGATTCTTGGTCTCCTATACTATTTACTGTGACCTTTAGATTTTCAAATCCTTCTTCTTCAAGGATAGCAAAAGTTGATTGTATTACGAGGGCTTCTGCAATGCTTTGATTTACCCCAAAGATGTCAAGATTCTGTTGATGTTTGTAAAGATATTTACTATTTCTTACCCTAACCATGGGTTTTTCGTAGAATATCATTGTTGGATGGGGGAAGTTCTCAAAAGTTTTATTTCTATACATTCTCAGGAGGGTGGCTTTTTCTTCAAGATTGAATGCCGGTTTATTCAAAATTTCATTTGGTAATTTATTTTTTATGGAACGGCATACCTTCTTTGAAATAGGATCTATCTCTGACGGCCTTAAACTCTCCACAGGGGTGAATCCGTAGTGCATTGCCGCTTCTCCGGCGACTGTGCATTCTTTAAGAGAAAAAGGGAATGCATCATAGTGATGTTTTATTTGACCTTTCTCTCCTAAAACTTTTTTGTGAATTATTGTTTTTTGTTGCATATTCCAAAGGTTAAACTTCTAAGGTAAAAACGCCACATTATTTTTAATAATTTTTATGTATTCCCGGGAAAATATTCACTCTTTGAGGAGGAAGAAGTCTTAAAAATGGTCGGCCAACTATAAAGTCGGAATCCAAAGCCCCCCAAGTTCTTGAATCAGAACTGGCTTTTCTATTGTCTCCCAGGACATAATATTCACCGGAAGAAAGCTCCGTATCTATTTCTTCATCTCGATAGACCTCTACGTATGGTTCATTTAAAGTCATACCACTGGGAAATTCTTCATTGTATATTACGACTGAAGAGTTAACTATTCTCACTCTTTCGCCCGGAAGCCCCACTATCCTTTTAATGAAAAATTGATTGGGATCATTTGGATATTTGAATACTACAACATCACCTCTTTGAGGATCTTGAAAGCGATAACTTATTTGATCAACTATTAGGTATTGCCCGTTGGAGAATGTCGGGTCCATTGATGCTCCATTCACTATGAATGGCTGGGCTATAAAAAGACGTACCGGTACTACTACTAGGAGGATTATTAACGCAAATTTTATAACATCACGTGCCATTTGCTGGCATTGTATTATAAAACTTTTTTAAATACAAGTTTTTTTAGCAGTCCCGCCCAATTGAATGTTGTACGAGTTAGCTCGTCTATTTAAATTAAACATTATTCGGGCAGGCCCGCCCAATTGAATGTTGTACGAGTTAGCTCGTCTGTTTAAATTAAACATTGTTCGGGCAGGCCCGCCCAATTGAATAAACATTGTTCGGGCAGGCCCGCTATTCACTATATTTATTTATGATAATATACCACTATGTATATAGTAATGGGATTAGGTAATCCGGGAGATGGGTATAAAAAAAGCAGACACAATGTCGGTAGAATGGCAATTGGGGAATGCATAAAGAAATTTTCTTTTTCTAAATTGGAAGAAGATGATGAAAGTCTTATTTCCAGGGGAGAAATAAGTGGGAAAGAGGTTGTGTTCCTTGCACCTTTGACCTATATGAATAATTCCGGTAGGGTCTTGAATAAATATATGCTGTCGG
>SL_3KL_010_SEDDRAFT_10004628_pt1 | contig 12431 bp, 14 predicted proteins | sample SodLakKL_010_SED_2_FD_10381 | JGI IMG/M metagenome (IMG submission 10381)
CACCTGCTCGTACGCGGGCTCCCGCCGGCACGCCTGCGGGCGGCGCTCGGCGCTCGGCCCGTTCGGAGCACGGTGGCCGCGCTGCTGCTCGGCGCGCTCACCCCCTTCTGCACGTGCTCCACCGTGCCCCTCACCGCCGGTCTGGCCGCGGCCGGCGTGCCGGTCGTCGCGACCACCGCGTTCCTCGTCGTGTCGCCACTCGTGAACCCCGCGACCGTCGCACTCCTGGCCACGCTGGGTTCGCCGGTGCTCGCGGCTGGCTTCGTGCTCGCGTCGCTCGTGATGGCGCTCGTCGTGGCGCTCACCGTCGGAGCCGTCGGGGTGCGGCCTCACAACCAGATCGCCGCTGTGGCGGGCGCGGATGGCGCTGGTGCGACCGACGTTGGCGTGAACGACCTGGGCATCACAACGCCACCCGAGGCGCACCGTCACGCCGTGGGAGCGCTCTTTCGTGGCGCTGCGCTGGGCGCGCTCCAGGACCTGAGGCGTCTGCTCCCGGTGGTGATCGTGGTGATCGCCCTGGCGACGGCGCTGGCAGGCCGCGTCGACGTCGGCACCATAGGACGGGCGATGGACGCCGCCGGCCCCCTCGCCGTGCCGTTGGCTGTGCTGGTCGGTGTTCCCGTCTACGCCTCTACGGCCGTGCTGCTGCCGCTCGGAGCTGCCCTCTTGGCAGGTGGTGCCGGCTTCGGTGTCGTGAGCGCATTCCTGATCGGCGCGACGGGCTTGAGCCTGCCCGAGGGCGTGCTGTTGCACCGGCTGATGGGCGGTCGCTACCTGGCGACGGTCGCCGCCACCTTCGTGGTCGCCGCCATCGTGCTCGGCTACCTGATCGAAGCGCTCACGGGACCGCTGCTGTCACCGCTGTCGCCACTGGTTGCGGTGCGCTGAGCGCTGCCGCTGCGCGTGATCGCGCGTGCGCTGGACTCCTGCCTCGACGCGCAGGAGGGGGCGAGGCCGCCATGGCCTCGCCCCCTCCACACGTGACGTTCGTCGCTGTGGCGACGCCTCAGGAGGCGTCGGCAACCACGTTGAGCTTGAGGTCGATCGTGACCTCGGGGTGCGGGCGGTACGGGATCACGTACTCGCCCAACATCTTGATCGGTTCGCGCAGCTCGATCTTGCGGCGGTCGAGCTCGACGTCGAAGGCGGCGTGCAGCGCTTCGGCGATGTCGCGTGAGCCTACGGAGCCGTAGATGCGCTCTTCGCCGGCCTTGACCTTGATCTCGACGGAAGCGTCGCCGAGCAGCTCCCTGAGCCGCTCCGCGTCGCCCTTGCGCTCCGAGAGCTGCTTGGCGCGCTGCGACAAACGAGCCTGGAGCTCCTTCTGGTTGGCCGACGTCGCCGGCAGCGCCAGCCCTTGCGGGATCAGGAAGTTCCGGGCGTAGCCCGGACGCACCTTGACGAGGTCGCCGGCGTCACCGAGGTTGTCGACCGGCTCCATCAGGATGACGTTCACTTGCGGACCAACTTCTCCGTGATCGGGATGATGGCCAGCATGCGGGCACGCTTGATCGTCGTCGCCAGGCGGCGCTGGTGCTTGGCGCACACGCCGCTGCGGCGCCGAGGCAGGATCTTGGCGGTGTCGCTGATGTAGCGCCGCAGCGTCCTGCCGTCGTGGTAGTCCATGATTTCGTGCTCGCCCGTACAGAACGCGCACACCTTGGGGCGACGACCGCGTCGGCCGCCACCGCGGCGACGCTTGTCGCCTCGTTGTTCAGTTCGTGCCATCAGAAAGGCAGATCCTCTTCCGGTGGGAACTCCTCGTCGATATCAAGCTGACGCGTCTGGGCGCCCTGTGCGCTCGTTGCCGGGCGCTCTGGGCGGGTCGCGGCGCCACCACCGCCGGGACCACGTGTCAGGTACTCCACGCGCGTGCCTTCGAGGCGCGTCGTGAAGCGTCGGTTGCCGTCCTTGTCCGTCCAGGAGTCGTTCACGAGGCGGCCGACCACGAACACCGGGTCGCCCTTGGCGAGTTCGCCGCAGGCCTCCGCCAACTCACGCCAGACGTTCACGTCGACGTAGTGCGTACGCTCCTGGTCGGTGCCGCTGCGATCGCGGAAGCGCTCGTTCACGGCCACGCTGAAGCGCGTGACCGCGCTCCCCGAAGGGGTGTAGCGGAGCTCGGCGTCGCGCGTCAGGTTGCCGATGATCGACACCTGATTGAGCGCATCGCGCAGGCGGTGCTGACCGCGTGCGTCCGTGACGGTCGTCTCGCCTCGGCGTGGGCCGAAGGTCATGACCTCCACGCGCTGGGCGACCACGTCGAGGGCCGCCTTGCGCTGACCGTCCTGGCCGTCCCAGCTGCGGTAGTTCAGGCGCCCCTCGACGAACACGGGGCTCCCCTCCTCCAGCTGGTTGGCGAGCGACTCTCCCTGCGCACCGAAGACGGTCACGCGGTGGTACCAGGCCAGCTCACGCATCTTGTCGTCGTCGCCGACGACATGATCGTTGCCTCCCAGGTTCAGTTCCAGGATGGCGAGCCCTGCAGGCGTATACCGGAGTTCCGGTGCCTGCGTCAGCGTGCCGGCCATCATCACGACGTTCAGTCCTCGTGCCATCGCTCGCTCCTCACCGCCTCGTCATGCGTCGCCGCGTCGGGCAGGGCGGGACGGTGGATCAAGCCGCCGGTGCTTCCGGCGTCTCGACCTTCGCCTTGCGCGTCTTCCACTCCGGACGATCCTTCACGACCAGGACACGCATGACGTTATCGCGCTGGCGCAGGCTCGCCTCGATCTGCTTGGGCTTATCCAAAGGGAGTCGCAACTTGTAGATCAGGTAGTACCCCTCGTTCAGCTTGCGGATGGGGTAGGCCAAGCGCCTCATGCCCCACTCCTCGAGCTCGACGACGGTGCCCTCGGCGCGGTCCAGTTGCGTCTGGACAGCGTCCTTCTCGGTCTGGACCTGTTGCTCCGAGAGACCGGGATCGAGGATCACGTTCAAATCGTAGTTGGCGGTGTCTGCCACGGGTCCACCTCCTTTCAGGCGCTGGTGGCGTCTGCATCCATCGGAGGCGGAACCGGCGCACGGGACCACGGCGCCGAATGCGGCGCTTCGTGCTCACACGTTCGTCGGAGCCGTCGGTCACGGTGCCCGGAGGCACTCGTGCGATGGGGTCGTCACCCTCCCCAGCGTAGGCTCACGCAGCGCGGGACCAAGCCCGCGTCAGCGACTGAGCATCGTAGCACACGCGCCATCCATGTGCGGCTCGGCGGTGTCGTCAGGCCGGTTGGAGCTCCCGTAGCGGCTCGTCCGTGGCCTTGCTCCCCNCCTCGCGCCGGTACGGCGACCGGACGGCGCTCGCGTCGCCCAGCGACGCCAGGAAGCGGGTGAGCACCCGCGCGAACGCCTCCGGCCGTTCGAGGTTCGCGAAGTGCCCGGTCCCGGGGAGATCGACGAGCGTGAAGCGCGGTGTCGCCGCGAGCGCGGCGAGCGTGGAGCCGAGGTTCGCGTTGATGCCGGCGTCGCGCTCACCGCGAACGAGGAGCAGGGGCAGCGTCTGCTGGCGCAGGAAGGCCGTGTAGTCGTACGTCGCGATGTCGTGCATCACCAGCCGCAACGCACGGGCGTCGGCGCTGCGGCACATCTCGGCCACCAGCCGCGCGACCGCCCGATCGTGGGACGCCGTGCGTGCAAGGAGGCGGCTCATGCCGCGAGACCCGAGCAGCCGTTGGAGGGTCGTCATCGTCCACGTCAGCGCAGGCGGCGACGCGAGCGCGGCGGTCGTCCCGAACGTGGTCAGCGAGCGCAGCCGCCCAGGCGCGAGCGACAATAGTTCGTATCCGACGAGCCCGCCGAGCGAGTTGCCGACGACGTGTGCGCTGGCGACACCGAGTTCGTCCCAGAGCGCGACGACGTCACGGGCGAGCGTGGCCCGTGCGTAATCGCTCGGCTGTGGGCGCTCCACCGCGCTCGAGCCACCATGGCCGCGCAGCGACAGGCGCAGCACACGGTGGCTGGGCGCCAAGCGCTGCTGCTGCACCTCGAACTGCCGCATGCTTGCCGCGGCGCCGTGGACGAAACACACCACTTCGGCCCCGGTGTCACCTGTGATCTCGTACTCCAACGTCACGCCCGTGGGCAGCCGACATGTCGTCATCTTGCTCACACCTCCGTCGGGGCGACGCGTTCGAACGGCGCCCCCACGCCAGCCTCTCGGTCTGGCAGCAGGTACGCAAGTGATGAATGGACCGCAGGGTTGACGTCTCCAGGACGCTACTCGGGCGCGCCCAGGACGCAGCGTTCGAGCCGCACGTGCTCCGCGCCGCCCGGCGTCAGCCGGCTGGACATGACGTCGAACGAGGTGACCGTCCACGGCTCGCTGCGCCACGGTTGCAGCTCGGAGACGAGGGTGCGCAGGTCAAGCGGCGCCCGCGCCCGAGCGAGCGTCACGTGGGGCGTGAAGGGGCGCGCCTCCACGGCGAAACCCGCGCCCTTCAGCGCCAGTCGTACGGCCGCGTTGGCCTCGATCAGGGCGTCGGCGCCAAGCCCCCAGCCGAGCCAGAGCACGCGCGCCGCGTCGGCGCGTGGGAACGCACCGGCACCCCGCAGGTCGCTCGTGTTGGGGGCACTCGCCCGAGCTACGCCCCGAACGCACGACCGCACGCGCTGCAGCGCGTCGGCGTCGAGGTCGCCGAGGAACGCCAGCGTCAGGTGCGCTTGGCGCGCGTTCGCCCAGCGCAGGCCCGCCGGACCCTCGGTGCGCCACCGCGCAGCGAGCGACGCGATGGCGCTGCGCACGGCATCCGGTAGCTGGATGGCCACGAACGTACGTGTCGGTGTCACTCCTCCATCGTGCCTCGCGCCGGGCGTCGTTGCCCTCGTGCCATGATCCCGCCATGCCGAGCCTCTTCGAACGCCTCGCCGACCTCGCTGCCATCGACGCCGTCTCCGGGCACGAGCACGCCCTGGTGCGGCACCTGAAAGACGCGCTGGCGAGCGTCTGCGACGAGATCCACGTAGACGCCGTGGGCAACCTGTTCGCCGTGCGCCGCGGCGAGCGCGACGGACCGACGGTCATGATCGCCGCGCACACCGACGAGATCGGCATGGTGGTCAAGGCCGTCGAGCCGAGCGGCTTCGTCCGCTTCGAACCGATCGGCGGCGTGATCGCGTCCACGCTGCCGGCGCGCCTCGTGCGTGTGCGCGGGCACCTGGGGGTGGTCGGCGTGAAGGCGGGCCACTACCAGAGCCCGGCGGAGCGCGCCACGGCGCCGGCCGTCGCGGACATGTACATCGACGTCGGAGCCGCGTCGGCCGCGTCGGTCGCCGAGCTGGGGATCGGCGTGGGCGACCCCATCGCCTTCGTGAGCGAGGTGCGCGCCTTCGGCCACGACGCGCCGCTCGTGGTGGGCAAGGCGATCGACGACCGGCTCGGCTGCGCCGTCCTCGCCCAGCTGCTCGAGGACGGACCGCCGCCGGCCGGCACGCTCGTCGCGGCGTTCACCAGCCAAGAGGAGGTCGGCCTCAAGGGCGCCGGCGTCGCTGGCACGCGCTGGCAGCCCGACCTGGCGCTGGCGCTCGACACGATGCCGAGCGGCGACACGCCCGACATGCACAGAACGCGCGACCTGGACGTCGCCATCGGCGCGGGACCCGTCGTGCAGGTCGTTGCCGGAGCGGGTGGCCGCGGCTTCCTCGTGCATCAGGGCGTGCGCCGCTACCTTCGTCGCCTCGCGGAGTCGCAGGGCGTGCCGCTGCAAGAGGCCGTCTTCGCGGGTGGCAACAACGACGCGGCCGCGATCGCCTGGTCCGGTCGCGGCGTGCCCGCCGCGTCGCTGTGCCTGGCGCGCCGCTACTCGCACTCGCCCGTGGAGGTGGCCGACATGCGCGACGCAGAGGCGACGTTGACGCTGCTGCGGGCCGTGGTGGCGTCGATGGACGCCTTGGCACCGTTCGGTTTCCTCGACGAGGCGTGACGCGCCTCACACCTCGTTCCACGTCGCGACGGTGAGGACGAACATCGCCACGCCGACGCCGACGATGGCGCTCGGAAGCGCGCCGAANCCGACGGCGGCGACGATCGCGCCGAGCGCGTAGCCGCCGTCGCGCACGAAGCGGTACACCCCCAGCGCGGTGGCTCGCGAGTTGCTCGGTACACGATCGGCGACCGCGGCGATCAGCGTCGGGTACACCATGCCCGTACCGAGCCCGAGCACCACGGCTGCGGCGAGCAACGCCGTCAGGGTCGGCGCTAGGCCCAGCAGCACCAAGCCGACGCCCTGCAGGAGCATGCCGGGGAGCACCACGCGGCGCCTGCCGACCTTGTCCGAGAGCGGACCGAACACCACTTGCCCAGCCGCCCAGACGAGTGGGTAGGTGCCGGCGACGAGGCCGACCTGGGCCAGGTCGAACCCTCTCGCCGTCATCATCAGCGGGAGCGCCAGCCACACGAGGCCGTCCTTGAGGTTGGTCGCGCCGCCGAGCAGGCTGGGTACGCCGACACCNNGGACCCAGCCCAGCCGTGCTCCTGGGGAGGCTGGCGCCGTCTCGGGCACCAGCAGGCTGAGCAGCAGGCCCAGCACGCTGACACCGATGCCGAGGTAGAAGGGCTCGGGCCTCAGGCCGGTCGAGGCGGCCACGAGCCCCGTGAGGAACGCCAGCAGGCTGACGCCCAGGTACCCCGCGAACTCGTTCACGCCCGCGGCGAGGCCGCGCTTGGTGGCCGGCGCTAGGTCGACCATCATGTTCACGGTCATCGACCAGGTGAGGGCTTGGTTGATGCCGAGCAGGACGTTCGCCGCGATCACCCACGACCATGTGGGCGCCCAGATCAGGAGCAGCGGCACCGGCAGCCCGAGCAGCCAGCCGAGGAGCAAGACGCGGCGGCGGCCTATGCGGTCGGCGAGCGCTCCCGCGAAGAGGTTGAACACCGCCTTCGACGCACCGAAGCTGATGACGAACGCGGCGAGCGCGCCGCCTTGCGCCAAGCCGAACACCTCGGCGCCGAGCGCGGGCACGACGGTGCGCTCCAAGCCCACCATGCCGCCGACGAGCAGGTTGATGAGCGCGAGGAGCCAGAACGCGCCTGGGAGCCGGCGTGGGCGGTGCTCGCTCGTGACCGCCGCGTCAGCCATCGCTGCGGGCGCCTCGTCCCGGGGAGCGCCACGCGGTGAGGCCAGCCTCCACGAGGCGTACCCGGTCGTCGCTGTCGTCGTTCGGCACGGTNNGGCTCCCTCGTGGCAGGACCGCTGGNCCACGGTACCAGCGTTCGAGCGATGCCTCGAGCGATCACTCGAGCGGGGCGCAGAGCTGGTCGGTCGACGAGCCCTCGGGCCATCGTGACGCNACTACGGCGCCTTCCGCGGGGACGCCTGACCCAGGACCACGGTCCCGACCCCACCCAGCACCAGCGCCGCCGCAAGCGCCAGGCGCAGCGTGATCGCCTCACCCAAGAACGCCACCGCCCCGAACGCCGCCACCACCGGCACGAGCAGTTGCACCACCGCCGCCGAGGTGCGGGTGAGGCCGGGCAGCGCGCGGTACCAGACCAGGTAGCCGAGGCCCGACGTGAGGGCACCGCTGGTGACCGCCAGGGCGATCCCCACCGGCCGAACACCCTCCCAAGCGCCAGGCCACAGCGCCAACACGAGCGCGGCTGGCAGCGACCAACCGAAGGCCTGCGCCGTCGCGGCCACCGGGTCGACTACGCCGCGGCCCACGAGTGAGTACGCGCCCCACGCGACACCCGCGACGAGCATCAGCAGCGCGGCCACCACGGGGACCGCAGCCGGTCCGCCAACCGTTCCGGGAGCCGCACCGGCGAGCGCCGCGGCGGCTCCCGGCAGCACGAGCAACGCGACGCCGCCGAGCGCTCCCGCGAGGGCGAGTGCGCCCCGGATCCCCAGGCGCTCGCCGGCCAAGCGGCCGGCGACGAGCATCGTCGCCTGCACGGCGCCGAACAGCAGGAGCGCACCAACGGCCGCGCCGAGCCCCACGTATGCCAGCGAGAAGGGGAGGGCGTACGCCGTGAGCAACAGCGGACCGGCCCAGGCACGAGAGCGTCCAGATGGACGCGTGCGCCACCACCACGGCGCCAGGACGAGCGCGCCGGCGGCGAGGCGCAGGGCGGTGAAGGCGACCGGTCCGATCGCCGGGCCGCCCGCGCCGGGGTCGATCGCGGCACGCGCGAGGAGCGAGTTGGCGGCGAAGGCGATCAGGGCGAGCAGCGTGAAGAGCGCGGTCGTGCCAGGGGCGCGCCGCGGCGCCCGTGTCAGGACGCCTCCGGCCCCGGCGGCAGCAGGCTCCGGACCGCCACCTTGGCCGTGCGGACCGCGTCGTTGAGACCGACGCCGTCGAGGTAGTTGCCCGCCAGGCGCGCGTTCGGGAGCGCCTGCGCGAGGGCGTGGCGAGCGCTCGCCACGCGCTCGCGATGGCCGAGCTCGAACTGCGGGATACCGCGCGGCCAGCGGATGGCGCGCTGATACTCGGGCTCGGCGACGATCCCCATGGTGGTCTCGAGGTCGCGCCGGGCGGCCGCGAGGGCCGCGGCGTCATCGAGGCTGCTGAACCCTGGGTCGAGCGTTCCGCCGGCGAACACCCGGATCGCCACCTTGCCCGCGGGCGCCTGATCCGGGAACATCACGGAGCTCCACACGGCCCCGAGGATGCGCACCTTCTGCCCGCGCGGCACGAGGAAGCCGAACCCGTCGAGGGGGTACGGGACGTCGATGCGATCGAACCCGAAGCCGAGCACGTGTACGTCCACCGAGCGCACCGCCGACAGCGCCTCGCTGGCCGCGGGCGCCACCGTCTGCAGCAGGTCGGCGGCGGCGTCGGCAGGCGTCGCGACGACCACGCTGTCGCTCGTCATGCTCGAACCGTCGGCGAGCTCGACGACGGTCTCGACCCCGTCGCGCCCCACGCCGCGGCGCAGGGTCTGCACCGGCGCCGCGGTGCGGACCCGGTCGCCGAGCGCGTCCGCGAGCGCGTCGATCAGGCGCTGCACCCCGCCGGCGCGGAACGACGTCAAGCCCGCGGCGGCGCGCTCACGCGACGCCGACCGAGCGCTGCGGCGCGCCGCGGCCAGGCCGCGCAGCAGCGAGCCGTGGCTCGCCTCGAGGTGGCGCAGGCGCGGGAACATCGCGTCGACGGAGAGTTGGCGGGCGTCGCCGGCGCTGATCCCCTGCACGAACGCGCCGGCGAACACGCGCGCGGCTTCAAAGCCGAAGTGGCGGGCGATGAAGTCGAAGACGGTCTCTTCGCGCTTGACCGAACGTGCCAACACGGTCTCGGAGAGCGCCCGCAGCTTTCCGGGCGGGCTGAGCAACTCGCTGCGCAAGAACGCGCCTGGCGTGGTGGGGATGGGGCGCAGCCCGCCGTCCCAGTAGAGGTAGCGCCGATCGGCGGCGGCGTCCGCCGGCAGAAGGTCGTCCTTGAGGCCCACGGCGTTGGCCAGGTCGAGCAGGTCGGGTACGTTGGCCAGGAAGCCGTTCGGCCCCCAGTCGAGGGTGTAGCCGTCCTCGACGGTGCTCCGCACCTTGCCGCCGGGCGCGTCGGACGCCTCCAGGACGGTCACGTCGAGCCCGGCGTGCATGGCCGTGAAGGCCGCCGTGAGGCCACTGATGCCACCGCCGATGACGATCATGGGGCAAGGGTACCGCGACGGCCCTCAGCGGCCGTCCAGCAGGCGGACCAGCGAGTGTCCGGAGGCCTCGATCGCAGCGAGCGTGGTCTGCAATACGACGAGCTCCACGTCCGCCGCCGTGAGGAGGGCCTCGAGGTGCGACGCGTCGAACGGCAGACCGCGCATGCAACGGTCGATCGCGCTTGCGTCGTCCGAGCCGCACGCGTGCGCCCAACGTCTCGACGCGTCGACGCGTCGCAACTCAGCTTGGAGCCGAAGCTGCCAGAGCGTCGCAGCGAGCGTGTTACGGGTGTCCGAGGTTGACGTGACGGTCGCCGGGTGCGGTTCCCTTCTGACCGAACCGGCGGCATGCATCCACCGAAGGCCCGCCTCGCTTACCCGTCCGTCGCTGGCGAGCGTCAACTCGCTTGCACCGATCCTGTTCGGTAGCGGTACGTCGATGCCGACACGCACGTTCGCGCCCACGCCGAATGGGTCGCGCCCGAGATCCGTCTGAAGCCACAGCGAAGGGGGCACTGGTGCATTCAACGATCTCGAACTGCGCTCACCGAGGCGACGCTCCACGTCCTCGGCGAGGAGCCGCGGATGGTCGCTTGCGAGTTCGAGGGTCACGAGGTGGGCATCGAGGCGGCACGACCGTATCCGCTCAGCGTCGAGGGGGGATCCGGCGTCGCGCAGCAGCAGCGCGCGCATGATCCCGAGCTCGGTGGTCGTGAGGACGTCGAGCCTCGTGCCAGGCTCCTGCAGGTAACGGTCGATCAGGTCGGCCTGCGCCGCACGCCACCACGTCTCGCAGCTGCGGGCGACGTACCCGAGTTGCTCGAACTGCCAGGTCCGGGTGGCGAGCGCGTTTGCGTGCAACGCCAGGTCGCTTGCGTCGCCAGCAGCACGCGCGAGGTACTCGTGTGCATCGAGTCGCCAGCGTAGCGACACGGCCAGCGAAACCGAGGCGTCGGTCGCGAGACGGACGTTGGCTGAGGCGTCGAGCGCGTCGTACCAGGGCACGGTCGTCGCTGCCACCGACGCTGGCGCCGGAGGGAGGTGTTCGACCCAAGCCGAGGTGCCACCTTTCGCGTCACCGATCGCTGCCATGACGAGTGCCGTCGATACGGCAGCAGCGACGAGTCGTCTCACCGCCGCACGACCAACACCCACGTCGCGACCTCGGCCATGCAGAAACCGTCGATGTAGGCGCTTTGCGGATCACGAGCCGGGCGTGCCACCAGATGGTACGGACCGTCGACCGGAAAGGCGCGGCCGTACGCTGCGTGGGGAATCTCGGCGACCAGGTAGTACGGGAACAGGTGCATGCCTCGCGCGATGCTCGGGATCTCGGGCGTGATCGAACGACGCCACGTCGGTTCGGTGGAGCCGAACGGTGTGAGCAGCACCTCGACGTCGACCGGGTTCCCGGCCAGGTACGCGAGGACGACGATGTGGATGGGTGGATCCGTCGAGGTCGGCGAGACCGATGGTGTCGTCGCCTTGAACTCGTCGATGGCGACCCATTCGAGTGGATCGACAGGGGCGACGTTTCCGAAGGGCTGGAGTGTAGCGAGACGCATCGGCAATGTTGCTTCGGGGCACGCAAACGATGACGTCGCGAGGATCGGAATCGGTTGTGCCCAGCCCAGCGTCGCGACCATGAGGAAGACACTCGTGGTCCATGCGTGCACCCCTTTCGAGGGGTGCACGCGCCTGGTGTGGGATTGGTATCTAGAAGTGGGCACTGAAGGCGTACTCCTGAAACGCATCTCGCTCGGTCGCGTATCCGGTTTCGATGAGGCGGCCACTTGCTCGGTCGTGCTTCTGAACTCGAAAGTAGTTCCAGTGCGTGATGTCGCGCCTCATCAACGCGGCACTCGTGAATGGCGCAAGATGCCGAGACATCGTTCCTGACGACGTCGTGCAGCTGTCGTACCCCAGCGAGCTGTTCGCTGCGCGGACGAGCGACAACGCCCCGCTCCAGGTGCTGCACCGGCGAGAGCTGTACGACACGCGCCACGTGACCGAGCTGGTGGTGTTGTTCGTGGCGGTCGCGTGCGTCCACCAGGGGCCGTTCGACACGTACTGCTGGTAGCGATCCAGCGTGTACGAGTACTGCGCAGCGGCACTGGATGCGATCGTGAGGAGCAGCGTCGCTGCGATCACGAGAGCGGATGCGCGCAGAGCGAAGACGGCGGTCACAGCCGCTCCGTGCGCACGTCGTACGCGTCGTAGAGCCGCCACATGCTGCCGCGGTACCCGCGTCCGTACGTGGTGAGGCGAGCCTCACCGGTGCGAGCGTGGCGCCACGCGCACATGACGTCCCACGTCAACTCCTGGAAGTGCTCACGCCGTTGATGCAGCAGTCGAACCCGAGACGACGCTGGCACGCTGACGTCGAACGTGTGCGTCCACGTCGATCGGTGGGAGCTACCCAGACCCCAGCGGACGATGCTGGCGCTGACGCTCACGTTGTCCTCGTAACCGGCGCTGAGCGTGGCGGTCGTTGGTGCGCTGCTGGGGTTCGACACGGCCGTCACGGTGCGCCAGCCGCTGACGGTGCGGTGCTCACTGCGGACGACCCGCGTGTTCTGCACGACCTCACCGACGAACCTCCAATCCAGTGACGAGTCCGGTGGTTGGCACATGGCCAGCGCGCTGGACCATGAGAGTAGGGCGAGCAGACCGACGATGAGATGCGCTCTAGGCAGAAGCTGCATCGCGTCTCCCTCCCGGGGCGAGTGACCGTGCGCGGTGGTCACCCGACTCCCCAGCGGGCGTCCCGACCGGTCGGGTCCGCCGCCGGCCGCCGGCGCGGTGGCCGGCGGCGTGAACGAGACCCTACGGGGACGAGGAACGA
>SL_3KL_010_SEDDRAFT_10004629_pt1 | contig 12427 bp, 8 predicted proteins | sample SodLakKL_010_SED_2_FD_10381 | JGI IMG/M metagenome (IMG submission 10381)
TGGCGGAGACATTGGAAATTCCAGCAGTGGAAGCTGCAGTCACCTATCAAGATGGTCAATGGATTGCAACTCCCGGCGAAATCGGTCAGACAGTGGACATTGAACCGATACTTGAAACCCTCACACAAGACCCATTTTCAATCCTGCTGGCAGAGGTCATGCCCATAGACATCCAACCTGTACCGCCGCAGGTGATTGACCTATCCCCCCTCTTAGACCAGATCGAAACCCTCGTATCAGAGGAAATCCTGTTAAGGGCTTACGATCCGATTTTGGATGAATACTTCGCATGGTCCATAGCTAAAGAAGAAAAAACATCCTGGGTTTCCGTCGAAGCCATAACCAATGACGTTTACTTTGACATAAACCCTAGAAATATTCATACGCTGTTCACAGGCTGGGCATCTGATTTAGGTGAAAGTCGGTCGTTTGACCCTGATCTTAATTATGAAGATGTCATCCAAAGTTGGGGTGCTGGTGAAACGCCCCTCATCATGATCCACCATGATCCTACCACCTATACCGTCAGCCCGGGTGAAAGCTTGTGGTCGATATCGCTCAGGCTGGGCTTCCCCTTATGGTACATCATCGAAGCTAACTCAGGGATAAATATCGATAACCTGGCACCCGGCATGGTATTAAATATTCCTTCAAAAAACGTGCTGGTTCCATTACCCGTGGTCTTAGATAAACGTATCGTCGTTGATATCAGCACCCAACGCATGACGGTTTATGAAAATGGACAGGTGATCGATACGCACATCATCAGCACAGGTGTAGAAGATTCTCCTACAATAGCAGGTGTATTCCAGGTTCAATCCCACAGCCTAAATGCCTACGCCTCAAATTGGGACCTTTACATGCCCCATTTTATAGGCATCTATGAAGCCTGGCCAGGCTTCATGAATGGTATCCATGGCTTACCGATGCTAACCAGCGGACGCAGATTGTGGGCTGGCAACCTCGGCACACCTGTTTCCTATGGTTGTGTCATCCTGGCACTTGATGCGGCAGAAGAGCTGTACCAATGGGCCGATCTTGGTGTAGTGGTTGAAATTAGAAGATGATGTAAATCCCTTTATCAAATGAGAGATATTTAATCCTCAACCAACATAGCAATCTTTTGATAAATAATAATTTACTAACTACTCAGCCTACGGGGGAATCGGGGGGTTTGTGTGGCGGCTCCGTCGCCACACAAACCCCCCACTCCTTCATCAGCAGGATAGGTTGATTAGTAACAAAATTTGAGCTTGGAATAGAACTTGCAATAATATAGCTCAAGCTTACCTCCTAATTGTAAAGTTTGGTAATTATGGACATCAATCTTACAACAGTTTTTCAATTCTTAGCTGAACCTCCCGGTGACTTGATTTATCATCTGGTTGTTAGCCTACCGCTGATGCTTTTACTGATCTTCTCTGTGGTTTCCAGGGAATCATCCCAAAACGGAAACCAAACATCTAGTTCTGTGCTGGGTTACAGTGTTATTCTTGTACTTCAACTGCTTTTGTACTTTCTGCGCCCTGTAATCCCTAATTTTTTACCTGATGGTAACTATTTCTATCCATTATTCGAACGAGTGACTGCTACATTAATCATCATTTGGGTTATGTACATCTTCTATAGCGATCATGAATACAAAATTCTCATATCTTTGACCTTTTTCTTCTCTCTAGCTCTAATAGTTTTAGCTGGCGCAACCATCCTTCTTATGCCTGTAATTTTGCAACTTCAAAATATTAACTTCTTTATTGTTGACCTCCTCTGGCAGCTAACTGCGTTGATACTGATCGTGATTGGATTAGGTTTAGTAATATTTAATCCACCTCCCCAAAGATGGATTTTGGTAATCATTTTTCTCTTTTTAGCAGGCGGGCATTTTTTACAAATTTTTCTTTCTGACAACCTTCAGTGGAACATGGGGGCGATACGATTTGCTCAAACCTTAAGCCTTCCCTGGCTTCTGGGAACAATCCAATATGCCTCAAAGTCAAAAAAGGTTCTTGCCAAAAACATTGACATAGAAGACAGAAATCAACAAGATAGGATTTGGGATCACAAAATAGGCCTTATCAACAACTTATTAATGATTGGTTTACATCGCAGTAATGATGAAAAATACCAGGCAATATCCAGAGCTCTCAGTTTGTGTGTTGTTTCTGATATTTGCTTGCTGATCGGCATTAAAGAAGATGACATTAGCTTTCAAATTCTTTCTGGCTACGACCTGGTCCGAGAGGCAATATTGGAGCCTAACACCCTCAAAGCAGAGGATCTTCCTGAAATCAAGAGAGCATGGCAAAACCAACAACCCTTAGAAGTTAGTCAGGACCACAGTCAATGCAAAGACATTACCACCCTCAAAATGCTGTTTCAATATCAGAATATTGGCAACCTCCTAGCATATCCCCTCGGTCTCCCCAATAAACAACTGGCTGGCGGTGTAATTTTTGTCTCGCCCTATACCGGCAAAACCTTTGGAGATAAAACAATCCATCTCATGGATCAAGTTAGCCATACCTTAGGACAGGCACTTTTCTCAGCCGATAAAAGCGAACAAACAGAACAGGAATTACTGAAAGTCCAAGATCATTCAAGAAAACTCATCAAGGAACTTCAACAGATACGTTTTGAGCTCGGAAGAAAAGAATCTAATCTTAAGAAATTAACAGCAAAAAATGAGGTTGATAAAATTCAAGCAACTACTTCAATAAACCAATTAAAGTCCCAAATAATTGAACTTAGTATGAAAATAAATACACAACAACACCAGGTTGATCAAATGGAACAAATGCAATTGGAAATTCGTCAATTAAGCAATGAAAGAGAACAGTTGAGGATCGCATTGAACCGGGCTAATGCAACTATCAAAGACCTGCAAACGCAAACTGGGCAAACAGGACCGATTCGCTTATCCTTAGACAACCAGATGATCAGTCTTGATTCGATCGCGGCTAACATCAGGTTGCAAGTTGCCCCTCAATTACAAGAGAAAAATTGCGATTTCGAGATTCATAACCCGGATGGCCGCATGATGATCAAAACCGATCCTGAGCTTTTGCAAACAGCTCTTAAAGAGTTGATCACCAATGCCGTCAAATCATCCTCGCTTGCTGGAACAATTCGGCTCGATCAGAAGTTATCGCTGGAAATGGGTGTTCTGATTGTCCAGGTAACCGATTTTGGTGATGGGCTATCAGAGGTGGAACAAGCTGCGCTTTTCAGCGGTCAACACAACACCATACCCGGTATTGGAGATGTTTCAGCCATCCGTAAAGCTATCCGTGCCATTCGCGTACTTAATGGAAAAATCTGGCTGAAGAGCAAGAAGGCATCCTACACAACATTCCGATTTCAAATTCCAGTCAGGATAATTGATTGAAAAATATCAAAATTAATGGATAATATAGAAGAAGTAATCCAAAAGAAAACATAGAAACAGCTGAAAATCCTTATGGCATCCAGGCAAATCATCACCCAAACAAATAACCAGCCACAAATTCATAAATCATTCGGTGTTCTCATCGTTCTGGTCTTCCTTTTCCTCGTTAGTTTACTAGGCTTTATCATCATTGCCGGTGTAAGCGCAAATAATCGACCTAATATGGCTTATGCTTACGCCATGCAGACCCAGGCTGCCCTAACTACTAACCCGACACCGACTCCTTTCCAACCCGATGATACGAATATCATCCCTGTTACGGACCCTCAAGTAGGTTCAGAGCCATCTCATACACCTGAGCCAACACAAACAGGCCTTCAAAAGCCTGACGGTCAGGTCAATATCCTCCTGTTAGGCTCGGATTTACGTGAAGGGGGTTATGGCTTTCGCACAGACAGTATCACTTGGGTTTCTCTGAATCCAAAAGATGGCTTTGTATCAGCCATATCTTTCCCCAGAGATTTATATGTACAAATTCCTGGACGTGGCGAAAATCGCATCAATGTCGCCTACCAAACTGGCGGTTTTGACACCTTGGCAGACACGATGGAGATCAATTTTGGGGTCCGACCGGATCATTATGTGCTGATCCATATGAGCGGTTTTACGACTTTGATTGACCACCTGGGTGGTATTGAAGTCCAAACCGAGAGAAACCTGACAGATTCCTGTCCAAAGTGGATCAATGAAAGTGGTACATGCAGTGTTGGTCCAGGTCTTGTTCATATGAACTCAGATGTCGCCCTGTGGTATGTCCGCTCACGTTATTCAACCAGTGATATCGACCGAGGCCGGCGTGCCCAGGAAGTCATCCAAGCCATCTTTAAACGCTTGATAAGCCTCGATGCAGTGCTTAAAGCACCAGATCTTTACCAAACTTACACCACCTATGTTGAAACTGATATCAACCTTCCCTCAGTTCTTTCCATGTTACCCCTGGCAAAGGATGTGTATGAAAATGGGGATATCCGGCGTCATGCAGTCGACTTTCAATATGCCTACAGCTGGAGAACAATGGCTGGGGCAAGTGTCCTGGTGCCAGACAAACCAGCGATCCAAGCATTATTGATCGAGGTTCTTCAATTTGAATAATTAATTATTACTACTCAGGCTGCGGGGAATCGGTGGGTTTGTGTGGCGGCTCCGGCGCCACACAAACCCACCACCCTATCACCAGCAGGATTGGCTGAGCAGTAACAACAAAAAAATAATGATTGACATTGACCATAATATCAAATAAACTAAAAACATCACTTAGACTACACGAATTGCGATAAGAGGTCCAATGACAAATCAACCAACCGATTCGAGTTCCACACCTGCCCACTTGACCGGAAATACCTACCTCCAACCTGCAATCCAGGCCTGGAAGTTCTACTTAAATGACCAGGGTCGGTCACCCAACACAGTTAAAGCCTTCATTGCGGACCTAAATCTACTTGACACCTTCCTACCGCCAGATAAAACAGTGGGCGAAATAACAACAAAAGACCTGGAAAAGTTTACCGATTGGCTCGAAAACGATCGTGGCGTACCCTGCAGCCCTAAGAGCCTTTCACGCCGAATCACATCGATTAAGAGCTTTTTCCGCTGGCTGCAAAGAGGCGGTGTTTTGATAACTGACCCAGCAGAAAAGCTTCCCCAGCGCACCGTGACCAGTCCCTTGCCAACAGTCCTCACCCATCCCGAAATCAAAACAGCTTTGAAAACAGCCGAATCATTTCGCGTTGGTGATCAACCAGATGCCCGTCCTTATACCCTATTGAAACTGCTCTTGGAGACTGCGATAAAAAAAGGTGAATGCCGTAACATCAATCTCAATCACCTCGATGTTGAAGATCCCCACAATGCCCACGTCTTCATCCGCTACACGAATCCCCGCTACCGATACAAAGAACGCAAGCTCCCTTTATCCCCAGATTGGGTCGCAGGTTTCAATGAGTACGTCACGCAGTACGAACCCCAGGAACGCCTTTTTCCATGGACCGCACGACGTCTGGAGTATATATTAGAGGACATTACAGCTGCAGCCAATTTTGAAAAGCGAATTTCCTTTGATATGTGCCGCTGGACCAGTGTACTCACGGATCTGATTGAAGGTATAGAACCTGAAACCATCCGTCAGAAACTGGGTGTCTCAAAAATTCAGTTTCGCGAGATTAAACAAAAATTACGCAGACTGGCAATTCAGCAAGGATACGATTTTGGAGAAGACCCTGCGGAAACCTGACCAGGTGCCTGTCTTTTTAAGATCGCTAACCAGGTTTCAATCGCAGTTTTTTACCAGCTTTAACTGCAATACTCGTTGAGTATCGTTTGTAATCTTGAATTGCTCCGATGGTCTCAATCCAACCACCCAGGCAATTTCATCGCCTGAAATGACCAGGGGCCAGCGAGATCGCAAATGCTCTGAAATTTTTAGGTTAACAAAATAATCCTGCAACCTCTTAGTACGTCCACCCATACCAATCGGCCGAAAACGTTCTCCTTCTCTTCGTCCGCGGATAACCAGCGGCATCTCCAGCAGGTCATAATCCAGCCAGGCCTCATGATCTTCAAGTTCCTTGACCTGTTTCATTAAAACCTCAACATTGTCTTCAAAAACGCTGGCTTGGATACTCCACCCATTTATTAAGCTCACAGCCATTCCAGGTTCAAGAAACAATACGCTTTCTACATCTGAAAGCAAAGGCTTCCCAAAATCTGGTAAATCTGCTTCCCAGGTTTTAAACACCAACATATCATCAATCACTGCCAGATTCAGCCTGGCAACCAGGTCAATTTCACCCCGGGACTTCACCGCCTCTAAAAAGGATAAACCTCGATTGACGTCTTCAAAACCGACATCACGTAAATCTGGTCGAAGTTGGGCAATGGTATGCCGCAGAACCCGCCGTTTTAGGGCAATCGAAAGGTTAACGAAACCCCTAAAGTCCAAAGTAATTCTTTCTACAGATTGATTGACCAGGTTTTTCTTATATGCAACCTGTGTCTGGATATCTAAATAAGCATCCTCTTCATGCAGAACCTCAGCCATCCGCCAGATCACTGATTTGATTTTCGGGTTATACGTTTCAAGCTCTGGTATTAATTCATGACGGATCCGGTTTCGGTGATAGGTCGTGTCCAGGTTACTTCTATCAAAACATGCGGTTATCCCAATCTCCGCTACATAAGCGTCAATCTCCTCCCGCCAGGTATCCAAAAGTGGTCTCACGAGTGGGATATCCTGATCCCACTGGTTCATTAACCTTCGATAAGGCATGCCCGTTAAGCCTGGAAGCGCAGCGCCGCGCAAAAAGTGCATCAGGACTGTCTCAACCTGGTCATCCGCATGATGAGCAACAGCAACAACCTGGCAGCCTTGGGCGCGTGCCTGTTCAAACAAGAATTGATAACGGACTTCGCGTGCGGCCTCCTCAATCGATTGGCTCGCTGCTTCAGCTACTTTTGCAACATCAATTCGCTGGCAGCAAAATGGCAGCTGATAAGACTCAGCAATCTGCTGAACGAAATGGGCATCTTCCTTGGATTCGGGACGCAGCCCATGATCCAGGTGAGCTACTACCAGGTTATAGCCCAGAGACCTCAAACCAAAAAACAATGCCAGGCTGTCCATTCCCCCCGATACACCTACCAAAATTGGTTTTTCCGGATCAACGCCACATTTTTCAACAACAGCTTGATTTAACCGCTCAAGAAACATAAACCTATTATAGCACCCCTCAATTTATGGCTCCTGCATAAATGAGGTATACTACATGCTTGCAATCAGCAAATATCTCCCTAATACAAGGCAATGACGAAGAAACCAATCATCATAGGAATTACCGGAAATATCGCCACAGGAAAAAGCGTGCTCCAACGGATGCTGGCAAACTCTGGTGCCTTCGGAATCGATGCAGATGTCATCGCCCACCGAATGCTTTATCCAGGCGGGCCAGCTTATCAAATCGTAATTGATACATTTGGCACTCAAATTCTCACCAAAAACAAGGAAATTTCAAATCAAAAACTTGGGGAGATTGTTTTCGCTGATTCCAAACGATTGGATCAACTGGAAGAAATCGTTCATCCATTGGTGATTGATGCCATTCATCGCCGGGTAGAAGCCTCCCATTCGCCTGTGGTTGTGATTGAAGCAATCAAACTTCTTGAGTCGGGCCTGGCTGATTTTTGTGACCAAATTTGGGTCAGCCATGCATCTTTTACAACCCAACTTCAACGACTGGTTGAGACAAGAGGGATGTCTGAAGCGCAAGCCAGGGCAAGAATAAGTCTGCAACCGCCTCAAACTGAAAAATGCTCACGAGCAGATGTCATTATCAAGACGGAAGGGTCCTATCAAGAGACCTGGCAAAAGACACAAAGAGCACTTAATGATACAATTGAATTATTGAAATCGGATAATAATGGGCACATTAATATCAAGAAACATGGCAACCTCATTACAGTAAATAACTTTTCTGTGTCAGAGCTTGAAAAGGATTGGCAAAGTCTTTCAGGAAAGAATGTTTCCTCCCTATATAAATTCTTGGGGATGAAAAGAGTTTTTCCAGTGACCATTGAAGACAAAATCTCAGCATTTGTTATTTGGAATAGCTGGAATTTTACAGCAACCCTGGAAAATGTATGTCCCACAACCTTTTTTGAAAGTTCTTCTAGCATCGTATATAACACCTTCGAAGAACACGCACGATCTGCGCAAACAGAATTTATTCTATTGTCCAATAATTTATTAGACAGTTCGAACTCAAAGTTTTCATCTTTTGGCCTTACACAATCCGATCCAGAGGACTTGACTTACCCAGCCTGGAAAACAGCGGCAATTAAGGCAGCAACAAACGATAGCAAAAAAGTTTGGCTGAAAGTTTTGACCAAACCCTTTAATTAACACACTTAGAGACAAACAAATCAATGGCCCAATTATTAAATAGAGACATCAAATGACCCAGTTTCTCAACGAAATTACATTTTTCACCCAACGATTTGGGTGGACTGATCTTTTAGACATTATCCTGGTAGCCTTGGTGTTTTTCACACTTTTGATGCTGCTGCGCGACACCGAGGCTTTGGTGCTGCTACGGGGTGTCTTTTTCATCATCATCCTGCTGGTCGTAGTTACCAGCCTGATAGAACTGCCGGCATTTTCCTGGTTGTTCAGCACTGTTTTACCAGCCCTGGTTTTTGCCATTCCGGTTATCTTTGCACCGGAGATTAGACGTGCCCTGGAGCGAGTTGGCCGGGCAGGTAACATGTCATTTTTAGCTCGCACCCGTGATATCTCTGAAAAAGAATTCCTTGAAACACTGAACACCATTGTGAAAGCTTGTGGACGCCTATCAGAAAGACATCACGGCGCCTTGATCATCATTCAACGTGGGCAAGGTTTGGGAGATTACATTCAAACCGGTGTACCAATGCATGCCAGAGTAACACCTGAACTGCTCCTGCAGATTTTTTATCCCAACACCCCCTTACATGATGGTGCTGTCATCATTGTCGACAGTACCATTGTCGCTGCTTCGTGTGTCATGCCGCTTTCAGCCAGTGGTGTACTCAACCGAACGCCAGAACGAACCCTGGGATTGCGTCACCGGGCTGCACTGGGTATCTCAGAAGTCAGTGACGCTGTCGCAGTGGTTGTTTCAGAGGAGACTGGCAGCATTTCCATTGCACAAAATGGAAAAATGATCCGCCGTTTAAATATGGAACGCCTGCAAAACACCCTATATGCACTTTTCCAACCAACAGAATTCATGGGCGGCAAAGGTTTGCTAAGCCGCTTGAAATCCCTAACGACTAAAAAGAAAAACCCAGACAGAGAAATGGATGAAGCATGAAACACATCCGGAAACTCATTCAAAGCCTCCCCACGCTTTTCTCCGCATTATTCTTTGCTGTCATTGTATGGATCTTCGCAGTAACCCAGGCAGACCCTGTTGAAACCCGCACATACCCCAGACCCATTCAAATGGAGATTATCGGATTGGGACAAAACCTGATGATCACCAATGACATCACACAACAAATAAATCTAGCCGTCAGGGCACCATCATCCATCCATACCCAGCTTGCTAATGATATCAACCTGATTGATGCAACCTTAGATTTAACCGGTTTAGAACCTGGGGTTCATACCCTAACCCCCCAGGTCAGTCTTGGTGTAGGACCTGCTGAAATTGTTCGCATCAGCCCAACCTCAGTTTTTGTCCGTCTAGATGCAATCATCACAGAATCCTTTCCGATCAAGCTGCGCATGATCGGTAATCCTGCCATTGGCTTTGAAGTCCAACCACCAGAATTGAGCAACGAAACCGTGCTCATTTCCGGTCCTCAAGAATTAATTGACACGATTGAACAGGTGGTTGCAGAAATCAATGTCACCGATGTCACGGATGATGTCCAGCGAATGATTGAGCTTGTTCCTTATGATGAAGAAGAACTGCCCGTCACAGGTATTAGCCTAAATCCATCCACCATTCAGGCCAACATCCCGGTTACTCAACGTGGTGGTTTTAGAACTGTGGTTGTAAAGATCATTACCAGTGGACAGATTGCTCCTGGCTATCGCCTAACGAATATTTTTGCTATGCCACCAACCGTGACAATTTTCTCTGCTGACCCTAACTTGGTGGATGATGTCCCCGGCTTTATCGAAACGACCCCCATCAACCTCAATATGGCCAGCGAAGACATTGAAATCAGGGTAGCTCTTGATCTTCCTGCAGGCATAAACGTGGTCGGCAGCCAAAACGTCACCGTTCAAATTGGTGTCGAACCCATTCAAAGCAGTGTCAGCTTCAATGATTTACCCATTCAAATTGAAGGATTAGGTGAAGATTATGAGGTTGAAATATCACCTGAAACGGTTGATATCTTCATATCAGGGCCATTGCCGCTGCTTGACCAGCTAAACCAGGACGATATCCTTGTTTTAATTGACCTAACAGATCAGACTCCAGGAACTTACCAGGTCACACCGGAAGTTCTGCTTGAAGACAACCAGTTAAGTGTTGATGTGATCATACCGAGTGCGATCGAAGTGATTATTACAGAGCGTGATTAACACCCAGCTCTAAAGTTAAGCCGATCATAAAGGTCGGCACAAACTAACCAGTGTAACCACTTCAACCACCATCAACACCCGGATAGACCTTCACTTCATCCTGGTTTTCCAGAATGGCTCCGTCTAAATCAACAATTTGACCATTTAGAATAACCAGCTGGACTTCTCCAGCTGGGATGTCTAACTCATCCAACAACGTGATCAATTCAACCGGGTCAGATATATCACACTCAATCTGTGAGTCTTGACCAGGCATATAAAATGTCAGGTATCCACCAGCATATAGCTTCATGGAATGTCTTTTGTTATCCTAAACATCTAATCTAGCTAATTATAAATCCATCAAGTCTGCAGCCCAACCGAGGGATAGTTTTTCCAGCTGCTTTCGGGTGGGTATCCCTTTCTCTGGATCCCAACCTTTAATCTCATACAAATATGCTCGGGCTTTCAGGAATGTCTCTCGATCGATTGATTCACCTTCTAGCAAACCATTTTCAAGAGCCTCAAAGAAACGTTTGGGCAAATCATCTTCATCACTGGTAAAGCCCTCTCTCACATTAAACAGTCGGAATAAATTAACCCCCCGCTCGCCAATTTCCAGAAGGTCTTCCATATCCAGCTCCCAACCGGTTGCCAAATTGATCGAAGCCAATACATCATCCGGGTGGATAAAACCGCGTGGTGCTGGCCCAAAAAAGCAATACCCAACGGTGTTTTCAAAGCTGTTCCAGTTTTCCAGGATCAAGTATTGGCGAATTTTTTCATCACTCAAGCTGCGTGCTGGTTCTGCTTGTGTAATTCCCAGGGGTAATGCATTCTTAAAAGGCAATGCATCCGGACTGGTTAACATCGTATCATGGGTCACAATTAAGTGATCTGCCCCGATTTCCGACATGGCATAGCCCATACCGATATTGTATTTCCCGCGCGGCTCATGCATCGCCAATTCCTGCCCCTTAACTTGCTGGGCGTATTGGACAGCATCCTGTCCGATCTTTTCAGCCGCTCGTTTACTACCTTCAGCCAACAAATCTCCAAACCCTTCGCGTTTGGCGATCTTTTCAACCAGTGTTAGCATAGCTTCGGCATTACCAAACCGTAATTCCAGCCCATCTGTGTCCTGCTCATCAATCAAGCCATTTTCAAAACACTCCATAGCGAAGGCAATCGTTGCGCCGGTGGAAATACTATCCAGCATATAGGCATTACAAAGCTCATTTGCTTTGGCAATCACATGCAAGTCAGAGATGCCACAATTGGAACTAAAAGAGGCCACAGTCTCATACTCTGGTCCACCATATTCAGAAGTCTCACCATCAATATGTACCTCTCGTTTACAGCGCACGGCACAAGCAAAACATGTGCGACGTCCAGCAAATATTTCTGATTCGTAAGCCTCCCACTTGATATCATCCACATGTTCAAAGGCACCCTGCCGGAAATTACGTGTCGGCAGCATTCCGGTTGAGTTCAATGGCTCAACAATGCCAGGTGTCCCCCGCTGCTGCAAATCCCAGGATTGTGGTGTTTCACGCACCTGGCGAACAAGCTTTCGACCTAACTCTCGCAAACCTTCTGGATCATGTGCAATCTCCTGGTAACGCCGTGAACCACGCACTGCCACTGCTTTGAGGTTCTTTGAGCCAAAAACGGCACCCATACCATTGCGCCCATTAAAATGGCGCAAGTCATTCGTCAAACCGGCAAACCGCACCAGGTTTTCACCGGCGATTCCCGTTTGTAACACACGAATCTTCGGATCATCCAGCTCCTCACGAATCATTGCCTGCACTTCGGCAGTGGATAACCCCCACAAATCTTCTGCCGAACGGAGTTCGACTTCCTGATCCTTTATCCATAAATACACCGGTTTCTCCGCCCGCCCCGTGATCAGAATGGCTTCATACCCGGCT
>SL_3KL_010_SEDDRAFT_10004630_pt1 | contig 12427 bp, 11 predicted proteins | sample SodLakKL_010_SED_2_FD_10381 | JGI IMG/M metagenome (IMG submission 10381)
GCCCGCTACTTCACCGGAAGTCCAAAATCTACCCCCTGAACCAATATTATTGTAGCTGCCCGAATGACCACGATACCCCCCCGGCAAAGCCCTAAAATTAAATACATCTTCGCCAAAAACATTTTCACTTTCATCCCACCTTGGATGGTCTGTTACATTTGCCTCCCCATATCCTTTCAGGAAAAATATTAATCCGTTGGCTTGCTCATCCAAAACCTTTCCAATGACTCTCCCCTTTCCTGTGTATGGCTGGCCTGAAATTATCTCATTACCCTTTAAAGATGTTAATAGTCCATACTTACCATCTTCAAAGGGTACTACATTCCTCCTGTCCCCATCTCCGGGGGGCATAAATCTTGGATCGTCATCAGTATTTAATCCAGTACCCTGACCGAATAATATCTCTTCCATTACCTTTTATAAATTCTTGTGTATGACTTTCTTAGTGCATCAGCCCATTGGTCTAATGTGGGTTGTTTAAGGCTTGCTAACAGCCTTCTTTGTTGATGGAAGTAATACTCCATCCTGTGTCTGTAATTGTCTGCCACATCAGGATTATACTTAATCTCCTCCCACATTATATAGGCCTTTATAGCCCCCACCATTTCCTGTGGAATATAAACTGTATCATGAACATCTATCCCTGTCGAAGTGTAAGTGAGTATAACATCTTGAACGGGAAAGCCCATTACATATATCAATCTGTTGTCATAATCTATTTTATAATAGTGGGTATTCTTCCCGCCCCTTACTGCTGCACCACTATAAGGAGGCTCATAAGTATCCATTTCGTGCTTAGCCCCTCCTTCTAAATCTTCTTCCATAATTATCTCGTCACGATAGGTGTAAGTCCACAGCTTGCCGTCTATGGCAGCCCCTATGCTTATAAACCTTACCATATCGTCAGGGAAACTAATCGTTCTCTTCTCATCCATTGGTATTGTTACCTGTTTCGGATAAGTCACTATATGAGTCCTTATTTCCAATATAGCACGAGAAGCTAATTGAAGGTATTTAAAAAAATTAGAAGTGGGTCTGTCTGTTTCATGTAGTATCTGCTTTACAGCATCACTAAGTTTAATTACTGCTTCCATGAGGGTCTCTTTCGTTGTTTAACTTGTCTCTTAAAGGTATCTGTTGGAGAATCTGGAATACAACTTCAATAACTTCCAAGTCAGAGCCTCCCGGAATGTAGTATTCGTCATTATCTTCATATTCACTAAACGGAACAACTAAGTCCATCCTTACTGTTTTGCCTTCGTGTTGTGACAGATTTCCCATATATCTCACCCTGTCTCTTTCGGGCACATAAGGTATTATGTCAGAAAGCATTGTCACGTCAAGTCCTTCTATTAAAGATATTTCATCACCCCTGACAGGCGCAAACTCTAACCCTGTATTCTTGCTTGTGTTTATCCTTCGCACTCCATTCCTCACTTCTATGGTCTGAACAATGGGAGCAGGATAGATAGAGTAGTAAATATCACTTTCATCCTTCTCTATCGTGGTGTCGAAGGTTTTGGCATACAGATCATAATTTGAATGATCTCTCCTGAAGAGCTGCCCCATGATCGTGTTAGTAGCCATAGTGATAAAAGAGTCTACCACCCTGTCATCATACTTATTCGTCTTGTCGTGCTGCAACAAGGCGTGCTGAACAGATTCTCTTAGTGCATACTTTTTCATGATTTCTGCTGCTTCATTAATTCACTATATTCTATCACCTGACCCTCTTTAAGGTTTATCCCTGCCTTAGAACATATCATAGATACCGCTATAAGTATTTCATTAGTATTCCAATCAAGGTCTACATTATTCGATTCTATTTCTGTTTCTCCGTCCCCCTCTGTTCCATCACGATACTCCTCATCAACGTCAAGCACCTTGTTTTCGGGCATAAATACTATACGACCATTACTGTCGTAATAATAATCATAGAACGGTTCATTTGGATGCCTCAAATAATAAAGAGTGGCCGATGTTATATCAGCAGGATTTATTTCTATAGAGTTAGATTTTATCCTTGCTATAGGGTATTTATGGTCTGGCTTAGTTAGCTGTCGTGTCTGTCGATAGCCGAACTCATAATCATCACAAAACTCAACCCATATACCATCTGCTGTCATATAAGACTTTCTGTAATAATTAGCGGGAAGGTCTGCTTCCCCGCTTACAAATGTCAGTGCTGTATCACTTTTAAACCTCTGAATGGCATCAGTCACCTCCTGACCCTCTTCATACACCCTAAATATCTGGCGTGTAAGCTCCCATGAAGATGCATTAAGAAGGATGTTAAACTCTTCAGGAGATAGAGCATTCCCAGACTCTTCTTCGTTCAAAATATATTTTACTAAATCAAATACTTCCTGATTGGTCATAATTTTTTATTTTATATTGCAATACAAATATACGAAAATTAATTAACCCAATACTGCCGTCTTATGTCATTCTCGTCAAATGAAAGGTGGATTATATTCTTATCCTTGTACCATATCATCTGCTTAAAAGGCAAGTGCATTTCAAGGACCAAAATCCAAATAGCTTCCAAATCCTTGCAGGTAACATCAGCCGCCATTCCTTTCGGATGATCTGAATTTTCAACCCCTCCAACGTCTGTGTTTACCCTTATGCATCTGTACCCGCTTGTTACATATATGCGGTCATTAAACCTCGTGCGTAACGGTTGAAGGACATTCTGAACCAACTTTAATAAATTGCCGACCACGTCTGAAGGGGGATGAAACTGCTCTTTGTAATCATTTATTATAGCCGTCCTGCTACGCAGAAACTCACTCAGATGAAAGTTGTCGCTTAGTTTCATTTTTAAAGTATATGTTTAAAATATCATGATACATTAAAGTAAATATAGCAATTTTAATCCTAAAACTATCTCTTGGTTTCATCTTTAATTAGCTCTTCAAGTTTTTCAATTCTGTCTTCAAGTTCTTTATTCTTAGCTTCTAATTCGGGTATCTTTGTCTGTTCAAGATATGCCAACTTCATTATAAAAAAGCTGTTATATTTTATCCCCTTCCCAAGAGATCTGTTACTCACAAGTTCGGGGGCGATCTTTTCAAGTTTCTGTGCAGATATTCCATAAGCCTTTTTACCCCTTTCATTATACTGTATATATTCTGCTTCTATATTTTTGGGTGTAACCCTCTCTATATTCTCTTTGTTCTTCTCATCCGAATGATAGTCTGGTTCTGAAATTATTATATCACCTTTCTGATTCAACCCCTCACCACTTGTGTAATAGAAATAATTCAATGCATCCCAAACAGAACCAAGTCCATCACTGCCCACCTCTGTTTTGTACTCACCTCCTTCAACAAGTTTCACCCTGTGGTATGTTTCATTATTGCCATTTCCNCCAACTATAAAATCTCCCGGCTTATCTTCAAACGTAGATTCTTCTATAGAATAATCGTACCCAGAAATAGTATAGCGTATTTTTCTGTCGCCATACATTCCGAAATATGCATTATACCTGTCATACTCAAACTGAATAGTCTCGCCAGAATCAAAGTTATGGTTTATGGTTCCGAAATTTGCATAGACAGAGGTGTTAGCAGTATTTACCAACTCTGCTTTTATAGAGATATATGCATTGACAGCATCCGCTGCTACGTCTGGTGTATATACCACCCTTATTCGAGGCTGTAAAGAAGTGTATTTCTGTAAAAAATCAAACGTCTCACTTAACAGTTCATCACTTATCATCTGCTCAAGAGCAACCATATCATACGAACCATAAACCAGTGGCGTTATAGTATCAGTTCCGGGACTTATGAAAGTAGCTAATGGTGTTACAGGATTAGCCTTAAACTCAGCCACCCTAACCATCTCTTCATTTACGAGCTTCTCAAAGTATATCGTTCTGTCAAGACTTGATATGACAGCTCTTTCTTGAGGTGTGCTTCCATCATACCTTGTAGCCCTCATCAGGAAAGAATTGGTTTTTATATCAAGCTCGTCATTATCAAAGCTCATATAATTATCAGTCTTTGATAAGTCTCCAATGACTACCTTCCCTGTTAGAAATTGATTAGAACCATAGAACCCATGTCCTTCTGCATTTGCAACCCCTTCAATATTNCCAATCTGAACAGAAACATTATCAGGGTTATCAAAAGCTGCTAAACTATCAATTCCGGTCAGGTATTTTTCAACAGGGGCATCAGCATCCGAAACAGTTTTGTATATTAAATTCTGTCTTTCAGTGTCTGTGGGATGCCCTCTTTGCACAATAACATCTCCGGGGTCAAGGTCGCTCACCGCCCCTGTTCCACCTGTTACTCCTGTGTTTAGCGTTAGCGTGGTGTCTGTTATAGCGGTTATTTGTCCTTTAACGTTTTTTAGCGTTGTTCCTTCAATATCAACAGCAGCCACCCAAAAGAAGTCATCCACTATGAATGATGTTGTGTTCCGATCGTTAGGGTCTTCCAAAGTTATTTGATTAGCCCCCGCATCAACACTTGCAATCTTTCCACGTGCATAACTCAATAGCTGTGAACCTGCCACGACTGAAAGCTGGTCAATAATCAATTCTTTAAATAAGGCTGTTCCTTTTACGGTTATATCCTTGTTGAATGTTTGATTCTCTAACCATATATTCTCAAAAGAAAGTCTGCCATACCTATTATCACCCTCTGTTTTTGAATATACATCAGCAATAGTCCTTACATTACCCCCTGTCAGCTCTTCTACCACACCCGATCCGGCTGAAATACGACCTATGATTCGCTGTGAATCTATGTTTTGATATTTAACATGGGTGATCTGAGAATCACCTATATTACCCGTTACAAGAGTTCCAAAAACCAAATCTCCTGAACCACTACGCCTAAGCACGCCATTGGCATCTGCCGTAATAACTGCTATAACCCCCTCTGTGTCACCTATACGCCCAACAATTGAATACGCTGCGACATCCTGAAACTTAGCAAGGGTGACAGCTTTGTTGTTAATTTGATTTGTCCCCACAGCATCCAAAGATGCAAGAGTCCCCAGTCCAAGACCACTCCTCGCTTGAGCACTTGTAAGAAATTGTAGCCCAGTCCCCCAAATATTCCCTCTAAGCCATCCCAAGTGTTGAATGCTTGACGGGGTGTCTTGCAACTGACGAAACCTTGTTATGCCAGCTGCCTCATATTTCTGAACTTGCGTTATAGTTTCTCCCGCCTCGTCCACCACATCATAGACAGACAGTTTTGAAAAGGCTTTTTTTATTTCAGGAGATGTAGTGCCAAACAGCTTAGATACATGACTATCTATACTTTGATTGGCTCTATCGAGTATATCTGATAGGGGTGTACCCCATTCATTTGTAGTGGTTAGTCTGCGCTTTGTCAGATAATCTGTTATATGCTTCTCTGCCTTCTCGAAGCTCATGCCAAGATACTTCATGAGCTTCTTCATATTGGCATCGTTCTGAATCCTCAAAATAACTGAATTAAATTTTACTTGCCACAAAGATACAAAAAAAAGGGGAGAACATGTTAGCCCTCCCCCCTCTCTTAGGTGTTGTCAGTTACTCCTTAGATAATTCATTCTTGAGAGAGTCAACAACATCCTCGTATTTCACAAAATCCACCTTGAGGCCAAGTATCTTTGCCTCACGTTTTATTTCGTCCTTGTGAAGGTTGTCAACATCTTCTCTTGTGTACTCGCTCATACGCCCAGTCTTCAGGGCATTAAACAGCCTCTTCTGATCTTTCGGGTTACGCTTCAAGTAATCAACAAGAGCATCTGACTCTCCACCTCCTATGGCAGACCTGTCGACAGTACAAATCTCTGCCGTAGGCTTGCCATCCTTGGCAAACATCCAAGTAAGGTCTTTAGTATTAAAAGTTATATAACCCTTCTCAATGGCTCTCTGTATCTTCACCTTACGACCAATAGTCTCTGTGTCATAGCACTCCTCAACAAACCTGCGCATTTTACGCTTATGCTTGTCAGGGTCTTTATCTATCGTGTCATAAAGCTCCATCTGCACCTCATCGAATGATTTGGTGTCTGTGTTTCTTATCTTGTAAGCCCTTGCAAGGTCTTTCATCTTGTCCCTGTCTTTTACAAAGTCAGAGTCCTCGTTAAACATAAGCCATTCAAACTTGTGCCTGAGTTCCTGTTCCTGCTTACGCTTACGTGCAATAGCAGCCGGATCGTGGTGGTCAAGGATATATCCTAAAAATCCACTCTTCTCCATCAGGAAGAATAACTTATCAGCCTGATTCTTTGGAACGCTCATCTGCTTCCTCACCCATTGAGAAACTCTTTTAAAAGCAAAGTCTCCACTGGGATTTTTTGATGGAAATGTGTCTTGATACACCCACGTCTCCGAACCTGTAGGAGTGTCTCTCTTAACACGATAGGGAATATTGGTCGATGGGCCTTGAACCCTTTGACCGATACTGTCGGTTGGAGCTATATTCCTTTTTATTCTTAGGGTGACGGGGTCTTTAAGGTTACGCATCTCTTCTTTAAAAGTATCGAAATCTTTTTTAAAGTTTTTGTGATGCGAGGGTTGTTCTTCTACGGAGAGATTATGATTGAAAAACTCTCCATTTACAAATAGTGGCATAATTTTTAAATTTTACATGATTAAAAAAAACTCTTGGGGAACTTAATCCCCAAGAGTTATTACTTCTACTCACCTACCGGAGGCGGTGTACCTTTACCAAACAGAATCATCTGCTCAGGGTTGATTATGATATTGGAGTATTCTGTCAGCATATGGGCGTTTATTCCGTCAACACTGTCAGTCACAGTATAATCCAGTCCGGTCATACCGTTTATAATACCCAGTACATAAGTCCTGTCTTCACCAAGATTGTTAAGGTGTCCAAGCGTCAGGTTCTGAAGCTCTTTATCCTCGCCATCAAGGTTTATCATGCCAGTCTCAACGGGAACATATATTCCCTGACCACGCATACCCTCAAGAGAGGAAGCACCAAATGTAGCAGGATTGCTAAGAGAGCCAAGCTCTATAAANGATGTAAGAATACCATTGACATAAGCCATCCTGAACGATATGTTCAGCATCTCATCAACAGCAGTGTCCACACCAAATACATTACGAAGCACCCTTTTGTAGTCATGCCCGCCACCATGAGTGTCAAGCCATTCTACACCAGCCTCTTCAAGCCCACGCATCAGCCATGAGTCGCAAAGCAGAACACCCATGTTAGAACCAAGTTCTGCGTGGATGAAGTGATCTTTAACATCATAAAGATGATCTATGGATATTGAGTCACCGTAATACAGCCTTGCACCACGAGCCTCAAGAGTCTTGCGAAGACCCTGACTACCAAGGACAGCAGTATTTCCACCGTGCACAAAGTTCTCTGTTACAACGTTATTGGTGTTTTCTTGCCCCATCCATATACCAGACTCCTTCTGCTTACGAAGCCTTTTCTCAACATCTCTCAGCCAGCGACCGAATTTACCTGTCGCCACACGACCGATGTTCTGGTCATTCATAAAAATATCTTCGTACTCTTCCTGTGCTACCATACCACCTTCAGCTCCAAGACGCTCCCTTGAAATCTGAGTCTTATACTCCCATTCGTACAGACGAGACCTGAGTCCAGAAACCTCATCATCACCAGTGGTCATCAATGAGTGGCCGATCATAATCTCACTTCCCTCGGGAATGTTATCCGCAAAATAAGCCTCCTCGTTCAGGGGAGATGCTTGCCACCCGGCAGCATCGCTACCGTCATGGATGTAATATGCTTCAAAGCTATCCCCTACAGGAATCATAAAGGTGAACTTCAGCCTTACCTGTGAGTTGCCTCCGTTATCAAGCTCCTCTGCCATAGGGGTGACAGTGATGTCAGCACCAGCAGTAGCAGGAGCAGTTATTTCCTGTACCTTCAGGGACTCCTCAAACTTGCCTCTTGTAAGAGCTTTAAATGTCCTGTTTTTAAGCGGTATTCTGCCGCCATAAAGGTTGAAAAAGTCCAATGCATCAAACCTGAAACCAGCCTCCCTGATTATCTCAGGATAATGCTGCGGGGGATACATGAATGCTAAGTCTTCAACACTAATCCAAGGTTGTGATCTTGGGCCTCTATGAGTACCGTGATTAATGTCAGATTTTTGATAAGTCATTATTTAAAGTTTTATATTTTACCTCTTAAATAGCCCCTTCGCCCTTTCGGGTGTGGTGTTCTTGTCGTCTTTGTGTTCAGGTGCTTTCTGTTGATTGGTCTCTTTAGGATTATGGGAGAGCTTTCTCCATTCTTCATCCTTCTTATGGACGGCTTCATCAACATGAGCTTTTAGTATGCGTTCCAGATTGTCGTAGATGTACTCTTTTTCAATAGCAGTTCTTACTGCGCTGATTTGATTTTCAGCATCATCTAACGATGCACCTGTTTCTGCCAACACTTCAAGCATTACCTCCTGAACGTCTTCTTTGTCTTCGGGGCTAAAGTCATATTTAAGCCAAGTGCCTTCCTTGTTCTTAAACTCTACTCCCTCCCATTCTTTGACATAAGAATCCACTATGGGCTGAAAATTTTCTTTTGTTTTTTCTATCTGTTCTTCCCTCTCTTTCTGTCTACCTTCGACAAACGATTTACCATCTTTCGGGGCTTGAATCTCTTGATCCCTGAAGCCCTTTAATGATCTTCGTGCATCGCCAGCAGCCTTTTTAACGAGGGGTTTAATTGTTCCTTCTTCGTCTATATTGTACTGCTCTTTTACAGCTTCCTTGGCTTCGTCATAACTAAGTTCAGGGCTCTCAAGATACCATTGTGTTGCAATAGCATCCAAAGGGTCTAACTTATCTATGTCGCTTTCAAAGACCTTGTCAATAGCATTTCTATTGATTGTCGGGTTGTTCTTGAGTAGCTGTTGTTTTTTATATTCGCTTTCATCTGCGAAATAACTCATGGGGTCTTGGGATTCCTGCAACAGCCTTTCATACTCTTCCCGTTTTTCTCTTTCTGCATCCAGTTGAGATTTAAGGTCGTCAATCTGCTTTGTGTACTCTTCAGTATTATCCACCACTTCTTCTTTGACCCCTTCATCTTCCTGCTCCTTCTCGCCTATCCGAACACCATCTTCGGATTCTTTTGGTTCTTCTTTCACCTCCCCTTCTGAATCTTTTGGCTCCTCACTTTCTTGTGCGGGTTCTTCTTGCACGGGTTTTTCCACAGGCTCTTCTGCGGGTTTTTCCACAGACTCTTCTGCGAGGTTTTCTTTTGTCTTAGTGTCTATTCCACCTTTGGACGTAACACCTTTTATTCTTTCTAAAAAATTATCTTGTTCCATTTTACAATAGTTTTATTTATGCAAATATAATAAAAAATTTTTAATTGATTTACAGTTAGTTATATAGATGCTAATCTACTTTAAATCAAGTGATTGCTTCACCTCATCCTCCCCAATGCCAACTCTACGACTAAAACCCTGAATGGCATCATGATTGCCATTAAGGAAATTTTTCGCATCATTAATCTTTATCCTGCCATTATTATCAAAGAACGCCCCCTGTGCATTCATTAGTCTGTCTCCCTGCAACCCCATATTTTGGAAAGAATCAATAATAGCATTCCCAATAGCATCCTCCTCTGCTCTTGTATCATCCCTTTCTATCATGGGGGCAAACACAGCTTCTGTTATGTCATGCTTTTCCAGTATGTCAGCAAGACGGTTTAGTTTGTCTCTTCCTCTTTCCATTGTTCAAGTAGTTGTGTTATATAATTCAAGTTGCTTTCTGCTTTCATTTCCTTTATCCTGTTTCTAAACTCCCTTTCTTGCAGATCAGCCTTAGCCTGTGTTTCTATATCCACCATTTGTAGCTTTTGTTGGTGTCTTTGTTGTTCATCTGCCCTTCTCTCTTCTCCTTGCACCCTGTGGAGATTCTCTGCCTGTAGGTTTATTCTGTCCTGTGCCTTACGAATTAGGTTGCTAACCTCAAGCCTCACTTGTTTAAGTGGAGAACCAAGAATTATCCTCTCCTGTATGAGCATAGCCTCTCCTATATTAAGACCTGCCTGCCCATGTTGGTCTTTCTGCATGGCAAGCTCCACCATCCTTAATAGTTGCTCCTGATGTTGTGCGGTGAGCATGGGTTCGAGCTTAATTCCCATAGAATAAATATTCCCCCTCATCATCCTCAGAAGTTCTATCCCCGGTCTTCCTATCACTTCTCTGTAGGAGTGTTCTGCTATCTCGTACATCTGTATCACGTAAGGTATAGAGAGAGCGAAGTTCTCTGCCATCTTCTTCTTTAGTGTTTTAAGTCCGTTTATCATAGGGCGCAACACATTCTGTGTACCCTGAATACTCATCTGTACGTGCCTCACTGGCTGTCTCTCTGCTGGGGTATCACCAAGTGTGACAGGATTGATTCCCGTTATCGTTTCAAGCATCCTCATGGTGTGGGCAAAGAGTTCCATTTGTTCCTGAAGGAACCTGCCTATGCCACCCGGAATCTCAAATATCGGATACTGACCACCGCCCGTTGGCTGACTATAATCATCTGTCCTTTTAAAGAATAGGATGTTTTGATTTCTGTATATATCAAGAACGGTCATCTCGCTCACAGGCTTGCCTCCAAGCGTCAATCCCTCTAATGCACCTACATCAAGCGCAAACCCTGAACCAGCGGCAGTTATCAATGCATTCATGGTCTTAAAATGGATGTGCACAATGTCGTCAAGATAGACTTTTGCAGAGTCAATAATAGATTTTCCCGGTAGCCTGATGCAGGCATAAGGAAGCATAACATCTTTTTCGTCAGGTCGTACCATATCAAAATCTTCCCCCCAGTCATAGACAAACTTTGTCCCTACAATCCAGCTAACCTTTTTTAGTTTTCTAATTGATGTGACCGTTTTAGTCTCTCCACGCTTTGGCTCATAATCCCACTTAGCATTATATGTATCTATCTTTCTTCCGAAGGGAGTGTGATAGGTAATCTTATAGTCGTTATCATAGTCTATGAAAGAGAAATGAAATACTATCACCTTATAGAAATCGTATTTCCATCTTCCCATAGAATCTTTCTGGTCATACTGAGAGAACTCTACGGGGTTACCGTTCATCCCAGCCGATTGCTTTGCTATCTTTCTTAAATCATCCCTGTCAAAGTATCTACCCAGTTCCCCAACGGTGACTTCCTTCCAATGCCCCGCCATCTCAGAATCTCTATGGTCATAATGTTTTGAATATTGGATATCAAAAGAATCTATATCCACATACTCACCCTTACGCTTTCCTGTGTTGGGGCAGGTAGTAGTCTTTATTACGGCATGATTATCCGCTATGAAATCATCAAGGGCTTCTTTCTTTACCTCATCCCAATTAGATATGTCAAAACTATGAGATATAGCTTTTTCCAATTCGTTCTCAAGGGGTATCTTATACCCTCCTGCGGCATCATGCAGATGTAGCTCTGCTATACTGTCGGGGGCGAACGTAGGACGCTCTATCTCTGCGTCCCCCATAGCCGCTATCTTCTCAAGCCACTGACCATGTTCTGTTCTTAGCCAGTCAAGCCACTTAATCTTTAACCTCTCCTCTCCCGATTTAGGGTCTGTGGATTTCATAGAGGTGACATAGTCAATATCGTCAAACTGTCCATGCAGGGCTGAGACAATCTTTGGAGCTATGGTGGGGATGTTCTTAAAGTCCATGTTAGCCCATCCTTCCCGGAGGTCTTCTTTGGTTGTCCCTTCAGGGTGCCCCTTGCTTGTTGAATCACCCTCAGATTGATAATAGTGAACATACCTGTCAACAGACTGTTCACCTTTAGCATAGGCCCTGTTTTCTTTTATCCTGTTTATCTTGTCTTCCGGGAACGTGGTGAGCTTCCTNATTCGCCAGTCCCAAAAACATTCAGCGGCTTGCCTGTAATACTCCTCTCCCTTGATTGGAGTAGTTGGATCAGGAAAATACTTCATTTCGTTGATTTAATATTTCACTAAAATGCAATAATTGCACTTACGGTCTTGGTGTTCTATAAGTTCCCATAGAACCACCCTTCTCTCTTTTTCTTTCAACACGTGTCTTGGGCTTCTTGTAACCATGGACATAGCTCATAGGGTCTGTACGCATAGAGCGTCCTGTCCTTGCTTTTAGTTTAGCGTCCTCCCCCCTCATTCTCAGTCGGGACAGAACCCTTTGCTTTAAGCCGGAACGAACCTCGCCACGAGTACCACTAAGAGCACTCTTTGCTCTATTTACTCTTTTCATTTGTCTCTCCCCCCTGCGCTCTATCCTCTCTCCCCTGCGAACAGTTCTTCCCACTTGTCTTTGTTCTCTTCTTTTTTTTACTCTTGACCTCACAGAGCCAATAGCTTTTCTTAATTTAGAATCTTCCATTTTTTATGTTTTGTGTTATACTTTTGTTCTGAAATTTCCTCGGCAATTTTAATTTAAGGTTCATATCTCCCGGATTTTCTTTTCGTAA